>ERZ791826.50-NODE-50-length-148588-cov-19.782022_pt1 | contig 148588 bp, 154 predicted proteins | sample MGYA00510297_ERZ791826 | MGnify/ENA primary metagenome ERZ791826 (study PRJEB30046, sample SAMN00792004) | human gut metagenome | study: EMG produced TPA metagenomics assembly of the A metagenome-wide association study of gut microbiota in type 2... | reverse complement strand
GTAGATAAAACCACATAACTGAAAGATGAATTTACACACAAATTTGGACTTGACTCTGGATGTAAAGATGAAGCATGAAAAAGACATACTAAAGGGTGAAGTATTATTAATTTAGTGGGTTTTGTAAAAGATATTATGTCAAAAGATGAAAAAACAACATACTAAATTGAGTGATTTCAAGCTTTTAGTGGGTTTTCGCCAGTGATGACGGCAGAAAGGCTGACCAAATTCCGATATAAAGATGACAAAAGTAGCGGTCAAATAACCAGAAGATTTACTGGTTATCTGACCGCCATTTAAATTCAGCATTATATATAATTGCTAATAATTAACCAAGATACTTAGCAAGTACATCTGCCTTGTCAAGCTTCTCCCAAGGAAGGTTAAGGTCTGTACGTCCAAAGTGACCATAAGCAGCTGTCTGCTTATAGATAGGTCTTCTTAAGTCAAGCATCTTAATGATTCCGTTAGGTCTTAAATCAAAGTTCTCACGGATGATTTCAACGATTTTTTCTTCATCAAGCTTTCCTGTGCCAAATGTATCAACCATGATAGATGTTGGTCTTGCAACACCGATTGCATATGAAAGCTGAATCTCACATCTGTCAGCAAGTCCGGCAGCGACAATATTCTTAGCAACATATCTTGCAGCGTATGCAGCAGAACGGTCAACCTTAGTGCAGTCCTTACCAGAGAAAGCACCACCGCCATGTCTTGCAGCTCCACCGTAAGTATCAACTATAATCTTACGACCTGTAAGACCTGAATCTCCGTTAGGTCCACCAATTACAAAACGGCCTGTTGGATTGATGTATATCTTAGTGTCAGCGTCAATCATAGAAGGATCAACGATTGCATCAATAACATATTTCTTAATATCCTCATGAATCTGTTCCTGAGATACTTCAGGAGCATGCTGTGATGAAACAACGATAGCATCAAGTCTTATTGGCTTTTTGTTTTCATCATATTCAACTGTTACCTGAGTCTTTCCGTCTGGTCTTAAGTAAGAAAGAGTTCCATCTTTACGAACCTTTGTAAGCTGCTTAGAAAGCTTTTGCGCAAGTGCAGAAGAGTAAGGCATGAATTCAGGAGTTTCGTTAGTTGCGTAACCAAACATCATACCCTGATCGCCGGCACCACCTTCTGAATCATCAATCTCGCCATCCTTTGCTTCAAGAGCCTTATCAACACCCATAGCAATATCAGCTGACTGCTTGTCTAATGCAACCATAACAGCACAGGTGTTACCATCAAATCCCTTATCAGAGCTGTCATAACCGATATCTGTAACTGTCTTTCTTACGATAGAAGGAATATCTATGTTAGCCTTAGTTGTAACCTCGCCCATTACCATAATAAAACCTGTGTTAGTAAGAGTTTCGCAGGCTACTCTTGAGTATGGATCCTGCTCATAGAGAGCGTCTAATACGGCATCTGAAATCTGGTCGCAGATCTTATCAGGATGTCCTTCTGTTACTGATTCTGAAGTAAATAATCTTTTTTCCATGTTATCTCCTTTTGATTTTATCGTGAATATGTCTATCCCATACCTTATCGTGTCTATTCTTATCGTTACTCGTGCTTGTAGCAAAATGCCAGAACTGCAATGTTACCGCTGCTCGCAAAAAAAAGGTCCCCGATAAGGGACCCGATAGACTGTATCGAAATCCTCTTATTGTTCGACTAATATCGCTCAGGTTGGCACCTTCCTCAAAAGGGGTTGCCGGGCTTCATAGATCCTATGTATCTCCACCGCTCTTAATAAGGGATATAAAATATTCAATTAATATTACCGCATAAGATACTACACAATATTTAAACATTCGTCAAGAGTAAATTGACATTTTCTATATAGAAATTTATAATTAAAATACATTTGTACAGACAAATGTATCGTGAATACTGGGGGAATGAGTAATGACAGATAAGACGATATTCATATTTGACGCACAGGAAGGTGATAAACTCGCAGATGATGTACATACGCCAGATGGTAATATATTAGCAAAGAAAGATACCATACTTAATTATGATATAATAGCAAATATTTCAGGGCATCATATACTGGAAGTAAAGGTATACGACACCAATAATGAACTGCAGGATCTGGAAAAGGTTCTGGGAAAAACTGCTAATAAAGAGAACGTTAAGTATTTTGATAAGATAAGAGCGAGCATAAGGTTTAAGCATTTTAAAAAGACCTATGATGAGAATATTCTGGATATCAAAGGAGACCTTAACGATGTTGTTACGAATAACAGTCCTATTGATATAGATAAGCTGATAGAAGGAACTAATGAGATTCTTTCTGCGAACAGAAATAGTTTACAGCTTTTTGATATGTTGCACAGTATGAGGCAGTTTGATGACCTTACATATGTTCATAGTGTAAATGTTGCTTTGATAGCTTCAATTCTTGGGCAATGGCTTAAGTTTAGTGAGAAAGATATAAGAATACTGACAATAAGCGGACTTCTTCATGACATAGGTAAGATTATGATTCCTAACGAAATTCTTACAAAACCTGGTAAGCTGACAGTTGCTGAATACAATATAATGAAGCAGCATGTTAATTTTGGATATGAGAAAGTTAAGAATCAGAACATTGATATACGAATTAAAGAGGCATGCCTGCTCCATCATGAAAAATGTGATGGAACAGGGTATCCATTTGGCTTAAAGTCGGATCATATTCCAGCAGTAGCCAAGATTATAGCAATTGCTGATGTGTATGATGCAATGACTTCAGCAAGAGTATATAGAGGAGCATTATGTCCTTTTGAAGTAATAGATACAATGTATAAAGATGCATTTACAAAGTTTGAACCTGAATATATTCTTCCTTTCTTAAAGAATGTGGCATCATCGTATATTAATAACGATGTGAGACTTTCAGATGGAAGAATTGGAAAGGTTGTTCTTATTAATGAGAATGCACTCAGTCTGCCAATTGTCCAGTGTGAAGATGAGTTTATAGACCTATCCAAGACACGAGGACTCACAGTTTCTGCAATTTTATAAAAAACTATCTGGCACATGCGTGGAGGTATTTTTCTTTAGTAGCCATACCTCCGCGGATGTGTCTTTCTTGTTTATTGACATCAAGAACCTTTCTGGCTTCTCTGGCTAGTTCAGGATTGATTTCCATAAGTCGTGCAGTTACATCTTTATGTGCAGTGCTTTTGCTTACATTAAATACTTTGGCTGTCTGTCTTACAGTGGCTTTATGCTCAATTATGTAATATGCCAGCTGGGTGGCACGTTCTTCTATATAGTCTCGCATGTCGGGACTCCGGAAGTTTCATTTATACAATCTATGCCACGGATTGGGGTTTTATGTTAGAATGTGTTATGACTATGATAAGGAATCATTTACATTATATTTTTAATTTCTCCGCAAACATAAGAAGTACGCTGATTGAAAGCAGTGCACTTGAAATCCATATTGTGTGGATTCCGAACAGCATTGAAAGGTTTCCACCGATACCTGCGCCGATTGCAAAGAATAATATTATGCCAAAATAATATCCGGCTTTCTTAAGAGATGTTTTATTGCCAGTACGCACAAATACAGAAAGTGCGTCTGTACCGCTTCTTAAGTTACCGATGCACATGGTGCTTGCATAGGAATAGCCATTGACTTTTCTAAATGCCTGTACCTGCATAGCACATGAGAACGATACGATTATTGTTGCAAACATGTCCATTGAGTGTGGCATGAAGCCAACTGCAATTAAGATAACAATTTCAATAAGTAATATTGCCTGCCGCCAGTGAAGTCTGGTGGCATTTTTATATTTGCCCTGAATCCGCTCTGTTACGAATACGCCAAGACCAAATGCTAAGAATGGCAGAAGATATTTTAATCCCTGATACCATTCACCCATCATAAAATGTGTACTCATAAGAACCACATTACCGGTCTGTGCGTTGGAGAATACTTCATTTCTTGTAAAATATGTATATGCATCCTGAAGTCCACCGGACATGGCAAGGAATACGCAGTTTATGAAGGCTTCGGACATCTGTATATCCGGAAGCTTCTTAGCGAGGGCGTTGTGAAGCTTTGATGCCATAAATAACCTCCTTGTGTTTTATAACTTTGGTTGTTATAGCACAAGGAGGTTTTGTTGTAAAGGGTATATAAATATTAGATATGTTGCGAATTATTTTCCAAGTGCTGTCTTCTGTGGCACTTCTGTTTCTTTTTCGTAGCATGCAAATGCGCTGTCGACAAGTTCTTTATCTGGCTTCGGTGTGAACAGGCTGACTACAGGGACGATAATCATTCCGGCAAACATTGCAAATGCACCGCAGTTGATAGGTGACTGGAGCCATGTTGGGAAGCCTGCTCTGAAGAAGATGTTAGCAAGCATAAGTACTGAGCTGAATAAAAAGCATGCCCAGCATGATGCTTTGGAAACCTTCTTAGAGTAAAGCGAGAACATAAATGGTGCAAGGAATGAACCTGCAAGTGCACCCCAGGATATTCCCATAAGCTGTGCAATAAATGTTACTGAACTCTTGTACTGGATAAGTGCAAGTATTGCAGATATCGCAATGAATACAACAACAAGAATTCTTATGTATAATACCTGTTTCTTTTCACTCATGTTCTTGATAAAGTTATCTTTTAAGAAGTCAATAGTAAGTGTTGAGCTTGAAGCTATTACAAGTGATGAAAGTGTAGACATTGAAGCTGACAACACGAGAATTACAACTAATGCAATAAGCGCAGGACTTAAATTAGAAAGCATTGTTGGAATTATTGAGTCGAAGCCGTTAGCCTTGACATCTATCTGGTCAGAGAATAATCTTCCGAAACCTCCGAGAAAATAGCATCCGCCTGAAACTATAAGCGCAAATATTGTTGAGATTACAGTACCCTTCTGTATAGAAGCTTCATTATCAATGGCATAGAATTTCTGAACCATCTGAGGAAGTCCCCATGTTCCAAGTGATGTAAGGATTACAACGCATAAAAGGTTGAATGGGTCAGGTCCGAAAAATGAAGCAAATATACCGGGAGTATCGCTTACTGCCGGGTCAGACACATTTGCAAGACCCTGCAGTGCAGACATGAAGCCGCCCTTAGAGTGGATTACGGCAGCAATAACTGCAACAATACCGAATAACATGATAATTCCCTGAATGAAATCATTGATTGCAGTAGCCATGTAACCGCCGGCAATTACATAGATTGCGGTAAGTGTTGCCATGATTATGATACAGACGCTGTAATCAATGTTGAAAGCCATACCGAAAAGTCTTGAAAGTCCATTGTAAAGTGAAGCTGTGTATGGAATCAGGAAAATGAATATGATAACGGAAGCACCGATTTTTAATGGATTGCTGCCGAATCTCTTTCCGAAATACTGTGGCATGGTTGCTGAATCAAGGTGCTGGCTCATAATTCTTGTTCTTCTGCCAAGTACGACCCATGCAAGGAGTGAACCAATAATCGCGTTGCCGATACCAGCCCAGGTTGCGGCAATGCCGTATTTCCAGCCAAACTGGCCTGCATATCCAACGAATACAACAGCCGAGAAATAAGATGTTCCGTATGCAAATGCGGTGAGCCACGGACCAACGCTTCTTCCACCGAGAACGAAACCATTAACATCAGTTGCATGCTTGCGGCAGTATAAGCCAATGCCTATCAGCACCGCAAAGTAGATAATAAGAATAACCAGTTTTAACATAAAAACCCCCATATTAAATGTATTAATCCCTACTTCATAAGTTTAAAGCGTAACGCTTTAAATCAATAAAGTAAACATAAATGGATTGTAGCATATTGGGGAGGGATTGGCAAGGATAAAATGAGTTAATATATATGAGTATATATGAATAATATGGATATACCTACTATTATGCCTATAATATGTCATTGAGTAGGTTTGCTTGAGAGAATTATAACCTGATGCGGAGGGAGCAAACCTACGAAACAGCTGTGAATAGCTTTTTGAGTAGGTCTTTTTCCTGGATTTTTCTGAATTAGAGGCCCTTAAAGATGAAATCTTCCGTGAAAATGCCTACTAAATTATGATTATGTATATAGTTAGTGGGTTTTGAAAGACAATTTAATAAAATAAGATGTTTAATTGACATACTAAAGTAATGGTGGATAATGATTTGGTAGGTTTATTAGGAATTTATGCTATGCGGGATATAGGGAGATATATGAAAACAGCCACCAGAAAAATGATATGCCCCCTGTCAAGTAGACATGGGGCATATCAAAATCCAGTGACTGTTTTAAGAAAATAAGGAGAGTAAATGTGAAGTATATTATCGTCTGCCGCCGAATCCGCCGTTCTGCCCATTCATATCAGGCGCATTACCACCATTCTGACCGCCCATGCCGCCCATTTTACCGCCGCCGAAGCCGCCAGTGCCAGAAGATCCCATTGTTCCAGATTCCTGAGTCCAGTCTGCAATAGAGTCTGAACCACGGTAAAGTGTGTAGCTTGTGCCGGTTGTAAGAGTGTCAGAGCATATCCAGCCGTTGCCAAATGTTCCGTCAACAGTGAAGCTTATTACTTCGTTGCCGGAAGCATCTTTAAGTGAATAGCTTCCAGAGCTGAAGGATACTGAACTTAATACATAAGCATTAGCAGAGTTTACAGGCGTTTCGCATACACCACCGAGTGCAATGCATGTTCCACCAGTTATCGTTACGGTACCATCTACATCAATTGATCCTGATACATTTCCAGATGAACTGCCGCCCTTGACTAATACAAATCCACCAGTCTGTACATAGTTTCCGTTAGAGTCAATACCATCAGTATCACCAGACGCAGTTGTGACATCTATATATCCACCAGTTATATTGACAATTGGAGAAGTCTTTCCATCACCTGTGCAGGCATTGATGCCATCATCAGTAGCATATACATATATTTTGCCACCATTTAAGTTTATAGTTATGGCTTCAAGTCCTTCGTATGAAGTTACTACATTAATATAACCATCATTGACATCAAGCTGCTTGTCAGCGTGCATGCCGTCATCACCTGAAGAAATTGTAATTGTACCACCGTTTATAACAATAGTTCCTTTGCCGTCCTCACCGGTTTCAAGTACACCTGAGTTAGAGTTGGCATGGATACCGTCATCTGTCGAACTTATGTTAATTGTAAAGCCTGAAATATTTATTTCGCTTTCTGCTTTAATACCCTTAGTTGAGTAGGACTGTCCAGAAGAATTACCGGATTCATTAAAGTCACCAGGCATTCCTGGACGGTCGCCGCCGGCCTTATTTCTATCAGAGCTGCCGTTCATATTGGGAGCGTTGCCGTTACTCATATCAGGAGCGTTGCCGCCACCCATGTTGCCGCCACCAAAGCCGCCAGGTGCGTTGGCAATAGTGTCAGAAGTTGCCACATAAGAAACAGTATTGGCAGAAGCAGACTTGTTAGCAGAGCTGTCCCGGTCAGAAGACGTGCCTGAAGAACTGCCTGACGAAGTAACTTCTTCACTATATTCAGAGTAAGTATCTGTATAAATGTTTAAGTTACCATCACCTGATATATCTGCCCCGTAAGATGCGTCTATACCGTCACAGGCTGCATAAATATCAATGTTACCACCAGTAATTGTAACGATTCCATTCTGGTTGCCCTTGTTAGAAATACTGCTGTTAGAAGTCTTGATGCCATCGCCTTTAGCGGAGATTGCAATTATATTTCCAGATTCAATATCAACGGCATCGTTGCCTTTGACTGCGTTGTTCACAGCAGTAACTTTAACAATCACATTTTTAATAGAAAGGTCATCCTTGCTTTGGATACCATTATTGTAATTACCTGTTACAACTAAGGCTCCTTTGCCGACGAGTTTTAAATCGCATGTTGCATAGATTGCTGCGTTGCCAGCGTCATCAGAAGAATCTTCTGTAGCTTCGGCACGATTGTCAATTACTTCGTTAAATGAGTTCTCTTCTGATTTAATCTTGACTTCGGAAGCATTTTTAACGTATATAGGTGAACCACTTGAGCCTGTGATAGATGTTCCGTTCAATACGATAGTAACCTCGTTCTCATCACCTGCGTCAACGATAAGCTGTCCTTCTGATAAAAGACCGGCTACTGTATATTCACCAGCCTTTGTGATTGTGTATACAGAACCTGACTGTGTAACTCCGTCTGATGTATCAGATGTCACAGTGAAATCACCTGTAATGGAGACTCTGTAATTCTCAGCATCATCTGCGTGTGTTACATCTGTGTCTTCTTTAGTAATGTCTGAAGTGATGGTAGTCTCACCGCCTGATGCAGTAGTAGTTGAAGTTGAATTTCTGGCACAGCCAGCAGTCATAAGACACATAGTAAGAATAACTGCGGCTACGCAATTCCTTTTGATTTTATTTAATTTAATCATAGTCATCTCTCCATTTCTTTAGTGTATGTTAATTGATTGTCTATAGTTTATTGGAGAAATTTGACTAAAATATGGTATGAGTGCGAATATTCTGTGTACTGATTAATCATGTGGAATATCGTTAAATCTGCCGTCAAGCTCTTCGGTTTTTACCACATTTATAAATGCGTGCTTGTCAATTGAGCGTATCAATGTGATAAGCTCACGTTTCGCTTCGGAGTTGATTACGGAGTATATGAGCGTGCGCTCTTTTTCCTCGTAGCAGCCGATTCCCTTGAAAAGCGTGGCGTCGTGGTTGGTTGTATTCTTTATGGCGTGATAGATTTCTTCGGATTTGTCAGAAATGATGAATAATGTCATCTTCTGGTAGCGTTTGTACATGAACTGGATTACCTGTGTGCTACAGAACTGGTATATTATTGAGTAGAGCGCGATTGACCAGCCAAACAGTCCGCCTGCAATGAGCAGAATCACAACATTACCAAGAAGAATATAGTTCCATGCGTCTATTCCTTTAACATGAGAAAAATAAATGCTTATGAAATCGGTTCCGCCTGTGGTAGTGCCGACATTGAGGCACAGGCTTATTGCAAATCCGTTGATAATTCCGCCAAATACGCTTATAAGCAGGATATCTTCTGTAAAAATGTATGGAGGAAGGATATCAACAAGCACACTGGAAAGTATAATTACCACGATTGAGTAGATGGTAAACTTCTTGCCGATGTAGCGGTATGCAATGTAGGCGGGGAAAATGTTAAGTGCCACATTGAATATTGTAAATGGGATGCTGATATAAAAAAAACGTAGTCCGATTGCCTGAAATAACAGGGAGACTCCTGAAAAGCCTCCTGGCAGCAGGTCTGCGACTTTGGCAAAGCATCTTAAATTCCATGCGTACAGCACGGAAGCAATTATAACTATAATGAATCTGAATACCTGATAAAACTTAGGATATTTAACTTCTAAAGATTTGAACATATATTAGCCTCCATATTTTGTGTTAAATATAATAAGCAAATAATAATTATTTGTGTGAGTTGTCGTAGGCAGCCTGAATATCGGCGGGGAGCTTGTCTGGAAGCATTGAATGTATTCCGTCCTCGTTGCCGTCCTTGATAGCCTGCTCGTAATAGAAGCACTTGAAAGTAAGCATATCAAGAGTTTCCTGCATTTTTTCCATCTCTTTTTCAACAGCGGCTTTCTGTCTCTCAAAAAGCTGTTTTCTGAGTTCGTAAGTTCTGCTGCCTTCCTGACACCATTCCATAAACTGCTTGATGTCGCGGATTTCAAGACCTGATTTTTTGAGACATTCAATAAGCTTAAGAGCAGCAATTTCAGTGTCAGAGAACTGTCTTATTCCAGAAGCACGCTGCATAAAAGGGAATAATCCTTCTTTATCATAATATCTTAATGTTGAAACGGGAAGATTAAACATTTCTGAAACCTGTCCTATTGTGTACATAATACACCTGCTTTCCGTAAGCCTTGCTTACATGATATTAGTTTTTTACAAATGTGATAATAAAATTCACAAAATGTTCACCATTATTAGGTTGACCTAAAGTTAGGTTTACCTCTTATGCTTAAATAGTAGCACAGAAAATGTATTAATTCAATTTAAACTTGATTTAAAGTTAGTCATGTATTATTCAGCTTAAATATGAATATGGTGAAATGATGTTGGACAGAAAGCAGGTATTTTATGGAGGATAAATGTATGGAATGGAGACAGGAAAAAGACATGCCGGTATTTATGTATATTTTTCTTAATAAAATAGATGATGCCGAGGAAGCAAGATGGACAGAGAAAGAGAAAAATGAGGGGTATAAGACATATAAAAAGTTGTTAGAACTTACAGAGGATGATTCATCCGATGTAATTAAAAAATGTCTCAGGATAATTAAAGAAACAAGGCATATTGTAGAGTATGAGCTTTGGAACAAGATTGTATATTTTATGACTGATTATATTAATGGTGAGACTGTGTGGGGATAAGTGAAAAGTTGTCTGATAATTTTATAATATTTGAAAAGAAAAAGAATATACTTGTAATGTCTGATGGCATGTGATAGAATGTCATTGGATATAAGTAGTGCATTCAAGCAATCTACGAAAACCCCACGAGTTCGGGCTCGTGGGGTTTTCTATTCCGTTCTGGCAGGGTGGCTTAGTCCCCAGGCTGGCTACCGTCTGTTATCTCTGTCCAGCCATTTGCAGATATAGTATGAAGCTATATTTGCCAAGATAGAGATAATTAAGGACACTAGTGCATCCAAGCAATCCACCTCCTTTCTCTACCAGGTATGGGAGGGGTAGTACTAGGGATTATATCATAACAATATATAATAAACAAGTATATAAAAAATACGAATAATAACTATTGCTATGATTTATGATTTTATAACTAACATGTATTTTACAGGAATGACACATGGGGGTATGATACATTTATCAAGGGCAAAGGAGCCGGAAGTCTTTAGGGGATTCTGGCTCTTTTTTTGCATTAGTAAGTATTTGAAGGAGGAAATATATATGGAATACGAGATTTCTAATCGTTTATCAGGTGTTCATGGTTCGATGATACGAGAACTTTTTAAGTTAGGAGCAAGCAAGGATATTATATCTTTTGGTGGTGGCAATCCGTCAGCAGAGACATTCCCATGCAGGGAGATAGAAGAGATAGCAGCAAAGGGACTTGGCGAGAATCCTGTTTCTTTATTACAGTATGGATTGAGTGAAGGTTATACACCTCTGCGTGATACTATGAAGAAATATCTTGAGAAGAAGGAAGGCTTTGATTTCGAGAATAATGAGCTTTTCATAGTGTCAGGCGGACAGCAGTGTGCGGACCTTACAACTAAGGCACTTGTTAATGAAGGAGACGTTGTGCTTACTGAAGAGCCTGCATTTGTAGGCTGCCTTAATACATTCCGTTCTTACGGTGCAAAGCTTGTAGGAATCCCAATGGAGCAGGACGGAATGAATATAAATGCGCTTGAGGAGGCTTTAAAGGCTAATCCTGATGCAAAGCTTTTATACACAATTCCATCTTTCCAGAATCCTACAGGAATTACAACTTCTCTTGAGAAGAGAAAAAAAGTATATGAGCTTTGCTGCAGATACGATATCGCAATATTAGAGGATAATCCTTACGGTGAATTAAGATTTGCAGGTGAAAATGTGCCAACTATCAAATCAATGGATACAGAGGGCAGGGTTATATATGCAGGAAGCTTCTCAAAGGTAATGGCACCTGCATTCCGTCTTGGTTTTCTTGTATTTAACAAGTCGCTCACAGGACCGCTTACAGTTGCAAAACAGTGCACAGATGTACATTCAACTGTCCTTTTCCAGTACATTTGTAATGAATATATTAATAACTATGATTTCGACAAACATCTTGAGGATTCAAGAAAGGTGTATGAGCACAAATGTAATCTCATGATGGAGTGCATGAAGAAGGAATTCCATCCTTCAGTAACCTTCGGTCACCCTGAGGGCGGACTTTTCGTAATGGCATTCCTGCCAGAGGGAATGGATTCTGCACCATTTGTAAGGGAGGCTATTAACAGAGGTGTTCTGTCAGTTCCGGGAGCAGCGTTCTTAGCAGATGAGAGCCAGAAGTCTAATGGATTCAGACTTAATTATTCGACACCTTCTGATGAGCAGATTGTTAAGGGAATCGAAATTCTTGGAAAACTTACATATGAGTGGATTAAGTAGGAGGAGTGAAAAGTTATGAAGATAGCAGCATTCAGCGTTCGTCAAGATGAAAAACAGTATTTTGATACATTTGCAAATGTATACAAGGTGGAATTACAGATTAATAGGAGCGGATTTACAGCAGATGATATAGAAAGTGTCAAAGGCTGTGAGGCTATGTCGGTGTGCGATGGCATGTGTGACTTGTCAGCACCTGTTCTTGAAAAGCTTGCAGCAGAGGGTGTAAAGTACATCGGTTTCAGGACAATCGGATATAACAGTGTTGACCTTGAGGCAGCAAAGCGCCTTGGAATCCGTGTTGCACACAGCGGATATTCACCATATTCAGTTGCCAATTATACAGTAATGCTTATGCTTATGTGTATCCGTAAGGCTTTGTATGTAATGATGCGTTCACACACAGCAGATTATTCACTTGGTCCTATATGTGGACGTGAAATGCAGAATATGACAGTAGGTATTATCGGAACAGGAAGAATTGGAAAGGCAGTAATTAAGAATCTTTCAGGATTTGGATGTAAGATTATTGCGTATGACCCATATCCTGCAAAAGGCCTTGAAAATGTTGAGTATGTAACTCTTGATGAATTGTATGCCAGAGCAGATATTATCTCGCTTCATACTTTCTTAAGTGATGAGACATATCATATGATTAATAAGGATTCAATTGCAAAGATGAAGGATGGCGTTATCCTTATAAATGCGGCAAGGGGTGCGCTTGTTGATACAAAGGATCTGATTGAGGCTGTTGAGAGTGGCAAGATTGGTTCAGTTGGAACTGACTGCTGTGAGGGTGAGGATGAATTTATCCGTACAGACCGTAAGTATGATGACCTTGTTGTTAATCACGATTACATCATACTTAAGTCTTTCCAGAATACTATTGTCACACCTCATGTTGCATTTTTCACAGATCAGGCTGTGTCTGATATGGTTGAGTCTTCAGTTAAGAGTGTTGTGCAGTTTGCAGCTGGTGAAGACACACCATTAGAGGTGCATTAATTATTCAAATTTTTGAAATATTCTTCAAGCTGGTGCTCGAAGATTCGCTGATTTTCTGAGCAGAATGAGCCAAGCGGTTGATAATAAATACTTCTGAAATGTGGACAGTCATCTATATGCAGCAGGCTTATGTTTTCAGGAAGGCTGCTGCTTGTCCATGTTACAGAGGCAACAAATGATACTCCAAGACCGAGACTTATGAGTTTGCCCTGTAATATGTAATCATTGCATGAGTAGGCTATCTGAGGAGTTTTCTTACATTTACTGAATATTGAATTGAACACTCCGGCATAAGATGGAGTATCTGCAAGGTCAATGAATTTCTCGTCCATCATCTGTTCTACTGATATGTGTCCAGTATGGGCAAGTGGATGTGATGATGAAACGGCAAGGCAGATTTCTTCTGTCATAAGAAGATGTGCATTGTCTGGAATATCATAAGCTGATGAGACAGAGTCAATCAGCAGGTCACACCCTTTTGGTTCAGAAGATATTGAAAAGCTGACATGAGGGTGTTCATGGATAAAATCTTTAAGTACATTGCTGACAAGAACTGCACTTGAGCGGAGACAGAGCCTTATTTCGCCTGCATCGCCAAGACTTTCACTGACAGCACGCGCAGCATCTTCTGAAAGAGCCAGTATTCTGTCTGCATATTCAAGCAGAATTTCTCCCTGACGGGTACATTCGAGCCCTTTTTTATTACGGATAAAAAGCTGTGCGCCAAATTCTTCTTCAAGCTTGTGGATTGTCTTGCTTAATGCTGGCTGTGCTATGCACAGTTCACTGGCAGCGCGGGTCATATTCTTGTGTCTGGCGGCAGCCTGAAACTGCCTGAGCTGATATAATTCCATGTTCGCACCTTTCTTGTATGTAGTATTTTATAAAAATTACAATTAACATAATATAGAAATCAGGATATTTACGATTATGATAACACAAATATTATTAACGCAGACATTTATAATGTTTATTCTTATGATTCTGGGACTGATTCTGTCTAAAACAGGTCTGCTTACAGAACATGGCAGTAAGGATATGGCCAATATTCTGCTGTATGCGGTTATTCCGTGTGTAATTATAAGAAGCTATATAACAGATTTCACGATGGAGAAGCTGTATGGACTTCTTATGTCGGCGGTACTGGCTGTAGCTGCATTTGCAGTGGCGATAGCTGTATCATATATAATATACGGCATGCGAAAGCCGATAGACAACTTTGGAACTGCTTTCTGTAACGCAGGATTTATCGGAATTCCACTTGTAACTGCGGTATTTGGAAATGAAGCGGCATTCTATGTTGCGTCATTTGCAAGTATTCTTAATCTGTTGCAGTGGACATACGGAATTGTGATAATAACCCGCCGCAAGGATATGATAAATATAAAAAAGGTATTCGTCAATCCTGTGACAATATCACTTGTTATAGGACTGTTTCTTTTTATTACGGGAATTAAACTGCCAGGTGTAATAAACAGCACGATGGCTGGAGTTGCGGCACTTAATACACCTGCAGCCATGATAGTACTGGGATATTATCTGTCATGTGTCAGGATCCGTGACTTACTGCTTAATCCGTCCCTGTATCTGGCATCGTTTGTCAGGCTTATAATAATTCCGCTGCTTACACTGCTTGTGCTTTATATTATACCGGCGGGACACGGTCAGATTGGAATGATTACACTAATTGCTGCGGCAACACCGGTTGGAACGAGTACGGCAATATTTGCACAGAAATTCGGGCAGGATTATGAGCGGGCAGTATGTATGGTCTGCCTGTCGACGCTGTTTTCAATTATTACAATGCCGGTTGTGATGTATCTGGCACAGATGTGGATTATGTAGTTTAACTATTATTTCTGGTTATGGTTTTATAACTAAAATGTATTTTACAGGAATAACACAATAGTATATTATACAGACATCAAAGGCAAAGGAGCCATGACCCGGAAGGGGTAATGGTTTCTTTGCCTTTTTTGCGTATGAGCGTTCATGAAGAAACTTTGGTACAGACAAGTGATGTGCTATTAGCAATATGAGGAAGAAAGGAACTAAAGCTATGGGAAATAACGGAATTGAATTGGAAAGAGATGGCTTTAAGAGCCGTACAGGTTTTATTCTTGCCTGTATCGGTTCGGCAGTAGGAATGGGAAATATATGGCGTTTTCCATATATGGTATCTGCATGGGGTGGTATGACATTTTTAATACCTTATGTATTATTTGTAATATTGATAGGTTCAACAGGTGTTATCGAGGAGATGGCACTTGGCCGTGCGACTAAGGGCGGACCTATTAAAGCATTTGGCGACTGTATGCAGATGCGTACCGGAAAGAGAAAAGCAGGTGAGGCAATTGGTTTTATTCCTGTGCTTGGCTCACTGGCTCTGGCAATGGGCTATACTGTAGTTGTTGGCTGGATATTCAAATATACTTATCTTGCATTTTCTGGAAAGCTTTCAGCAATGGGCAATGATATGTCAGCTATTGGTGGTATGTTTGGAAGTACAGCAAGCTCATTTGGCAATAATATGTGGCTTATAATCGCAATGGTTGTAACTGCTGTTATTATGGCACTTGGTATTGCAGGCGGAATTGAGAAAGCAAACAAGGTCATGATGCCTTTGCTTTTCATCATGTTTGTAGGTCTTGGAATATACATTTTCACACTTCCAGGTTCAAGTGCAGGTTATAAATACATTTTTACACTTAACCGTAAAAGTTACTCGAACAACAGGGTTAATCTGTGTAGGTTATAAATACATTTTTACACTTAACCCTAAGGGACTTCTTGATATAAAGCTCTGGATATATGCATTTGGTCAGGCATTCTTCTCACTGTCTATCGCAGGTAACGGAACTGTTATCTATGGTTCATATCTTAGTGATAAGGAAAATGTTGTTTCTTCTGCAAGAAATGTTGCAGTATTTGATACTATTGCTGCTTTATTAGCTGCATTTGTTATTATTCCTGGTATGGCAGCAGGCGGTGCCGAGTTATCATCAGGTGGTCCCGGACTGATGTTTATCTATCTTGTAAATGTATTTAATGGTATGCCGGGTGGCAAGATTGTAGGAATTGTATTCTATGTATGTGTTCTGTTTGCCGGCATGAGCTCACTTGTTAATCTGTATGAAGCTCCGGTTGCAACTATTCAGGAGAAGCTTAAGCTTAACCGTGTTGCATCTGTTGGAATTATCGCAGTGGCTGGCTGTGTTGTGTCACTAGTAATACAGGGTATTGTATCAGGCTGGATGGACGCAGTATCTATCTATATCTGCCCACTTGGCGCAATGCTCGCAGCAATTATGTTCTTCTGGGTTGCAGGAAAGAAGTTTGCTGTTGATGCTGTTAATGCAGGTGCAGATAAGCCTATTGGAAAGTGGTTTGTACCACTTGGCAAATATGTTCTTGTTCCACTTGCACTTGTTGCACTTATTGCAGGTGCTTTACTTGGTGGAATTGGCTGATGACTGGCATGGAAAGCTTTGGAAGATGAATACGAAGCTGGAAAGTTAAAAGTAATTGGAGGGGCTGTCGCCTCAACGATTTTCAATCGTTAAAGCGACAGCCCCTTTTCACAACAAAAAAAGGTCATTTCACAACATTCCAGATAGATATTGCAAGAACTTATCCGATATAATAGCTATAAATATATGTAAGCAAGGAAGTGACAATATGCGAATTGCTATCTGTGATGATGAAGTATCTATGGTTCAGATACTGGAGGAAAAAATAAAAAAGTTATTGCCAGATGCGGTTATAGAGAAATATTTATCGGGTAATGAACTGATCGCAAGTGGCAGTAAGCCGGATATTCTTTTTCTGGATATTCAGATGCCGGGAATGGATGGGATGGAAACGGCAAAGATGCTTCGTCAGGACAATGAGGATATGATACTCATTTTTGTGACAGCAGCAGAGGAGTATGTTTTTCAGGCATTTGATGTCGGAGCATTTCATTATCTGGTTAAGCCATTTTCCGATGAGAAATTTAAAGAGGTTGTGACAAAGGCAGTTCATAACATAAAAAGGAGTTCCAGACTTGAAAAAGACGAAAAATATATCATGGTACAGACAGCCGGAAGTCATATAAAAATTTTTCTGCGTGATATTGTGTATGCCGAGGTGTATAACCGGAAAGTTATTATCCATACACGAAGTACGGATATTGAATACTATGGTAAATTACAGGAATTAAGTGATATGGCAGGAACAGATTTTTTCCGAACACACAGAGCCTATCTTGTGCATTTTAAATATGTAGAAAAATATGATGCAACTTGTGTAACTATGAAAAATGGAACTGCATTGGTTGCAAAACAGAATTATCCGGAGTTTGTGAAGCAATATCTGAAGTATAACCAGAGGAAAGGAAATGAAGTCAGATGAGTTTAGTGGAAAGATGTTGGATGATCACATCGAAGTTTTCTGTTATTGCAATTTTGATTATTACAGGAATCTGTTTTGGTGTTTTTGTATATCCATATATGAAAAAGAAAAGGGAAGCTGCTCTGGTCAGTATTGTTTATATTGGAATTATGTCTGTGCTGTATCTGATACCGCAGCAGATTGGCAATTTTTCTGCATATATGCTGGGAGTTGTGGCTGCATTTCTTGTGATGTATGTACAGGACAGAAGAAACATTTATCAGAAAATATTTCTTGCAGTGACATTTTTTTCTATCCGTTGGCTTGCGGTTGCAATGGCAGGCAGAATGGATGATTTTATCACAAAAGCTCTGGTTTTTGGAAATACGATTGCAGGAAGACAATGGCTGCAATATGTACTTTATGCGGGAACGAGAATTCTGGATATTGTGCTTTGTATCGTTTTCCTTGCAGTTGCAATCGGTCTGATCAATAAAGCATATGTATACAAAAATGATGAAATGAGCGTCAAAGAGCTGGTAATGCTTATCATACCTTCTCTCGTGGGAGTTACAGGGTATGGCATTCTACAATATTATCTGAATATTTATGAAAAAGATACAGGAAAGAGCCTGACAGATACCTATGGATTTTATGGAGCTTTAAGCTTCGTGCATTATTTTATCTCTATCATAGCAATTCTTGTTATGACTACGATGTTTCAAAACTGGAAGGTGGCACAGGAAGAACAGACAGGGCAGGAGCTGGTATTAAATCAGGTCAGTGACATGAAAAAGCATATCGGGGAAGTGGAAAAGCTGTATCAGGATATCCGCAGCCTGCGTCATGACATGGGGAATCATATACAGATGCTGGAACATCTTGTGGCAGAGAATCATATGGATGATGCAGCAGAATATATGGAGCATTTGAAAAAGGAGTGGAATGAAATATCTCCTGAGATAAAAACGGGGAGTCCTGTCATTGATGTGATTCTGATGGAAAAGTTAAGAGAAGCAAAGGAAAAGCAGATTCGTTTTATATCAGATTTTCATTATCCGGGGGATACGAAATTAAATGCATTTGATTTAAGCGTGATCTTAAACAATGCACTGGATAATTGCATGGAAAATGTAAGTGGAGAAAATCCTTATATCAGTATCTCTTCTTTTCGGAAAAACAGTATTTTTATGATAACCATAAAGAACAGATATGAGGGAGTATTAACATATAAGGACTGTGACTTGCCGGAGACAACAAAATCCGGGAAGGAGCATGGAATTGGACTGCATAATATCCGGAGGGTTGCAAGGATGTATATGGGAGATATATCTTTAGAGCAGGAGAATCAGGAAGTGGTTCTAAGTATTATGTTACAGGTAGAATAAGGACAAAAAGCACTAAGTAATCTGTGAAACATCAGAATATTTAGTGTTTTTTATTTGCTTCACAACAAAAAAAGGGCGGTTCACAACATCGCTGTTTATTGTAAAGAAAGATATGCCGAAAAATCAGTAAAGAGAAATCATGTTGTACAGATTTTTAAGGAAACGGATTTCAGAATTTAAGCTCAAGGAGGACAATACGATGAGGATCAATGGATTTAGTGGGACAAATACGCAGACAGGAACAATGGGAATGACACAGGGGAATGATTCTGTAAGTAAAAATATTCAGAATCAGATTGCAAATGCACAGCAGAAGCTACAGGATTTATCATCGAATGAAGAAATGTCATTAGAGGATAAGATGAAAAAGCGTCAGGAGATACAGCAGGAGATTAACAATCTCAATCAGCAGTTAAGACAGCACCAGATCGAGCAGAGAAAGGAAAAGCAGAGTAAAAATTCGTCATCTATGGATGATATGGTGGCTGGAACAAGTAACACTTCTAAAAAGAAAGACACCGGATTGTCACAGGCAAGTATGCAGGCGATGATCTCCGCAGATTCTTCCATGAAACAGGCAAAGGTGCAGGGAAGTATGGCAACACAGATACAGGGACGTGCCAGTGTGCTTGAATCTGAAATCAAACAGGATGCCGGAAAAGGAAATACTGAGAAGAAGGAAGAAGAACTGGCAGAGCTTAAGGCGAAGGCACAGTCTGCGACAGCAGCACAGATGTCTACACTTGCAGATGCAAATAAATCAGTAGAAGAAGCTGCAAAAGCGGAGAACAGCAATACAGAAGACACTGCAACAAAGAACAATACTGATAAATCCGAGAAAACACAGGAATCTGCGGGGGCTGCGGCAGAGGAGACAGACAGCGTAAAGAATACGGATATCAAAGGGGAAACACAGGTGACAGTAGAAACACCGACTCTGGAAAATGCGCAGAATGCAACACAGCAGGCAGTGTATACACCGATTGATATTCGTTTATAGTTGGTAAAGGAGAATGGTATTATGTCAGAGATTAAGAGTTTTAGTGATTACACAAGTAAATATAACAGCAATGTAGATTATTCCGCATTATTTGGAGGAACTTCCGACAGTTCATCCGTAGGAAACACCAATATGCTTTCTGATTATGCTGCGATTAAAAACGGAAGCTATGGAAAACTTATGAAAGCATATTATGCAAAGCAGGATGCAGAAAAATTATCGGGGAAAGGCGATACTTCACAGAAGCTTACACTGATGAAAACAAGTGCGGATTCCCTGAAAAAATCAGCAGATGCACTAAACGATGCGTCACTCTGGGAAAAAAAGAAAATAAAAAAGAAGGATGAAAAGACCGGGGAAGAAACAGAGGTAGAGGATTATGACTGGGATGCAATTACCAAAAAAGTGAAATCTTTTATTGATGATTATAATGACGTTGTTAAGGAGGCAGGAGAATCCAATACAAAAGATGTTCTTAGAAATGCTTCATGGATGACAGGCATGACAGACAAAACCAGTCATTTACTTTCTAAAATAGGTATTACCATAGGAAAGGGGAATAAGTTGGAGCTGGATGAAGATGAATTGAAGAAAGCAGATATCAGTCCATTGGAAACGGTTTTTACAGGTTACAATTCCTTTGCAGGCAAAACAGCCCAGAAAGCAGCTGGTATATCAAATGCTGCAAACCGGGCAAGTGCGACTTATACAAACAATGGTACATATTCTAAAAAGGATTCCTCTCTAACGTCAAGTAAGATAGATAAGGAAGTATAGTATGTTAAGCCTAAATGACAAGAAGAAAAATCTTTTGTATTAATTTGTCGGGAAGGAGGAACCAGATGAGTTTTACAGTCAATTTATCCGGTGGAGGTTTATTGATAAATAGATTTAATAGTTCTAATATGTTGAAAAGTACACAGGAAAAATTGCAGCGACAGCAGGAACGGGATAATAAGGTGGCTTTTTTTGAAGCACAAAAAGAAAATCTGAAAAACCGAAAGGCTGACACTTTGGAAGAAATCTCTGAAAAGCTGGAAATGTTTCATAATTATGAGAATGAAATTGCGGCAGCAAATCAGGAGTATAATAATTCGCAGATGTTTCATGTCATGGACGAGGCAGAAGAACATGGCGAAAAGATTGCGGAAGCTGCTGAGAGGAATAAGCCTAAAACAGAAGAAGAACGAAAGGAAGAAATGGTGGATGAAGCTCTTGGAACAGAGGAAAACAAGGGCATGATGTCTGAAATCATGGACGAACTTTCGGAGACAACCGAAGAAATGACAGAGCAGATGACGGAAAAAACTGTGGAGAATATGGAAGAACTTCCAGACGAGGTTTTGCAGGAGCAGCTTGTTACAGATAGTTTAGAGGCAGCAGAAATGGTACAAACAGAGACAATTAAAAGGTATGTGCCGATTGATATTAGAGTCTAATGGTATTTATCTGGGAAGGAAACAGCTATGAAGATTTACAATAATACAAATATTACATATTCTGCAATCGAACATAACAGCAGGAAAAATACGAAGCAAAATTTTCCAGCAGATTTAGAAAAGAAAATGACACAGTATACAGATACAGTATCTATTTCTAAAACGGGGCAGGAGAGATTTAGGTATTTATCTTCTGTCAGCTCTATGGATTATCAGAACCGTTTCGAGAGGGAAGTGACGGATATATTTGTCAAAGAAGATACAGAGAGTGTAAAGTCCGATTCCTTTGAACATCATGTAAACAGAATGGCGACAGCATATAACAAAATGAAAAACAGCATTGAAGAAAAATATGCGGAACAAGATTATGAGCTGGAGTATTATGTGACAGAATCGGGCAAAATTGAGGAATTAACCAAAGAAAAAGAACTGGATATGCTGAATCAGGCATATGAAAACCACAGTAATTTTATGGCAACTTCCACAGAAATCTGGTCAGAATTACAGGATTTTACACCATCGGTAGTTTACCATAAAGGAAGTGAACAGACAGCAAATGAACAGAACATAGGTGAGAACCAGGAAAATACTGCAAAATCTAAAGAAAAGGGGGTTATCAAAAATTCGGCATATCAGGCATTTTTATCCGCCATCCAGTCGGATAACCAGAAATTATCGCAGCAGTATTTGGGTGATTGGAAAGATTTAAGGCTAAATCTGAATGTATCAGATGGTAATCGGAAAATGCTTAATGGTATTTGGGATTATTATGCTAATAAAAGGTAATGAAAGCTTTGTAATACGAAAGGAGATGTTAGTATGGCAGTTACAGGTGTAAACAATTACTCTAATATTTACACAAATGCTTATACCGGTAATATACGGAAAAATAATGCTAAGGAAACCACAGAAAAGCAGGTTGTGGAGCAAACAGAAGATGTAAAGACAGGGACAACCTGAAAAACTGCAGCGGATGAACTTTCCTATCTTTCTAAAAAAATTTGACAGTGATGCGGTGTGGATACGGTATCAGTGTTAAAAGTCGAGGTGGCAAATCATCAACAATATGTTGAGATGATTTGCCGCCTTTTTGAAGTCTATACGTTTCTCCCTTTTATACCGATACATCAATAGAATTACGAACGAGTCTGTTACCATTTTGGACAAGTGTAGCTTCTATGGATTCTCTTGTGACATTATCAAGAATGCCTGTATCAAATGCTTGTCCGGGTTTCCAATTTGGATTGGCTGATTTTACGGCTGCGTACATAGCAGCTCTGTACTGTCCTTCATATTGTTCTAAAGTCCATGTACCACTTAAACGATTACAGTAACATCCATACCTGCAACACCATTTGCATTCAGTAAATCTCCGTCCGAATCAAACTGTTAATATTCATTGACATATAAAAGCCTCCCTGCAAATAAATTCAAAACCTGTTTAGAATGTGCGTATAATCATAAAAATTAGAACTAACATATATGCGCATAATCTGGAGGAACCATGATATTAAAAAGAAAAATATATAAAAAACTACTGGAATGGAAAAATGAATGTTAGGGGAAAAAAGCTTTACTGACAGAAGGCGCCAGACGTATGGGAAAGTCTAGCATCTGCGAAGAATTTGGAAAAAACGAATACGAAAGTTATATTATTCATCCAAGAAATTTAATCGTGAAAGATGGAATTATCTGCATTCCACCATATATGACGATGAATATATAAAAATCTGACATACACACTTGATTTTAAAATAATTGTTATTATGATATTATAAAGAAATGCCAAAAAACAAAGGAGAGGTGTATGTATCACAAGAAATTAGAATCAGATATCAGATGTCCATTGGAATACGGCCTGGAAGTATTTGGAGGCAAATGGAAATCAAGAGTTATATGTGTTCTGGCGGATAAGAAGACATTAAGATATAGTGAGTTAAGGGCAGAACTGGTGAATATTACAGATGCAGTTCTTTCAACAACATTAAAAGCGCTTATTGCAGATGATATTGTTTCAAGGAAATCATATGACGAGATTCCGCCAAGAGTTGAATATTCACTCACGGAAAAGGGCTTGTCTGTAATGCCGATATTGCAAAGTATATGCGACTGGTCATGTGCATTTTACAAGAAAGAAACTGACAAAGAAACGAGCCAGTGCATGAAGTGCGACCATAAGTAATGGATGAGAGGAAGGTTATTGTGTGAAAAAAATAACCTTCCTTTTCAAATTAATATTTATTGTGTAAAATGTTACATAGAACTACCTAAGCGGTATACTGGCGAGCAGTAATACGACATACGCAATATGCAGAAATGGAGCGGAAATTGAGCAGATTAACGATTATAACCAAGGATAAGGCTCAGGTTACAATGGAGTCTTTATATCAGGATTTGGAGAGAAGAATAGTAGCAAGTCCACCGGGACTGTGTACTATCGACCTTACCCGGTCATTTATAAAAATGTGTCTTGCACAGTCATGTGGCAAATGCGTCCCATGCCGTGTGGGACTCAGGCAGCTTGCGAGACTTTTTGATGATGTGCTTGATGGTAACGCAACAGAGGAAACTCTTGATGTTATCAGGCTTACAGCAGAGGGAATCTATTATTCCGCTGACTGTGCAATCGGATATGAGGCAGCTAAGCTTGTATTAAAATGTATTGATGGCTGCGAGGATGATTTCAGGTCACATATTGAGAGAGGATTTTGTTCATGTAACAGTAACCAGCCGGTTGCATGTGTGAAGTCATGTCCGGCAGGAGTAGATATACCGGGATACATAGCACTTGTGCATGAAGGCAGATATGCAGACGCGGTTCGTCTTATAAGAAGAGACAATCCAATGCCTACAACATGCGCATACATTTGTGAGCATCCATGTGAAAACAGATGTAAGAGAACACTTATTGACGCGCCGGTCAACATCAGGGGACTTAAGAAAATGGCAGTTGATAATGCCGGTGATGTTCCGGTTCCGGCATGTAATGAGCCAACAGGTAAGAAGGTTGCAATAATCGGTGGAGGTCCGGGAGGACTCAGTGCCGCATATTATCTGGCTCTTATGGGACATAAGGTTACTATATTTGAGCAGAGAAAGCAGCTTGGTGGAATGTTAAGATATGGAATTCCTAACTACAGACTTCCAAGAAAAAAGCTGGATGCGGAGATTAACGCTATATTGTCTACAGGAATAGAAGTTAAGAAAAATATAAGCGTAGGAACAGACATTACGCTTGAGGATATTAATAAAGAATATAATGCAGTATACATTTCTATCGGAGCACATGCAGACAAGAAGATTGGAATTGATGGTGAGGATGCTACAACAGGCGTAACATCAGCAGTAGAAATGCTTCGTGCAATTGGTGATGATGAGATGCCTGACTATACCGGCAAGCGAGTGGTTGTTATTGGCGGTGGAAATGTTGCAATGGATGTTGCACGTTCTTCTGTAAGATTAGGTGCGGAGAAAGTAAGCATTGTATATAGAAGAAGAAAAGCCGACATGACGGCGCTTCCGGAAGAGGTTGAAGGCGCAGAGGCAGAGGGCTGTGATGTTCTTGAGCTTATGTCACCGGTCAGAATAGAGAAAGATGAAAATGACGCAGCAGTTGGTTTATGGGTTCAGCCACAGATGATAAGCAGGATAAAAGGTGGCAGACCATCACCTAAGACTGCAGCTAAGGACGAGGTTCTTATTCCTTGCGACCTTATTGTAGTTGCCATCGGACAGGGTATCGAAACAAGATATTTTGAGGAGCATGGCGTTACAGTCAAGAGAGGAACAATTGAGGCACTTGATACAAGTGAGATTAAAGAACGTAAAGGAATATTTGCAGGAGGAGACTGCGTAACAGGACCTGCAACAGTAATCAGGGCTATAGCAGCCGGAAAGGTTGCGGCAGCCAACATTGATGAATATCTTGGCTACCATCACGAGATAACTTCAGATGTAGAGATACCTTATGCCGGATATGAGGACAAGGTACCTTGCGGACGAGTTGAGGTTGCAATGCGTGATGCCGCAGACAGAAAGAAAGATTTTGAACCTATTGAGTATGGATTTTCATGCGAGGAAGCATGTCAGGAATCTGGACGCTGCTTAAGATGTGATCATTTTGGATTTGGTTCATTCAGAGGAGGCAGAGAGAAACAATGGTAAATTTAACAATTAACGGTAAAGCTGTATCAGTAAAAGAAGGAACTACCATTCTTGAAGCTGCCAAAACAATAGGAGAGACAATACCTACACTCTGCTATCTCAAAGAAGTCAACGCAATTGGTGCATGTCGTGTATGTGTTGTTGAAGTAGAGGGTACTGACAGATGTGTTACAGCATGTAATAACTTCGTAGAAGAAGGCATGGTTGTCTACACCAATTCAAGAAAAGTGCGTACAACAAGAAAGACTAATGTCAAGCTCATACTTTCACAGCATGATTACAAATGTGGTACATGTATAAGAAGTGGTAACTGTGCATTACAGTCAATTGCAAATGAACTTAATATATCAGAGATGCCATATGATTCAATATTAGAAAAAGATAATTGGGATAAAACATTTCCACTTATCAGAGATGCCCAGAAATGTATCAAATGTATGCGTTGTGTGCAGGTGTGTGATAATATTCAGGGAATGCACATATGGGATGTTGTAAATACAGGTTCGCGTACAACTGTAAATGTGCGTGCAAACAAGAACATTGCGGAGACTGCATGTACACTTTGTGGTCAGTGTGTAAGCAACTGCCCTGTAGGTGCACTTACAGAAAGGGACGATGTCGGAATCGTGCTTGATGCAATTGAAAATGAGGATATCATTACAGTAGTACAGATTGCACCAGCAGTAAGAACAGCATGGGGCGAAGATTTTGGTATGTCTAAGGAATATGCGACAGCACAAAGACTTGTTGCAGGACTTAGAAGAATAGGATTTGATTATATATTTGACACAACATTTGCAGCAGACATGACAATTATGGAGGAGGGAAGCGAGTTTCTTGAAAGGCTTCCGGAAATCAAGGAGTCAGGACTTCCAATGTTCACATCATGCTGTCCAGGATGGGTGAAATTCGTAAAGAGCGAGTTCCCTGAGATGGCAGGCAGACTTTCAACAGCAAAGTCACCACAGCAGATGTTTGGTGCAATAACAAAGTCGTATTATGCAGAAAAGCTTGGGGTTGACCCGGAAAAGATATTCTGCGTGTCAATCATGCCTTGTCTTGCAAAAAAGGACGAGTGTACATGGGACGGAGGCAAAGATGTTGACGCAGTTCTTACAACAAGAGAAGTTGAAAGAATGTTCAAAGCATTTTTCATAAAGCCGGAAGAACTTGATGAGGACGAGTTCGACAATCCTTTAGGTGAAGGAACAGGTGCTGGCGTTATATTTGGCGCGACAGGCGGTGTTATGGAGGCGGCGCTCAGAAGTGCTTACTATCTTGTGACAGGAAATAATCCTGATGCGGATGCGTTCCAGTCAGTGAGAGGTCTTGAGGGCTGGAAGGAAGCAACATTTGACCTTAATGGAACAAGTATAAATGTAGCTGTTGCCAGCGGACTTGGCAACACAAGACGTTTGGTGAATGCTATTAAGAAGGGCGAGGTTCACTATGATTTCGTTGAAATCATGTCCTGTCCGGGCGGCTGTATCAACGGCGGCGGACAGCCTTACAAGGAAGACGCTGTGATGGTTGAGGAGCGCCGTCATGTGCTGTACGGGCTTGATAAGCGCGATAATCTTAGATTCTCACATGAGAATCCATCGGTTAAGCAGTGCTATGAGGAGTATTTTGAGAAACCGTTGTCACACAGGGCTCATGAGATATTGCATGTGTAGGGTGTAGACAGCCTGCTCTGCGGGTGGGGAGTGCAGGGCATCTGCTTTCAGTATTCCTCGCTTAGTAGAAGTATATGCCGCCAGCTGCAGAGCTTTTTACAATGTGCGAAAGCAAACGCGCTTCGCTTGAACGAGCTTTCGCACACTGAACTTTTGCATCTGGCGGCATTAACTTCTACACAGCTCGTCATTATTCAAGCATCTGCCTCGCACTCCCACCAGCAGAGGGTGTCTGGCTAATCTGGAAAGTTCAGGCGGGTGTATGTGGCGACTGCCCTTCAAGGGGTGGTGTGCGGACACACCTGGGCATTGCACTGCAGGTGCTGGGATTAGTGTATGTTGTGGGGCTTTGTTCATTTGGGATAGTGTCAAATAGCACATGAAATCAGCGCATAAGTAGGGAAAAGCCTACTAATGTTGCTAAATGTGATGAATTAGTAGGTTTATTTAGAAGAAATTATGATGAAAATAGAGAAGAAAAAAGAAAATTGCCTACTAAATTTATGATTTATGCGAGAATAGTAGGTTTTTTGGCTGATAAGAGATGTCTAATGTTGTAAACATATAAGAAAAAGACCTACTAAAGTGTGAAATATGATGAATTAGTAGGTATTTAATGGGGAAAGAAGCATAATAAACCAACTAACAATGTAAAAAAGACCTATCAGATTGTGAAAATTGATGAAAAAGTAGGTTTAGGAGGCTTTTTATGAAGTTAAATGAATTGTCACCTAGTGAGGTGTTTTCTTATTTTGAAAAAATATGCTCTATTCCGCATGGTTCTGGGAATACTGGGATGATTGCGGATTATTGTCTGGAGTTTGCTAAGTTGCATGGACTTAAGGCAAGGAAGGATACGTCTGATAATGTTGTTATATTTAAGGCTGGTTCTTCTGGATATGAGGACTGTGAGCCTGTGATTTTGCAGGGACATCTTGATATGGTGTGTGAGAAAGAGCAGGATTGCGATATTGACATGAGTGTACAGAGCATTAAGACCTGCACTGATGGTAAGATGGTATGGGCTGACGGCACAACTCTTGGCGCTGATGATGGAATTGCAATTGCATTTATACTGGCAGTGCTTGCTTCGGATACGATTGCGCATCCTCCTATACAGGCAGTGCTTACGAGCGATGAAGAGATTGGAATGCTTGGCGCAAGAGACCTCGACACTTCTGACCTTACAGCAAAGAGACTTATTAATATTGATTCTGAAAGTGAGGGAATATTGTATGTAAGCTGTGCTGGTGGTGTAAGGGCTGAGTGTGATATTCCGGTTGCGTATGAGGATGCTGCGGGCTGGGTGGCAGATGGTGCAATTGATGTGCAGAATGGTTCGGTATGCTTTGAGGTTAAGATAAGCGGGCTTGCCGGCGGTCATTCCGGCGTTGAGATTCACAAACAACACACTAATGCGATAAGATTGCTAGCTTCACTTCTTTCACATGCCAGATGCGCGGCAGATTTCAGGCTTGTGTCGCTTTCAGGCGGCGGCAAGGAAAATGCAATTCCAAAAGAAGCAAAGGCAGTTGTAAGTGTCAGAAGCTGCGATGCCACAACATTTGAACAAAGCATCAAAGAGAGTGCAGATGTGTGGATGCAGGAAATCAGCGCGACAGAGCCACATGCTAAGATTGAGGTTGGCAAGGCAGACGCTGCAGCAGACAAAGTCCTAGATTTCCATAGCACTGAAAATGTAATATATGCCCTCTGGTTAAGTCCTGATGGTGTGTACAGAATGAGTCAGGAAATCAACGGTATGGTGCAGACTTCACTTAATCTGGGCACAGCGTATCTTGAAGATGACAAGCTCGTGTACAAATATCTTATAAGAAGCAATACAGCGGCTGGAAAGAAATTATTGCTTGAGAGAGTTAATACATTTGTAAAACATTTGTCAGGAAAAGTAGTCACAATGTCGGACTATCCTGCATGGGAATACAAGAGTGATTCGCAGTTAAGAAAGATATGCGTTGATAGCTTTACAAATGTGTACGGCCACGAACCGGAAGTGACCTCAATCCACGCCGGACTCGAATGTGGCATACTCGCTGGCAAAATGCCGGGAGTAGATATGATATCATTTGGACCGACACTTGAAAGTGTGCATATGCCTGATGAGTGTATGGACGTGGCTTCAGTGGAGCGGACTTGGGAATATCTGATGGAGATACTTAAAAGTTTATAATTAAATTTGCGGGAGTAAGTGTGTGACGACAGATTGCATCACATTTACTTCCGCAAATTTAGTTATATACTACAGAAAAATGGGTAGAATATGCTATATATTAACCATAAGGAGAATTAATACATGATAAAAGATGGATTTTTATACCTTGCGGCACTTATATTTGCAGCCGCAGTATTAGTAAATCTACCTAAGATTTTTAAAGGGAAAAAGGCACAGGTGTTCTTTAATTTTGCACCGCCAATTGTACTTATATACCTGGGGCTTATGCTGCTTTGCACAATGAAAGTGTGGGACCTTAGTGCAACAAGCGCTGTGTACAAATCAGTCAAGAACCCGATATTATATGCGATGCTTTTCATAATGCTGCTTCGCTGTGACTTGAAGAAAATCATCAAGCTTGGACCTAAAATGCTTATCGGTTTCTTCGCAGCAACTTTGTCAATCGGACTTGGATTCTTTGTTTCATATGCAATATTCCACCAGCTCTTAGGCGCAGGTTCATGGAAAGCACTCGGCGCACTGTGCGGAAGCTGGATGGGCGGCGGCGGCAATATGCTCGCAATCCAGGCAGCACTTGATGTTGACGAAGCAACAATGGCTTACGCCCTTGTTATGGATTCAATCTGCGCGACACTTTATGTAATGTTCCTTCTGTGGGCAATCGGAAATCACGAGAAGTTCAACAAATGGACAAAGGCAGACACAAGCATAATCGATGGCGTTGGAGCTACACTCGAAGAGGAAGCAAAAGCCAACACAAAGCCTCTCGTATGGCAGAACATCATTTTTCTGCTCGGTTCAGGACTCTTAGTATCGGCAGTTTCAATGGAGCTTGGCAGCATGATTAATGCACATTTATCATTCTTTGACAGCACAACATGGACAGTCCTTATCGTATCAGTGCTTGGTATCGTATTCGCCCTGACACCATTTGGCAAGATTAAGGGAACTGAGGAGATTGCAAATGTAATGCTTTATATAGTCATTGCCTTAATCGCCTCAAGAGCAGACCTCGGAGCAGTCGGCAATGCCCCAATATGGCTTCTAGCAGGATTCGTAATCCTCCTTATCCATGTAGCAATAATGATTGCACTTGCGAAGATATTGAAACTCGACATCTTCACATGCAGTGTTGCTTCCCTCGCAAACATCGGTGGAACAGCAACAGCACCGGTCCTCGCCGGCGCATACTCAAATGCCCTCGTACCGGTTGGTATCATGATGGCGCTGCTCGGCTATGTCATCGGAACCGGAGGCGGCCTGGTTGTGGCCAATCTGATGAGTATATTTGGGTAGATTTTAATGGAATAATTGATGGAGTGTATAGCACTTCGGCAGTAGATGGGTACTGCCGGGGTGCTGTTTTTTTATATGTTGTAGAATTGGTGAAAATAAAAAAGAAACGAGCTACCCGATTGAGCAATAATGCTGTACACGACAAAAAACTCATTTCTTAAATATATGATATAAGGTTTAATTAAAATAATCAATATTAGAATATTAATTAACCAATATACTATAATCCTAATAATTTTTTTAAAAATGCTCCTAAAGTAACAATGTCTGCACTTATAGCTAGCAATTTTAATGAAGCTGTACTTAAGTTAGATTTGAAATTATTCCAATTTTTGATGGCATCTTCTTGTTGAACATTAGTTTTAGCGTCAATAATTGGAGATAGATTATTAACTATACAGTTCATTTCGTCAGTTGATAATTCATTAGATAAATTTCCTTTGATGTAATCAATTAAATTATTAAGTTTCTCAATATTATCTGACGATAACTGGGTATCTGATGATGATGTATAACTGGTGCTATAGTTATTAATTACAACATTACCCTTCGATTTTACATGGTTTTTGAATATATTCATAATAAAAAAACTCCTTTTATTCGATATTTTATTGTAATATTTATTGTCTATTGATTTCATGATTTCAATCAAAGTTAGATTATTATTTGATTTACATAATATGACAGACCATTTTTTCTTACAAGGTTTTAATAATCCTTTAATGTCTTCGTAAATATTTTTGCGTGTTTTTTTATAATCAATCCAGTAATTATCAATTTTAATGGCTTTTTGAGTATATTCGTATGAGCGAACTAAATACCATATTATATCAAAATAAATATCAAAATCTTGAATTAATTGATAATCAGTTTCACTTTGATAACTGTTTATCACAAATAAGTTAGCATTAATAGCTTCCATCTGTGCTAGGAGTCGGCGTACATTATTGGGTTCAAAGTACTCAGGGGTGTTGTTAATCATACCTTGAATTTTAGAAAAATAATCATAAATTAGTTTGGTTTTGTCATATGCAATTGAGTATTGCTTGTTTTCTAATGCGATACTATTTTCATTATAAGCGATCATGATTTCGTTAAGCAATACATCTACCTTGTACATATTAAAATCATATTCAACAGCATCTCGTTCTTCTTTTGATAAATTTTCTTTTAAGACAGAAGATATAAAGACAGTGGCTTGCTGTATATAATTTTTTGCATCTTTGTAAAGTGGAATAGCTTTATTGTAATCGTTTGTTAAATTATAATATTGCCCATAAGAAACAGCATAATTGTATTTTGAATGATATAAATTGGCACAGAGTATTAAAGATTCTTTATTTGATATGTTGTTTTTTAGTAATAAATATGTATCTTCATATGTTTTTGCTAAATTATTATATATTTCAGCGGCATTTTTAAATTCTATATAATTTTCGGAACATGCTTTTGCAAGATTGTTATGGTAATCGGCTTCATTACAAAGCTGCTCAATTTGTTGGCGTTTAAGATTGTATTCGTCTGATAATGAATAGCTATTAATATTCATAATTAACTCCATAAATTTTTTATAATATAATTATATCGTTTCAATTGAAATAATCAATAAAAATATTATCCTGGCGGCGTGTTTCAGCTTGTCCATGTATTTGCCACATTTGCACGAACTGAACTTATATAATGACAATAAGCTGCTGGTGTTTCCTATAAAAGATTTGACAGAAACCAGTCCTGTATACATACTTACGAATAAGGATATAAGGAGAATTTTCATGAGTAATATTATCGTTTTGTCAGGTAGCCCGCGTAAGGGTGGCAATACTGACCTGTTGGTTGACACATTTGTTAAAGGTGCAGAAAAGAATAATAATGTAGAAGTCGTTTCGGTGGCGGATTATAAGATCAACCCATGCATTGGCTGCAATTCGTGCTTTGACAGGGCGGGGCATGAATGTTTTCAGCAGGACGATATGCAGGTGGTTTATGATAAGTTAAAATGTGCTGATGTGATTGTTGTTGCCTCGCCAGTGTATTTCTATGGAGTGAGCGCGCAGCTCAAAGCAATTATCGACAGGTTACATACTCCTATGAGAAATGATTTCAAAGTCAAGAAGCTGGCGTTGATACTTGTTGGAGCAGCGGTTTTGCCGGAATTGTTTGATTCTATTAAGATACAGTATCAGCTTGTGCTTAATTTCTTCAAACTTGAAGATGCGGGAATGGTGCTGGTCAGAGGTGCTAAGGATAAAGGTGATGTCAGTAACACTGATGGGCTGGATGAGGCTTATCGGTTGGGATTGGCAATGGAGGGATGAAATAATAAATTAAAAGTAACATTATTATGTATGGAGGGGATATGTTTCCAATAATTGATAAAAGAGAAATTGGAATTAATATAAGAAAAATCATGGATTGTCAGGGACTGACGGCAAAAGATGTTTGGGAATAATAAGATTGAATGAATTACAAACTCAATGACAAATATTAAATACACCGTTAGAATATTAGTAGGAATAGTATTCTAATGGTGCATTTTTGTTCGGTGGATATATATTTAGAAAAGTGGTTTGGTATGATTACATTAAAAGAACAGTTTACAACTTTTGCAGGAATAATAAATTTAATGGATTAAACTCGTGAATGGTGCTTAGGATAATATTACTTCATGGACGCCATTTTAATTTTAAAAACGCAAGCTGCAGGTATATGATGACTTTGAACATAACTGACATTATTGTCAAAAATATTCAATAAGGAGTCCGATATTAACATTTATTGTTTGATGATCTGGTGATGACGGAGCAGTTGTTTCCACATTTGTATAAAGTGCAAGAAATTGCAGAGAAAAGAGTGGAAGTCATAATGGATGGATTGCCGGAAAAGAATCCGGTACCGGCAAAATAAAGGAAATATTACCTACGAATATTTGATATTTTGCCGATGATGTAGTATACTATATCATAATAAAGTATAAATTTAGATTCAATTTATAACGGAGGAGAGCAGATGCGATACCTTTCAGTTACTGAAATAGCGAAAAAATGGGATGTGTCGGAACGTAGTGTCAGAAATTACTGTGCTCAGGGACGAGTAAACGGAGCGTTTCTTACCGGCAAGACTTGGAACATTCCTGAAAATGTAGAAAAGCCAGAGCGTTCCAATAAAAAGAAAGAGCAGCCAATTACATTGCTAGATATTCTGCAGGAGCAGAAGGCAAGTAAGTATTCCGGTGGTATTTATCATAAGACACAGATTGAGTTAACATATAACTCCAATCATATTGAAGGCAGCCGCCTGACCCACGATCAGACCAGATATATCTTTGAAACCAATACCATCGGTGTAGAAAAAGATGTGCTGAATGTGGATGATGTGATTGAAACAGCAAATCACTTCCGCTGTATAGATATGATTATTGATAATGCTAAGAAAGCTCTGACAGAGAAGTTTATGAAAGAACTTCATCTGGTCTTGAAGAGTGGTACCAGTGATTCTAGAAAAGATTGGTTTGCCGTAGGCGACTATAAAAAGATACCGAATGAAGTCGGTGGTATGGATACAGCACTTCCGGAAGAAGTTGCCGATAAGATGAAAGCTCTGCTGACAGAGTACAACGGAAAAGAAGAAAAGACTTTTGAGGATATTCTGGATTTCCATGTGAAGTTTGAACGCATCCATCCATTCCAGGACGGCAACGGTTGTGTGGGCAGATTAATTATGTTCAAGGAATGTCTGAAATATAATATCATTCCGTTTATCATCGAGGATAATCTGAAGATGTTCTATTATCGTGGATTGAAAGAATGGAACAATGAAAAAGGTTATCTGACAGATATCTGTCTGACCGCACAGGATAAGTATAAGGCGTATTTGGATTATTTTAGAATTGCATATTAAACATTGCATTTTTATCGAATATTTACTATGAGTTGTTTTGACAGATTTGTTTTACATTTTCATTCCATGGTGAAAGACTGTCAAGTGAAATCCTTGCGGAGGTAAAATTCCGGGTGTTGAGCAAAGACACCCGCAGGTTTATTCTGTATATAAGAGATAGGATAGAGCAGGGAAAGCCGATTTTCCGAGGAAGAACAGGAAGTGGCACGGTACATGCCGGCACAAAAGATCAAATTGGAACAGGAGTGTATACGATAATGTATAAGAAATGTTCCCTAAGGGGGATTATGAAGAAGAAAATATTACTGTGTCTGATAGCACAGCTCATATGTTGGGGTATTATGACGATGTCAGATTATATGGAAGAAACATATAACGACAGTTTCAATCTGATTGTTGTATTTGCGGTCCCCATGATGTGTGTGGTTCTGTATATTATATTCAGGAGATGGATATATGACAATCAGATGGTGCGGCTGAAAGATGTCGTCATAATCTGCGAGACGTGGCTGATCTGTGGACTGATACTGGGATTTCTGATAGGTGCTTTGGTTAACAATCAAATGTGGATAGTGTCGCAGGCTACAGGAGGATGGGAACATCTGCTGAATGGGATAGAATATATGATGTTCGCCGTGACGCTTACGGGAATACCATTTGTGGCTGTAGTATTAATCGAATCGGTTATAGGAATAGTGAAATTGTTAAGGAAATGATAGATAGTGTAAAGTACACTACATACTCTTTCGTATGGGAATGCGAATTTCGGAGTTTTGTGGACTGACGCTGAAGGATATTGATTTGGAGAAACGAACAGTGAATATCGACCATCAGTTACAGAGAACATCGGATATGCAATATATCATCGAAACCACAAAGACAGATGCCGGAACAAGGGTACTGCCGATTACAGAGGATGTAGCAGAAATGTTTCAGGCAATCATTGAGGACAGCAATGCTCCCAAGGTGGAAAAATTTATAGATGGCTACAGTGGATTTCTATTTTACGATGATAATGGAATGCCACTAGTTGCAATGCACTAGCAGCACCGATTCAATCATATGGTTGGCAGATACAATGATATCTACCGAGTACAGATGCCAAACATTACACCTCATGTATGCTGACACGCCTATTGCAGCAATATGGCCAAATCGGGAATGAATCCGAAGATATTACAGTACCTCATGGGGCATTCGGATATAAGTGTTACAATGAATGTGTACACGCATATCGGATTTGATGATGCAGAGGAAGAATTGAAACGAATGGAAGAGTTTAGGAAAGCACAGGCGGAGATAGAGAAGAAAAACGATGCCAAAGCGGTATCGCAGAAAATGTTTAAAGTAGTGTAATGTTACGTAGCAGAGACGCTCCGGCTTCGGCTGGAGCTTTTTGGCGTTTCCAAAAAGAGATGTAAATGGAAAAAATATTCCGAAAAGCACTTGCGAAACGTAGAGGGATTTGGTATTTTGATTCCAAAAGCGGAAGTAAGTAGAAATATTATTCTGAAATAATTAACAAGGAGGATACTGTAATGGAAGAAAAATATGTATCTGTGAAACCGACGACAACTATTATTACTTTATTTGAACGAATTGTTGAAATGGAAGGAGGAGTAGAAGGCTTTGACAGACAAGCTATTTTTAACAGGGTATTACTGTATACCAAAGATTTGACTGATAATCAATTGATTGCTGCAGCAAAAAAGGTAATAAGTGTTGAAGAAAGGAATGATTTACCTACTTCATTAAAAGTTCGAACCAATTGTGAATTATTAGATGATGTGGTAGAACGATTCAAAGATGTATTTAAGATTTCTAGAGTAAAGTCGCCGTTTCTTATGAGAGTAACATTGACAGCCTATTATAATTATCTTGTTGAAGGCAATAAGAATGTAGAAAAAGTAGAGGCAGAAGAAGTTAAATTAGGTGATTTGAGAGCAGACGAAGTTAGTAGGCTTGTTCGTCTGAACAAATACCTTAATCTGCTTATACATACTGATTCTGTAAGTATCGAAAAGATAAAGAAAATTGATGGAATTTTGAAGGAGGATTGATTATGACTATACATGAATTATATGATTATATTATTGAAAATTACGGGAAAAGGAAATGCTGGATTTCAGACCTTGCAACTACATTGAATATATCCCGTGAAGACGCAAACTATTTGACATATTTTCTGGGCTACCGGAGGGGAAAAGAAGGCTTGATAAAGTCAGAAATTCAATTTATTTCCGATGCAGGAGTAAAAGCTATCTATGCCAAAATATAAAGGAGAAAATTTGCCTTATTAACACATAAATAAATGCTAAATCAATATCTCGGAAATACCCGCAAAACTGGGCTTTTTCGGGCAAAAAGGAGCAATCAATTACTATGATAAAAGTTTTATTCATCTGCCACGGCAGGAGTTTCTCTTTTGTCTAAATCTCCTTATTTTATGCGGATTTCGAGAAAGTTAGAGAGAAATTTACAACGAGTTTACAATTTTTGAAAGATGTCCGATATGATAAAAATTTGTTCTTTAGAAAGAGAGATGAGCGGTTATGTTGAATTATTTAAACAATAATTTGGTGTTAATTAATGAATATCAAAATCTATATTTTCAGGAGATTAACATCGATAAGATAATCGAAAGATTCAGAACAGGAGAAATAATTAAGCATAATGGTTTCGACTACGGAAGGTTTCGTGTATTTATTGATAGTTGTTTATTATTGTTGAATAAAGAGAAATTGAATGATTATTATAAAAATGGATATAGTTTTAAGGAGTTTATCAGAGAAGTAGAAAATGATATTCATTTAAAAGATTATTTTGAATTTATTAAACAAGAACCATTAACTAATGATATTTCTAATATTTGCTTGTTTCATTCTTTTGAAAATAAAAAGAAAAAACCATGGGATCAAATTATGACTATACGAAACTCAATGGCGCATATGCAATATGGAAATTTTTTCTCACAAGAAAATGGTACATTAATCCTTTATTGGCTATATAACAAAGACGATGGAATAAGAAAGGATTCAGGTATTGTTTTTGAATTTGTTCTTCACGAATTAATTCAACGTTTTTTTAATAATTATAGTTCGGGGCTTTTGTTTAAAAATTCCTTTTTTTTAAAATATTCTTTGCGATTACAGAAGAAAAGTTTTTGGAAATATTATTTCTATGAAATTACACCTAGAATATGTGATGAAAACATATATAATGGATACAATAAAGGGATAATGAGTGAGTTGGCACAAGTGTCCAGAGATAATAAAAAATTGTTACCGTTTTTGCAACAAAATAATGATAAAATTAATGTTAATGAACTAGAATTAAATAAGATTATAAAAATGCGGGATTACAAAAAATTAACAAAAAAATTGAAAATACAAACATATGATGAGTATTTTTATGGATTAAAAACATTTCTTGATTTTGAAACGGAATTGTCAAATTTTTTGGTACATATCAGTCAGATTAATAACGTATTTTATGCCTACTGTACGAAACGTGATAGTAAGAATGTTACTCAAAACGAAATTGAGGAATATAAGAAACAACTTGAAAAATCACTACTGGAATTATATGAAGATGAAAATGCAAAAATTTCATTTAAGATTGGTTTTGTTTATTTATATTCTATGAATTTTGCGTTGCGAACAGAAGATGATGACTACGAGAAACTGAAATATCAAGACCTTAATGTATCTAAGTTCAAGTATCAAAATGAAAATTGGGAGCAATATAGACGGAGAAATGAAACACAAAATTGCTCAATTCAGAAATATATTGTTGAGCGTATGAGAAATTCTTTAATGCATGGGCATATTGAAATTTTACTGAACAAAAAAGGGGAAATAGAATTTGTTTTTCGAGATAAATATAATAAACGAAATGAAGTAATATCTATTATATTGGAAGATTTAGAAGAATTTTTATCTCAACAATGTTTATATAGTGGGATACCTAAAAAGACTTTAATTTTCCGAGTGCAACAAAGATAAAGATGTTGAGTAATTATTTTACAACTTTTGACTGCGAAAACATGAGAATTTATAAGAAGATACAGAAACTACAAGAAAAATGAAAGTTGTAAAAACCCTTTAAATATAAGGAAATACGACGATTTAAGGAGATATAAGAACATGATAAAAATACTTTTCATCTGCCACGGCAGGGTACTAACTTCTTGTTAAAAATGCTTTATTTACTAGGGTTTGAGCAACACAACATCGGATTTTAGCCCATTTTTAGGACAAATGAACAGAGAGTATCGGCATGAAAAATAGAACATTAGGACATCTAAATAAGTCCATATACTTGTATTTATTATGAGTATGTGGGCTTATTTTAGTGCCTTAAAATTTAAGGTAAGGAAATATACATAAAAGTCATTTGAAACCGAATATGAGCCATATAAGCACATTTAAGCTATTATATAACATGGTATAAGAAATAGTGATTTCATTTGAAGAATTGGAGGAATAAAGACATTGAAAGAAGAAATCATTAAGCCTGGTATTGTAAGACGAATTGTTGAAAGAGTTGAAAATGAGAATGGATTGGTTATATCGCCAGAGACAACAGATATTATTCTGACTGCTTTTTTAGACACAGTTGTAGATATTTTATCTAAAGGAAACAGTATCAAATTAAAAGGGTATATGACAATCTATCCACAACTATATAAATCTAAGCAGATCAAAAATGTATCAGATCAATCAATCATCAATATTCCAGAACGATACAAGGCGAAAATTAAAACAGGAACAAAACTGAATAATGCGTGTAAAAATCTAACAACGGAAGGAGAATAGAATATATGGTAAATCAGAGAGATATTGTAAACAGAATTGCCGATAAGACAGGTCTTTATAAGAAGGATATAAAAGAAATGTTACTTGCTTTTAAGGAAGTTATGGTTGATGTAATTGAAGAGGATGAATCAATGTTTCTGAAAGAAATATTCACACTTAAAACCATAACAAAGAAGCCACGAAAAAGATATATAGCACCTTATGGAAAAACAATCTTAGAACCAGAACATAAGATAGTGAAGATTTTACCAGGTTCAAGACTTACAGAGATTGTGAGGGATAACCAGAATGATACAGAAGATTGATTTAAAAGATAGAATTGCAATTCTGACAGAAGATAATATTTGTGATTTATTGAATCTATATGGAGAATTAAATATAGATAGGTTATCTCAGATAGTAAATAACCATATCAGAGTTGCAATAGATGAAATAAAGGAGGATTTAAAATGATTAAGGATTTAGAGGAAAAGCAGTTACAAGTTGCATATTTTTTATCAAGAGGTAATAGAAGTGTCGAAGAAAAATTTACAGAATTTAATATCTGTAAAGTGTGGCTTGGATGGTGGAAAATGGACAATGCACAATCTGTTGCTAAAGAAACAAGAGAGAAAATTTTAAGTATGTATAAGGTATCAAATGAAACAACTAAGAATCTGACAAAGAAATCTGGAAAGAAAAATTCAGATGATTTCAAGAATAGATTGTTACATTTAAGACGTTCTAATTGTGGAAAGTTAAGACACTTGTTAAAAGAAAAAGGATTAGACGAAAAATATTATATTGTTGATAAAACTGCTTATGGTGGAAGCGTAACAAGGCTTGGAAGATATGCTATTTATAACAATGGTCAATCACCAAAAGAAAAATCACAGTATTTTGGCAGCTTTGATGAAATGAAAGAAGTGATTGAAAAATTTGGTGAAATAAAGGACAAGAGTAATGAATAGAGTACCACATTGTAGTGAATGCAATAGATGTAAATATACTCAAATGCCGTGGTCTAACACGAAAGAGTATAAATGTTATGAAATAGGAGCATCAGAATATGGAGCATTTGTTGGATTTCTTGGTGTAGACCACCCACCAAAGACAAGTCCGAAGTGGTGTCCTAAAAGAAAGTAAAGGAGATTAAACAGTATGACAAAATTAAATATCAATATCAAAGTAAACGAGATTGAGGAAATTGCACCAGTTATTGAAAGTGTGAAGAAGTTGGAATTGAATAAAATTCCTGAATGTAACTCAGTAGTAACAGTAGAACTTGAAGTATAGGATTGGAAGGAGATTAAATAATATGACAAAAGAATTAAGCATTGAAAAGATTAAGAAGGAACTGATTGACAAGATTTCCAATAACTCTGATATTTTAGAGTATTTTGAGAATTATTTACAGGGTGAAGAATATCACAAGCATTGTTTAAAAGAATATGGAATGAAGTACATAAAAGATAACTTTATTTTTGCTAATGATATGTCAATGTCAGACAATGGTAATTTTATATCCGTTGAAGTTAATGAAGAGGAAGGCACTAGCCTTGATGGTATAAAAATGTATTATAGAGTTATTATTATGGTTACTCTTGAAGATTATAAGGATATTGATACAATATCGGTCTTACTTGGGAAGATTGCTACAGAATTATATCCAGATAGATTTAGCTATAAAAATACTGTATATTATCATAAGAATAGAAAACAACCTGCAAGAGTGATAAAGTTTACAGTCGGATAATCGGCAGACATGCACCGATTTAAAAAATATGATGGATATTTCCCAACAGGCAGGAAGTAAAAGAAAGTCTGTATCAGAGTTCAAGAATATCTTGTGAGGTTCATTTGAACCTATCATTTGTGCGATTCTGCACAGTTTTTCCAATAGTGAAAATTGAATAATACGACTGCTGCATTTAGCAGTTTTGGGTGTGTCCATTTGGACACAGCCATCATTTTTTGACCTCTGATTTATCAAAAAGGAGGAAAATGATTAGTGACAATAAGATTAAATGTATGTATTTCAATAAACGATTCAATGAGAAACCACAAGGAAAACAATGTGGATGGGTGCAGAAAAGTTTAATTGAGACAGAAATTGCAATAGAAGATTTGGCAGATGCTTTATGTCATGGAGCATCATTTAAGCCAGGAGTTTTAGTTGGCGGTATGAAAGCTGATAACTGGACACAGCAACAGTTATTTGGCTTGGATTTTGATAATGGAATGTACATAGAAGAAGCATATAACAAGGTCATTTCTCTTGGAATTGTACCATGTTTTATGTACACCACATTTTCACACAAGGAAGAGCATCATAAATTCCGCATGATATTCTGCAATGATACAGTTATTACAGATGGCAGTATCAGAGATAAATTACAAGCTACACTTATGGGTGCGGTAGGTGGAATTGATGAGGTATGTTTCAATAGAGATAGATTGTTTTTCGGTGGTAAGGGGAATGAGATATTATATCCATCTTATGACAGTAGAATCAATGCAGAAGCAGTTATTGATAAATACTGGAAAGATGAATATGAGCAATATATATCAAATGCACAGCCAAAATCAAAGAAGAAGTCTGCTGAAAAAAAGGAAAAAGCTGATACAGAGGTAAAACCTGTATATGAAAACTTAAATGTCAAAGCAATTAAGGAGCATGATGTTGAATATCTGCGTACAGCATTAGCACATGAACCGATTGAATTTGATACAAAAAATGAATTTTGGGATTATATCTACTCGGAACTGGATATTGCAGAGCTGATAGATATTGATAATCCGAGGTCTTTTTGCTGTATTCTGCATGAAGATCATAACCCTTCTGCAAACATCTTTACTACGAAAAATGGAGTTCAAAAGTATAGATGTTGTTCTGAAAATCTTACTCTTAACATAAAACAGTTGATTGAAATGTTGGGAGATTTCAAATCTGAATATAAAGCTATTCAATTCATAATGGATATTTATAATCTGTCTATTAAGGAATCTCAATGGAGCATTGAACAGCGAGAAAACATAGACATGATGATAAGTAATATCACTCTGAATAAATTTCAAGAACTATGTCCACAGGCTGATAAAAATATCAAATATGCAAAGGACACATTTCTTATGATGCTGTCTATTGCACGAAACAATATTTATAGCGAGAAGTTTTCTAATGACGATGGAGAAATAGTCTTTTATGTTACCAATAAAAAACTTGCTGAATACATGGGAAAAGGTAATAGTCAGAAGAAAATTGACAAGATCAATAAGTATGTGAAAATGCTAATCTACCATGATTTGATACGGATATTAGATAATGACCAGATACCAAAGGAATTATTGAAAAACGCATTAAAATATACGAATGGTAATAAGAATCGTGTCAATTTCTATGCTATTCCATCATGGGTAGTACAGCAGTTGAAAACAATAGAAGATAATGGAATCCGCTGGAAAGATAAAGGCTATAGAATTGGTGGTGTATCGTTTGATATGTTCTATCGTTCTGAAGGTTTTGAGGTAGCCGCCTCATTATATCCACAATATAAGAAAAAGAAAAATGAATATGGTGAGATTGTCAACAGGACTACTACAAAAGCAAGTGACGAGCGTACATTGAAGATTTCAGAAGTGATTTTGCATTGCATTCAAAGAAAAGGATATTGTACTGAAAAAGAGGTTGTATATATTCTTGGGAATGAATACCGATACGAGGTTACAGAGACACAGATTAAGCGGTGTTTGAATGAGATTATGGATTGCTATGGATTAAAGAAAGTCAAAGCTAATAAGGTATTAAAAGAGCAATTTGACATTAAATCAGATGGTTATCCCTACATAATAATTGAAGATGTGATATAGAGGGTAGGTAAAAGGGTAGGGGTGTAAACTAAGATATATATATGTTTACTACCCACCCCTTTTACCCCTATTCGATATTGATTGACTGAAAGACAGTATGATTTGATTCTGCTGTCTTATTTTTATGCAAAGAATAAGGAGAAAAAGGACAATGGATGAAACAAAAATATGTAAGAAATGTGGTAGAATATTACCGATACAAAACTTTAGATTAGCAACAGGACAGTTTGGAAATCCGTATTATAGGGGAAGCTGTAAAGAATGTGAAGCTAAGTATGACAAGGAATACAAGAAGAAAAAGAATGAGAAGGAATTTACATTCTCTGATAACTTGGAAATATTAGTTGATCGCCAGTACAAAGAGATAAATCCTAAGAGAATACTTGATGTATCTGCATTAGATATTGATATTGCTCTTATGGGGACAGATGAAATATTTGTAAAGCTAATGGATTATAAAGATACATGGATGTCAAACTATGGTCAATGTATTACAATGGCTTGGGGAAAATATCATCTGTTGCAAGGATCATATATCAATGGTGAATTGAGATATAGCCTTAAAAAGAATGTATTTATTGATGGTAAGTGGACATATAAGCGTGATTATGTATATGCACCGAAAATGGTTGTCGAAACATTTATTGTTAATGAAGATAAGGCTAATAATGTGTATGTTTGGCATAGTGGACATGATAAGGAAGATTGCTATTACAGAAATTTATATCCATTAAATCAAGAACAGTTCCGCATTGTGAATAATCACTTTCAGAAAACAGGTGATGATTCGGAGCAGTTTATATTAAATGTTATGAATGATATTCGATATAAGCCTGATAATTGGAGTAAACAGACTGCAAAGCGTGTTATGTATGGTGTAGGGTATCATGGAATATTGTATACCAACAGTAATGAGGAATCATATAAGAGATGGCATTGGATAATGAATCGTTGTTACAGCAATGCAGTACATAAATTACAGCCAGCTTACAAAGACTGTGAGTTATGTGAAGAATGGAAAAATTATAGCAATTTCAAACTATGGTACGAACAACATATTACCGACATACGAATGTTTGATGAATCATTTGAATTGGACAAGGATATTCTGATTAAAGGAAATAAAATCTATAGTCCTGAAACAGTTTGCTTTATTCCGAAAATAGTAAATTCATTATTTACTAATGGTAAAGAAAATAGAGGAAAATACCCACTTGGCGTTTATAAAGAAGGTGAAAAATTCAGAGCAGTAATGTCATTCGCAGGAAAGAAAATCAAACTGGGAACATTTAATACAGCAGAAGAGGCATTTGCTAGATACAAGGTATATAAGGAAGATTTCATTAAGGATATAGCTGAACAGTACAAAGATAAGATTCCAGATAAAATTTATCAAGTTATGATGAATTGGCAGATTGAGATTACAGATTGATACATAGGGCATATTGGATATTGATTTATCTGATATGCCCTATTTTTTTACTTTTTTGTTGGTGGATATGGTAAAATGGAGCATATAATCAATAATGTTGGGAGAAGTAAAAATGAGTGTTATATTTGGATATGTTATGGATAAGAAGGTTTATTTAGCAGTGGACAATAGAATAACAGATGCAGAGGGTAAATTCATATCGGATGATGATATAAAAATAGAAGTGGTTAATAATAATACGGCTGTAGCTTTTGCTGGAAACTATGGAGCACAATCTTTTTTTATGAAGTGCTATAAAGATATGCAAGGTTATCAAAATTGGTTTGTTAATGATCTTGCAAGTAATATATATTCGATGTGTAATGCAATTATCAATATGGATACTGAATGGGCAAAACTAATAGCAAATAGTAATGCTTGTTTTTTGGTTGCAGGAAGAACTGTAGATAGGAAAGCAAAATTGTTTGCAGTTACATTGAGGAAAAAACATATAGATTTAAAGCCAGTTTCAATGATGTTATTTCATCCTAATGATTGTGACTTTCAAACATGTGCAAATATTTTATGCAAAAACATAAAACAATATCCTGATGATTTTTCAAAATATACAATACAAGAGATTTCAAAAATAAGTAATTTAGTAAGTGATTCTGGGAATGTGTGGATGTTTGATACAAAAAAATGATGAAAGTACATTTGTTGCTTTGTAATTTATTATAATGGTTGGTCTGTATCAGATGGAATGTATCTGACAATATCGCAAATATTACAATCAAGAATCCGACACAGATCGTTAAGTGTTTTTGTAGATACATCTTTGTTATGTTTCAATCGGTGGAGTGTGCTATGTGACATATGATATTTATTTGTAAGTGTGTACCAGTTTTCACTTGATTTTTCAAGAGTATTCCAGAATGGGGAATAATCAATCATTGTAGCACCTCCGTTTCATTAGTTTATGAAACAAGTGTACTTTGTATTCTTTTGATTGAATATCTTCGCAAAAACGAATATAATATAGGTATTAGATTAAATGCCGAGGAGGATTCTATTATGGGAGATACTATCAATGTAGTGGTTTTAGGTGAGAAGTATTCATTTCCTGGGGAACTTGCACAATATGTAATCTATTGCAATGAATTTGAAAAGATAAGCGATAGATTGATGAATAAACTTCTTGCAACTATGAAGAAAAAGCCGATGGATGAAGGTAATAGCTCTTATACTGATATGCATGAAAAGTTTGAGGTTGACTTGCAAAATGAAGGTAAAAAGTTTATTACAATGCTATCCAAAATCGGAGTATATGATGTTACGGAGTCGGATGCTATATATTCAAATAAAGGATATGTGCGGTATATAGAAGTAAGAGATAAGATGCAGGAAGGCACACGAAAGATAATGCTTGATACCATTAGTAGTTGGATGGATCAACAGGAAAATATTTATTCGTCTGCTGCATCGAATATCAGAGGTTCTGGATATGGCTTAATATCTAATAGTTTTTTGGCACATGCTACATTTTCTGCAATGGAGTATAGCACATTAAAACGACAAGCAAAAGAAGCAGACAGACAATATCAGCAAGCCATAGGAGAGTTAAATAGAAGTACACTTTCAAGAGAAGAACAACAGTATATTCAGTTTTATGCTACTGAAATTTATCCAGAAATAGCAGAAGCCTTTAACACATTTGTAACAGAACTTATGGCTATCTATCTTTTGAAATTGCAGGAAAAAGGCATATTTGATAGTGATAAATTATCTGATTACAGCTTAAATAAATCAGCGGAGATATTGAAAAATATTAAGCTGGTGGATGATAAAAAGGCAGTATTAGTAGAGGCATACAAGATTTGTCCGTTTAATCCAGATATTTATGCTGATGTAATGACATATGGACTGTTTGATGTTGATACTATGAAAGGTGCTAAAGAGTTTCATCAAGAAACAATGCTTGTAGGAATAATTGAGAAAAAGATTAAAAGTAATCTGAACGACCTTGAAAAAACAAAAGATTACATAGAGGTATTGGCTTATTATCATGATAAGAGCGAGACAGATATATTAAAAAAATTCTATGAAAGCACTATCAGTAAAATCAAAAACGACTATCACGAAATATTTTTAGTGTGCATTGATTCGAGAAGATTGAACACTTGGATTAAGGATCATATCAATAAGGATAGAGATAAGATTGCTTCAACTTTAGAAGAGAGTGTAAGAGATAAGGTTAATTCATGGATTAGAAATACTGTTGATAATAAGCAATATGAAAATCTGTCAGTTATGGGATTGATTAGTATTGACGATATAAAATATAAGGACAGCACAAAAACCACATTAGCAGAAGTACAGACAGAGTATGCAGATAAGATGATTGCATTGATATTGGATTACATAAAAGAGCTTGGAGAGAAAAAGGCGGCTTATGAAAAAGCATATGATAAGTATAATGCAGGTCTGAAAGAACACATGGATGCTATAGCTGCTAAAAATAATGAATTGAAACAGCAAGGATTATTTGCATTTTCAAAGAAGAAGGAATTAAAAGCGGAACTTGACAGATTGAATAAAGAGTATGAAGAGTATCGCAGAACAGAGCCAGTAAATTTGCAAGATGCATATTTTAACATGTAGTCAGGAATAGGAAGTATTTATTATGAGATCAGAAGAGGTACGCAAAAAGGTGGCATATGATTTAACAATGGAGTATGTAAGACAAAATAATGTAATGAAAAATCCATCAAATGACAGTCCAATATCATATAAGATTGAAATTATTGAAAAAATGTATAATGAGATTTTCGAGGAATTAAAGGGTAAGAATATTCTATAAACTTGTAAAGGTATTGTTGAATGCTATGTACTTATTTCTGCCATAGTTTACAGTACCCCAGTATATGCCAGGTACTTAAATCCCTGTGATTTAAGTGTACCCCCCTCCCTGTTATATGCTATTATCCTTTGTGATAATAAGCGATTTTGAGGTCAAATTGGCTTTGTAATTGTGTAGCTGATTAAGTTTACCTATGGTGTATTTTGAAGCAGATTTGGTACGATTTTGATTGATTTATTCAAAGGATATGAGGGTAAAAAATATCGAGAGGTAAAATTTTTAAGTCACTGTATAGAGCAACCAACTACAGGGCTGCGGAGAAAAACAGATCCATTTTTTAGTTTAAGCCACCCCCGACACGCTATATCATACCAAACCAGTAGGAATTATACACAATAAAACATATCAATAAAACAGTATAAAAAATAAGGGTGTAACTTCATTGGCTACACCCTTTTATTATGTCTTTCTGTATTCTGTTTGTTATGCTTCATTCAAAATATATTCAACTGCTTTTTCTGCTTTGCTTGAAGCTGATACAATAAACTTGTTATCATTTCTTAAAACCCTCAACCAACTTTGTATATATGCGGTTGAATTTCTGAAGCTTTTCTTTGTTTCAATTCCTATTATGTTCATCAAGTTAGCACTTCCAATTTCTGCTACAAGTTCTTCTTTGCTGTATTCCTCAGAGCCAAAAGCCACAAGTTTATTTTTTCTTTCTTCTGCTCTGTTGCATCTGCTTTCTTTCATTGTGCTATGTACTGATTCGTGAAAAGCTGTACTATAATATTCTTCTGACTGTTTGAACTGTTCAAACAATGGTAATTGTATCATGTCAAGCATAGGACTATAAAAAGCCTTATTCCCTTTGATATGTTCAACTGTTATATGTTCTCTGTTCCAATAGTCTGTTAAAATCTTTTCAGCCTTTTCTATTGGCTCTATGTCGTGAAGTTCTTCTTTCTTCAATGGTTCTACTCCGTCAACTTGTGAGATATGAAACACATTTATATATTTTAATAGTGGTATATTCTTAATTGTCTTTGTTCCATCCTCTTGTACTTCTTCAATAGGGTATATCTTCCAAAATACAATTATTTCTGATTTTTCACCCTTGCGGATGTGACCGCCTAACTCTTGCCACTGCTTAAAGGTTGCATACTCACCTTTATATTTTAGTAACATCTGATTAAGTATTGAATAACTCTTTTTACTTACTCTGTTGTATGCTCCTTCTCGTACCCCTGTCCAAGGTCTTTCCCAAGGAATCACACCTTGCTCTAATTGTTCTATTATCCTATCTGTTACCATTTCATATACATTTTTACTCATAAGAAAAACCTCCTTAAAAAAATTGATAATGTTTTGTTGTTGTCTTAATTATACACAGATAAATGTGCATAGTCAATGAACATACACATAAAATTGTGCATAAAATATTCACATAAATTTGTGCATATTGCCAGTAGACCATACACAGTTATTTGTGTATAATGCAGTTACAAGGTCAAGGACAACAGACCTACAACAAAATAATTTCATCATTAAGGAGGTAGTCATTATGTGCATGACAAAATCAGAATTAGAAGCAAAGGTTGAGGAAGTAAGAAAATATAAGGCTATGGCAGAGGAAGCAAGCAATATTCAGAAAGCCTTAGAGCAGGAAATCATCTCATATATGAATGAGAACAACTTAACAGAAGAGTTTACCGATTCGGCTAAGATTACCTACAAGCCACAGACAAGAGCAACACTTGATAAGAAGCGACTTGAGGAAGATTTAGGAAGTCTGGAAGAGTACACCAAAACAACAACCTACAATGTATTAAGAATTAAATAAGGTGCAAGGGGTGGAGCAATCCACCCGACACCCTAAAGAATAGGAGTGATTGACAATGAAAAAATATATAACCTATGAAGAGCCATTGCAAGGAAGAGTTTTCACAGAAAAACAGATGTATGAAGTATATAGAGATATGGCAGACAAGAAAGAATATCCAGGCTTTGAATGTTGGTTTACAGATATGTTAAAAAGCGGAGTATTTGAGGAGGTGCAGGCATGAAAACACAGACAATACAATTTGCAACAGTTACTAAAAACGGAGTAGTCCAGAAAGTTAGTAAAAGTACCATATTACAGCCAAAAACCAACTTTAAAGGCGGTTCTATTAAGTGGTACGAGGATAAGAAGAAAGCAGACAAATAAGCACAACGAGGCAAGCGGTTCAGCCGTGGGATTCAATTCTAAATTCTAACTTGCTTATCGGCAGAAATGCCACATTATAATAAGAAAGAAGGTGAGACAATGACAAGTACAGATTTAACAGTATTAGACCCATATTGCAAAGATGATATGCGACAACTGAAAAAGTTATCAAAGTCAATCTTTTTGAGGCTTAACGAGCCATTGACAGAAGCAGACTATGACGATTTTTATAGTATCGCAAATATGACATTATGGCAGTGTTACAACTCTTATAGCACAGATAAAGGAGCAAGTTTTAATACTTTTCTTTGTGATTGCTTGACAAAAAAATTCAAGTCAGAGATAAGAGACAGACACAGAGAAAAAAGAGTTATCAATCAACTTGCAACTTCATTAGATGCAACTAATGACAGTGAAGAAGAATGTAATCTACTGGATTTTATAGCATCCGATTTTGACACATTCGAGGAAGTAATCAAAAACGACAACGAACAATTTCAAGACAAGGTACAACAGTACATTTCAAAACTTTCTAATCAGCAGGTAAATATATTAAACCTTTTGATTGATGGGTACACACCTAAAGACATACGGCAGATTTTAGAAATTTCATCAACTGAATATGCTGAAAATATGAAGATTATGAGAAGTTTTGAAAATGTAAAGATTTTATTTTAGGAGGTAATCACTATGAAGAATATTAGAAAGCAGACATACACATTAGAGCAGTATTTAAAAGATATGAAGGCAGAGAAAATCAGAACAGACCAGGAATGTCAGAGATTATCAGGACAATGGAATCCAAACATGGTAAATGAACTGATTGCATCGGTTCTGACAGATGATTATATCCCACCTGTTATTTTAGGCGAGGAAACAACATCAAACGGAATTACAAGACAGTGGATAATTGACGGATTGCAGAGAAGTAGCACATTAGCATTATTCAGATATGGAAACACAAAGATTACAAAGAATCTTGACGAGTATATGGTTACTTATCAGAGAAAAGCAACAGACGAAAATGGAAATATAAAGCGAGACGAGCAGGGCGAAATTGTATGGGAAAATGTAGAGGTTGACATTCGTAACAAGACATACGAGCAGTTACCAGAGGAATTAAAAGAGATTTTCAATGGTTATCAGATGGAGGTTGTAATTCATCAGAATTGCGATACAACGGAAATTTCAAAGCTGGTACGCAAATTGAATAACTGTAAGCCTATGAACCAGGCACAGAAAGCTTTTACATATATTGATGCATTTGCTAGTGAAATAAGGGAAATTGCAGAAAACAGATTCTTCAAGGATATGTACTCTTGCAATAACAAAGACAGAATAAACGGAACTTTTGAAAGAGCTATCGGAGATATGGTTATCTTATGTGAATATCCGAGCCAGTACAGAAAAGATACAAAGGTAGGTTTTAAGTGGTTAAACGAAAATGCAACCATTCTTGATTTTGAAAATCTCAATGATTTACTTACAAGATTGACAGAATCAACGGAGATTACAAGCGAAATAAGGGAACTGTTCAACAGAAAGAATGGTTATATCTTTGTAGCAACATTCAAGGCATTTACAGAGTTGGGAAGGGAAGATAAAGAGTTTGGCAAGTTCCTTCACTGGTTAATCACAGAGGGAAAAGATACAGAAATCAACGAAAAGACATGGACTGAATTAGATATTGACCGTTCAACAAGGGACAGCGGAACAGTACACGGAAAACTTGACTATCTTACAGAACTTGTTAAGCAGTATTTTACAGAGGTTAAGAATGCAGCATAAAGGTAAAGGGGAGGGGCAACCTTCCCCGACTATAAGAGAGGTAAAGCGAAATGTACACAATATCAGATATTTTAATGGATATAGACAGAGGTTGTCTTGCTAACAATATGATTGAGGATTGCTTCACATACAGAATTGTTTATTTTGTCAATGAGGGAAACAACGGAAAGAAATATTATCTTGACAGCTCATACAGAGATTTACGGAAATCATTGGAAAGTATTATCAGAGGGAATTTAACCTTGACAAATAATGTTGTTATAGCAGAGACAACAGTATTAAAAAGAGGGAAATGTGCTTGCTTACAGAGTAGGTCATATTCATTCAGTTTAGAAGAGTATTTTAAGCGAATCAAGGGAGAATGTAACAGCAACAGAAATAATCAGTATTGCAGATATGCAGGGTAAATGGAAAGGCAGGATATACATATATGTTCAATTTTAGAATTATCAATACAGCAGACGGAAATCAGATTATAGATAGAAATTTAAAAACTCCATATGATGCACTTACACCAACGCAAATGATGGAATACATGGAAATGGATAACAGCCTTGCTTTTATGGACAGAATGGAGCGTAAGGCAAGAGAAAAAGCGGAACATATGCGTAAAGTTGTAAAGAATCCATTTTATAGAATGGCTTGCATGGTTGGATTGATATAAAAAGGAAACTGCAACGGATGGGGCAGCTTGAAATATAGCTGTCCTCAATGGAAAAGAGGTTGATAATATGGCTTATGTACTTACAAATGGAAGTTATTATGTAAGAATGACCGCAACTGGTGGAGTAGCGAAAACAAAAGATATAAATGAGGCACGAATATATCTGACTACTGAAAAAGCAAAAGAAAGAATGATAAAAGCACCAGGCAAAACAAACGGATATTACATACAGGATATAGAAACAAATGCAAAATATAAATTGAGCAGAGGTAAGGGGAGAATTAATTTTCCTAAAGAAGTAAGAGAATTGATATATGATACAGCAAAAGGTAAATGTGCGTTGTGTGGCAGAAAAATAACCTATGAAAATATGACACTGGATCACATTGTACCACTTGCTATGAATGGAGCAGATGATGTAAGCAACCTTCAATGTACTTGTGAGGCTTGCAATCTTTTCAAAGGTTCAGTTTTACCAGATGATTTTATGGAGCGTATAACAGAAATCTTCTTATATCAGATGGATAAGAAGCAAAGCAAGCGGTTATTGTGGAAGATTGTGCATAAACTATTGAATAAGATGGTATAAGAGAAAATCGGCATTAGTTGGAGCGTCAAAACTCTTTCTAGTGCTGATTGAAAAATAGGGAAAGGAGTGTTATAATATACACAGAAATCAATGTATATTTGTATGGAGAAGATGTTAATGATAAATTATAATAAATTGATGCAGAAGTTAAAAGATAAAGGCATAACGACATATATTATAAGACAAAAAGGCTTAATTCCACAGGGAATACTTACAAAAATGAAAATGTGTAGTGGGGATTCATGGGAAGATATTGAAAATAATATAAAGGAATACAATGAAAAACCAGAGAATGTAGAGAAGGGAAGAGTGTTTGCTGGTGGTGATGTATCAACAAAAACGATTGAGGATATATGCCAGCTTTTACAATGTCAGCCACAGGATTTAATAGAATGGAAAGTTGACTTAAAGCCCGAATTATCATATGAAAATCGCTATAAAAATGCAAAATAATCTGTTGATAAGAAACACGAATTTCATCCGAAATTTTAAAGGAGGTATGACCTATGACAGCAACTAGAAGAGAAGCTATTGAATTATTGGAAAGAGTACCAGAAGATAAGCTGACCTATGTTGTTCAGATTTTGAGTGGTATTGATGGCTTGATTAGTATATCAGACAGACGCACAAAGAAAATTGATTTAGATCAGTTTGTTATGCCTACAACAGAGCGTGGCAGAAATGCAGATGAATATATAAGGGAGATGAGAGATAATGACAGACTTTAAAAGAGTGTTTGTTGATACAGCACCTATTATATACTATCTTGAAAACAGTCCTTTATATTCAGAGGCTATAAAGAGATTTTTTACAATGTGTATAGAAAAGAATATACAGGTTGTTACTTCTGCCATAACAGTAGAAGAATATCTCGTATATCCTTATTCGAGTGGTCAAATGGATTTTGTAGATAATTTCAAACGATTCTTAGATTATATGAATGTTGAAATCATAGACATAAATTCAGATGTTGCAGAGCAAGCATCTAAACTTAGAGGACAGTATAATGGATTTAAAGCAATGGACGCATTGCAAATATCATCAGCGATTGCATCCAGATGTGATATGTTTTTCACTAATGATAAGCAGTTAAGGCAGGAAAAAGAAATCCCTTGTATGACAATGGATGATTTACAATAATAAACAAAGCACCAACGGAAAGAGATTTATCTTTCTGAAGGTGCTATTTTTAATCCTGCTGCTTGTTATGAATTTTATCAACAGCCTTTTCTAATTCTATTGTCTGCCAGCGTTTGCGGATGATCTGACTTTGTAATTCTGATAATCTTTTATTTGTGTAGTGTTCCATCCAATTCATAAGGAAAGATGGTATATACTTTTCTGGTATCTTTTGAATGATAGCGAATATCAAATCTTCTAAGCGGTCATAAATCTTATGTAAAAAATCTTTGAAGCGATTCGGCTTCTGAATCTCAATGTAAATGTAAATCAACTCCTTCCATATATATTATATAGGAAGAAAAACAATGCTACAAGCTAAAATGGAAACTGTCTATAAAGGTGTCATTTTACGGAGAATACTTATTATGTAAGGAAATGTATTTGTAAAGGTGTCAATTCTATTTACAGATATATCCGAAAAGTGACAAGTGTTTTACGAACAGAAAGGACAGTAATATGAAAAATGAAGTATGGGGATATGCAAGAGTTTCTACAAAAGAACAGAATCTTGCACGACAAATTGAACAGTTAAAAGAGTTTGGAATATCTGAGAGAAATATTAAGTGTGACAAAATAAGCGGAAAGACATTTAATCGAATGGAATACAACGCATTAGTTGGAACAGAAACAACAGCACCAACTTTAAGAGAGGGAGATTTGCTTGTTATTGTCAGTCTTGATAGGTTAGGTAGAAACTATACGGAAATCAAGGAACAATGGAATTATATTATCAATGTTATTGGAGCAGATATTGTTGTGTTGGATATGCCATTACTCGACACAAGACAATCTGGTGATAATCTTGATAAAAGATTTATTGCTGACCTGGTATTACAGATTTTGTCTTATGTGGCACAAAAGGAACTTGAAAACACAAGACGTAGACAAAAACAGGGAATGGATGTTATGCCAGTAATCAATGGAAAGAAAACTTCTTTAAAGACAGGTAGACCAACAGGCAGACCAAACGCACAATTTCCCGATAATTGGAAAGATTATTATGAGAAATGGAGACTAGGAGAAATGACAGCAACAAAGTGTATGGAAATACTGAATTTGAAAAGGTCAACATTTTATAAGCTGATTAAGATTTATGAAAAAGAAATTCATAATAATAGAGAGAATGAATATATACAAAAGAAAACAATCGGAGGTGGAAATCATGGATAAGTCACATGAGGTAAATGCTTTTTGTAGTGGTATGGTTACTGGAATCAATCTCTATCAGCAAAAAGTTGTAACAGCACAGAAAAATAATGAAGCAATCAAAATTGGTGGAGAATTATATTATATCCAGAGTGCAAAAGAAAGATTGCAAGATATGGTGGATAAAATTTGTAAGTAGTAAAGATTGGAGCGATTAAATGAAAAATATTAATGGAAAAGTTTTATGGTATAGTGACCGATTAGGTTATGGAGTAATTTGTGGTACAAATGGTGAAACATATTTCATTCACCATGAAGACATTGTTTCGTCTTCTATAGATGAAGGCAGACACAGGAATCATTTATCAAAAGATGAAAAAGTGTCTTTTGATTGGTGTTGGAAACTTAATACAGGCAATAAGAAACGTCAAGCAATAAATTTGCGAGTAATGGAGGAATAGAGTATGCATATTGATGTAGAAACAAAATTTGAAGTAGGACAGGAAGTTTTTCTTATTAAGAAGGACAGGAAAGTGATTGAAAATAAGGAAAAATGTAAAATATGTAATGGTGAAGGACACATTGTATTTAAAGGATATACAATGAGCTGCCCTGAATGTGAGGGAAGTAAGTATATTTGTGTAGATTCAAATATTGTAGACAATTATTTTACAGATAAGAAACCACATACAATTACAAGCATTGGAATAAAAACTACTGCAAAGGAAAGTAAATTGACATACATGATTGACGGAAAAGCATATGAGAGGAAAAAGGTTAACGAAAATGAAATATTCGCCACAAGAGAAGAAGCAGAAAACCGATGCAACGAACTTAACAAGGAGGTCAAGGGTAATGGCAACAGATAGACAGACACCATGTTTATATTATGTGTGTGCAGGATTTTGTACCAAAGGTAGAAAAGCGGATCACGCTCATTATTGTCAGCACTGCAATAAATATCAACCGAGAGCAAAGGTAAGATATAAGAACCAAAAGAAAGAAAAGCTTGAGAAAATCAGAAAAAGCGAGAGGTATTAGAATGAAGAGAAAATTGAAAATCTTTACATACGGATTCTATATAGGAATGATCCTATGGATATGCAGTTTGGTCGTATCTATGACTGTGAACAATGTCACAATGAAAATGCTTTTGATATTTATACCGTTAGCAATATATCAGTTTTTCACAATAGGTAAGGGAATCATCGAGGATAAGATTAAGAGAGGAAGGTATTAAGATTATGGAACAACCAAAGTACAGATTTGAAGATTTACATTTACAGAGTGATAAGAACTACACAGATATAAATGATACGATAGTAGGATTTTTATTCGACAGAGATATTATTGTACCTTTTGATATTCAGAGAACCTTAGAGGATATAATCAACAATATGTTAGCTGAACATCTTGCGGAAACACAGCAGGTATTATATCCCTCTGATTTTGAAGTATCAATCAGCATGGAAATGGACACACGAACAAATAAAGTGATTATTAGTACATATATTGTCAATGCTGATGATTTAAACTTACATACAGAAATCGACACAGATACATTACATGATTATGGAAGGACAAAGAAATATTTCTTTACTGAATTAGGTTGTATTGTATTAAACAGAATCGGACAGTTACAAAAGGCAGCTAATGTTAAAGGCTGGTTAGCATCATAACATTATAATAAGGAAGAAAGAGGTCACATTATGATAGATACAAATATTGAATCATTAGTAATCAAAGCGGAAATTAAGCAGAGGCTTAGAAAAGAGATGGAGAATAGTATATCAGAGGATGATATGAAATTCGTTCTAAAGACATTTGATGATGTATCAAGCCGATATGAATTTTCAAGAAAAAGCAGATAGAAAAATCGGCAAGGTATGTTATACTCATTAGGTATTAAGGGCGTGATGAACCCTTGATATACATTTTTTAATCATAGGATTACCTATAGATTGAAATTGTTTTGTTGTTGAAAAGTCATGGCTGTAATAGGTCATGGCTTTTCTGTTTTTATGGAAAGAATTGTATTTGTGATTATGTGTTTCTTCTTATATAATAGAAGTAGAAATTTGAAGTAAAGGCGGTTTTTATATATGGAAGAAAAAAGCAATGTTACTAAATTGACACAGAAGGATTACCAGAAGAAGTATGATGAAAAGACACAATCAGTTACAATAAAGTACACACCTGCTGATATGTCAGATTATGATAGAATGATGAAATATCTTGAAAAAACTGGAAAATCAAGAAGCTCATTCATAAAGGAATTGATAAATGATTTTTTTGAAAATGAGAAATATGCAATAACTGAAAGTCGAATAGCTGATTATTATAAGATATACAATGTAGATGGTGAGTTACTTGATAAATTAAAGGCTGTTGTGGGGGAAGAAAAGTACAATATTATATTGGGGATTTTTAAAACATTTGTAGAAGATGAATTGTATGATGCTTATATATATAAAGGAGATGATGTTGACGTTTGGATTGAGGATTTTATAGATGAAATCAAAAATGGTGATGTTGATATAAATGTTTCTGATAAAGAATTTGAAAAAATTATTGATAAAAGTTTAAGTCATAATTTAAAATCTGTTTTCTATGGCTGAAACTCTATATCACATTTTCTCAATTTTGTCAAGCCCACCAAAACTGAATATAGGTGTTACATAGTTTCAAAACGAACCACTATATATAGATTACTAAGTCTATATGTAGTGGTTTTTCTTTTTGCAGAAATCAAAACAACAAAAAAATTCAAAAACAAGTGGAGAATATTATATATGAAAGGGTTGATTGCAAAACACTTCATAAAAATTTTTCTCATTCTATGGAAATCTGATAAGAGAATGTTTTAATGAAAAATTTTTGATGGTGTGGAAATTTTGCAAAAAACAATTTTCAAAAGGCGAATAAGTATATAGAGGGCAGAAATGTCAATATATTTTTTAGCATTTAATGACGAGAGACAAGGAGGTGTGGAAAGTAATGACAAAGTTTGATTATGAAATCTTGATGCTACTGAATGAGAAAAATGTGGACAATCCGCTAAAAGCAATCAATATTTCACAGATATTGGAAGATATTTCAGTAGCAAAAAGGAAATCGTACAGCACAGCTTATAGACATTTGCAGGAAATGAATAAGCAAGGATATGTGAAATGTGGTCTTGTAGATGGACTGGCAAGCACATATTACATTGATGAGTTAGGAAAAGCATATTGTAAAGCACAAAATTAAGGAGGTCACTATGACAGATACAAAGCAGTTTACATTATCAAAGATTGATACAGAGAGAGCAGTTGTTACATATTTGAATTTGGCAAAAGGAAAAAATTCAGAAAGCAGAAATAATATAACATTTGGTAAATTTACTTCAACTTGGGAAACTTTTTTTGATACAGAAGAAATAGCTTATAGGGATTCTCGTGATTTGAAAATTCAAGCGTTTAAGAATATGCATCATTTACTAGATGATAAATCTATTGAAGAGATTAAAGAATATAGAGAGACAATATGCTTATATACGGGCTCAGAAGTACCATTAGATATAGTGGAAATGGCTAAGAATAAAAATAGTAATTTGAAAATATGTCTTGCCAAGAATAGAAATATAAATTTAAGTGGTTTTGATGTATTGCTTAAGTATAGCAACAGAGAAAATTTAAGATTAAATACGGTTCCTTATGGATTAACAGAGAAATCACTTAGAAGATTTATTAATTCAATGCCAACTAAACAAGAAATTGTTCAAAATGAAAAAGCTTTAATGGATATTTTAAAAGATGAGAAAGTGTCTATGAAGAATAGAAAGAAAGCAGTTTGTAAGTATAAAGCACCATATGCTACACAAAATTTCAGAGTATTTATGAACAGATTTACTATTCATGGGTGTAAAGATAAGCAACTTACAAATGATTGTGTGACTTTATGTAATAAGGTTCACATTATGAATCTTAGCAATATGAAGCCTATTAAATATGAGTTCTGTGAAGGTAGTGGAAAGCGAGAAATCACTATGAAAAAAGTTAAGAGAGATATTAAAAGAGGCAAGAAAAATAAGAAGTCTAAAAAATAGGCTTCAATCTAATGGGAGACATTATTATGGCATACGGAAAGATTTATATTGCGGATTTGAGCAAGAAGGCAACGGATTTATTTAATGAGCTGATAGATGCAAAGAAACTGAACGAGAAAGAGTTTATCAGCTCTTTCAAAGAAAAATATCCTAAAGATTATGATTTGCTGGTATATGAATGGGAATTTAAGGTACACGCATTCAAGAAGAATAAAAAAGGACATCCTGTACCTCATCCAATCAGACCAGATATGATTTTGAGTAATATGTATCACAACTATTATTACAAGCTGATAAAGAAACCTAAGATACAGAAAGCCAAGGATAATTATATTAAGAGGCTAAAATGTGAAATGGGTAAGATTGGTTACAAAATCAAAGAGAGTCCATTAAATAAATGGAGATTTTCAGTAATTGACAAGAGCGACAACAAGGATATTGCAACAGACCTTCAGTATCAAGAACTGAAAAAGCTTTGCAATCAGCTTATGAATAACAAAAAGAAGGGAGGTGCGAAGTAGTGAGTTTATCTATTAACAGACTTGATGTAAATATAATGAAGATTCTTGCACAGGAAAAATGCTTTGATGAATTATGTGGTATGACAATCAATGAGATCAACACATTTTATGGTGAGGATGATTTACTTACTACAAGGCACAATCTGGTAATGCGTGTAAGAACATTAGTAAAAGATGGATATATGGAGAAAGGTATAAAAGACCATTTAGAGTTTACTTATTTTATCACAGAAAAAGGATTAACAACAATCAAGTGGAACGGAGGAAAAGACAATGAGTAATAGAAGTTTAGTAAATGATGTAGCAATAGTTGGTGTAGGTGGTGCAGGAACAAATATAGCCTTCTGCCTTGAAAAGTTAGGATATACAACAATTCATATCAATTCAAGCACACAGGATGAATCAGCTATTAAAGGTGCAAAGAATATCAGACATCTAAAAGGGTTCAATGGGTGTGCTGGTAATCGTGCATTGGCTGAGAAGGCACTTGCTGAAAATATGGATATCGTAGATGAAATCTCTGCTCTTGAAGAATCTATTGTATATGTGATTTTTTCAAGTGCAGGTGGTACAGGTAGCGGAGTTTCTACAGCATTGATTGATATGTTGGTTGAGGAAACAGACAAGACTATTTGTGCAATCGTGGTACTTCCAGATAAAGATGAGGACTTTGATTTTCACGTAAACAGTTATAAGTGCTGCCAGGAATTACTTGAAATTGAAAATATGGGTTCTGTTATGTTTCTTGACAACAATAGTGGTAACAAGCAGACAATCAATAGTATCTGTACCACAATGCTTAATACATTTCTTTCAAATAATTCTGTGTCAGAATTAGGAAATGTAGATGAACAGGAAAAGAGGACAATTTTAAGCACACATGGAAGTATGGTGTTATCTGTATTAGGAAATGAGAAAGCAAGTGCAGAAAAAGTTATTGAAATGCTTACAACGAACAATATCTTTGCACCAATTCAGAAAGATGGAAAGTGTGAGTATATCGGTATCATCAATTCTTCTAAGAAGATTAACAAGGACGATATTATTAAGATTGTTGGTATTCCAAGACGAACATTTGAAGGATATGGAAGTGACAAGACCATCACTGCTATATCTGGTTTATCATTCCCATTTGACCATCTTAACAGTATTAAGGAGATTGCAAAGCAGAAACATGATGAAAGAATCAATGCTGCTAAAGCAATTAAATCAAATGAGTTAGAAGATTTGGATTTTTCGGATGATGTAGTGGTTGAAAAAGAGGAAAAACAGAAGCCTAAGAAGTTATCAAGAAGAGATAAACTGAAAATGCTTAGTAATTAAAAATACAGATAGATAACAGAGAATGTATATATAGGCAATAGATAGACACCATTTGCATAACAGAAAAATACAGAAGTGAGGAGAATATACATTATGAGAAAAACAACAGCAAGCAAATTATTAAAGGCAATAACAGACAATCTTGTATCAGTTACAAGTACAGTAGTGAACTATGACGAAACTGGAAAAGAGCCAATATCAGTTGAAAAATTCAAGGAAGATTTGGAGTTCTACACGAATTCGGGCATATTTGCAGATACCATTGATTTTACTTATGAAAAAATTGCAGAAGATAAGTTGCTCATTTCCATCGGTAAAGCAAGTTGTTACTGCTATGACGATATAGACGTGATATTACAGCTTAGTGATGGTGTGGATATGGAAACTGCCACAAAAGAGTTATATGAAGATTTTAGCGAAAGATTGCCAGCATAAAGAGAGACAATATATTAGAGGTCATTTAGTTTAAATGATAAAGGAAATTACGAGATATTTTCTCATGCCTACCTTATATATAAGAAAGGACACATAAGATATGGCAAAAGGATTAACAAGATGTAATGTATGTGGAAAGACAGTAGAACAAGTATTTGAAGGTCAGATGGTTATTAGTATCCATGATCGTGTCGGCTATGGTAGTAAGCATGATGGAAGTATGCTTGATTTAGATATTTGTTCAGATTGTTTTGACAAACTGATTGATAGTTTTACAGAAAAATGTGCTATCAATCCTATGAAAGAGAATTTTTAGAATACGGAGGAATTTAAGAAATGAAAGGTACAGTTAAATTTTTTGATGGAACAAAAGGTTGGGGATTTATCACAGACGAAAACAAAAATGATGTATTTGTTCACTACTCCAATATTACTATGGAAGGTCGCAAATCCTTAGATGAAAATGATATTGTTGATTTTGAAATTGGAGAAGGTAAAGATGGAAGATCACAGGCAGTAAATGTCAAGAGAATTTCTAATGATAAGAAATACGATGACATGACACAAGCTGAATTAACAAAAGAATTTGTCAATATTATAAAACAAAATTATGAGAATGGAATATGTTTATTAGATTCTAATTATGAACTTATACAATTTGATCAAATCTTAGAGAAAGATATTATTAAAATTGATGATGCAATTAGCATTGTGCGTAATTTAAAGAGAATGCCAAATTTTAAAGAATATTGTAAAGGTATGGCTCAATAATCAAATCAGTAAAAATCAATCTCCGAGTGGAGAATATAGTATTAACAGAGATTGTTGTTGCTATGAGACGATGCAACCGACTATTGAAGCGAATAGTTACAGTTCAGAATGGACATACAAATCCCCTTTTTATTAAAACAAAATAATTATCAGTGAAGATACTGATTACATAATTTGAACGGAATTACAATACCATTGAAGATAATGGTTATACATATTGGACGGATAGACAGGCACATTACCTATTATTGGTGGTGTGCCTACATTAAATTAGAATTGGAGGTAATGAACTATTTACAAAGGAACTAATAAGATGAATATGTACATAGTCAGATCATTAGCAATGACAAATTGGCTATGCAATAACGGATTTAAAATTTTAAAAGTTGAGGATTCAGAGAAGGATGATAAGTTAAAGGTTTTCTTCTTTGAGGATTCGCCAGCTTTACACGACACTATGATGAAGTATAGAAAGAGAGTGTGAGTGTATGGCAAATGGCAAGCAAAAAATATGGGTATCTGACCTTATAGGGGAAGATTATAAAAGATGGCACAATGAATTTGTGATTTTAGATTGTGGTACAGCTTGCGGAAAGACATATTTTTGTATCAGAAGATTAGGAAAATATGCAGCTACAAAGAAGAGGAGAATTTTATATCTTTGTAATAGAAGCAAGTTGAGAAATCAGACATATAGACAAGTAAAGGATGAAAAGTTACAAGCAACTATATATGTGACCACATATCAGGCTTTTCAGAGGAAAATACAGCAAGGAGATAAAATATCTCACTATGACTATATTATTGCTGATGAATGCCATTATTTTACAACAGATGCAGGATTTAATGATTATACGGATGTTGCATATAACTATTTAATGAAGCAGAAAGAATCAGTTGTAGTATTTGTTAGTGCAACAGCAAAATCATTTTTTAAGTATCTGAGAGATACAAGCAAAGTAAAAAAGAAGAACAGTTATAGGTTGGATAAGGATTATTCCTATGTGTCGAAGTTGTTTTATTACCAGAGTGAAGAACTTCCAGGAATTATAGATGATATTTTGAATAATGAAACTGACAGCAAGATAATTGTGTTTTGTAATTCTGGTGACAGAATACTTGAAATGAGCAAAATTTACGGAGATAAAGCTGATTATTATTGTTCCAGAAATACAAAGAAGAAACGATTAAGAGATTTGTGTGGTTGGAAAGAAGATTCAAATGGAAAGATTATTGAGGAGCCAGCTTGCATAAAAACATATGCTGACGATCTAATAACATTTGATAAGAGGATTTTGTTCACAACTTCTGTATTGGATAATGGTGTTGATCTGAAGGATAGGAAAATCAAGCACATATTCACGGAGATTGTAGATGTGGACACAATGATACAGTCATTAGGAAGAAAAAGAAGTCTTGCAAAAGATGATACTTGTTACTTCTATATTAGATTGTATCAGAAAAAAGGATTACAAGGATTCATTAACAGGATCAACTATCACTTAGAACCGGTTAAACTGTATAAATTCGATTATGAGGATTTTTACAAGAAATATGGAGAGGGTAAGCAGAGAGAAAAGCTGAATAATAACAAGATATTCTACAATCTGTTTAAAAAGAAAAACATCTATGGTCAGATTAAAGTCAATGAATGTAAATTCAGAAAATACAGTCAAGACTACGATATGTTTACAAACATGAAAGAGTTAGGACACAAAGGGTATTTAGAAGATATTCTGGAAGAATCTCTGACCAGTAATGCAGAAGAAATGGTATGTAATGTTGAGGAAATGGATAAATTTATTCTGTTTCTAAAATCCATAGAAGGAAAAAGATTATATGTAGAAGACCAACAGTATATCAAAGAAGAATTTGAAACAATCGGATTAAAGTTGAGATATAAGGGAATCAATACATTTAATGGTGCATTGGAAGATAACTACAAAAATTTGTATAAGAGCAGATTCTACAGTGCAGACATAAACGATAAATCTTATGTTGACAAGAGAAGAGTTCTTGATAATGGTTTACCTAATCCCAACAGAGATAAAAGATACTGGATTTTAGAGGATAGATCTGCTATTGGAGATTCGAGCTGACAAGACCAAGAGGAAAACTGTGGGGGCAAATCCACATTTATGTATATAATGTCATTTTTGTGAATCTGACCCCAAGGATAAAATGGTGTTTTACTTTCTTTGCTACCATCCTTTTCTACTAAGCTACACAACGCAATCAAAGATTGCTGTTCCGCTAAGTGAAAAGCCTACGCCAAAGAAAGTAACAAAGAAAGCGTGTGAATCTGAGAATATATCTTATATAAACTTAATTTGAGCGTACCTTGTGTGGTTCAAAATATGAATTAAACTGATTATTCTTTTCGATAAAGAGAGGGTATGTCGGCTGCCTAGCGGCATCCGAAATAAGCACCCACTTTTATCTGAATAATAAGTTTACAATTTTTCACTTGATGGAAGGAGATTATTAAATTATGAGAATTTATAGTGAAATGGAATGTGATATTAGTTGTGAAGATGGTTACTTTTGTGAATATTACAATGAAGAGACTAAGAAATGCAATTGTCCAAATGTTTGTAATGTCTATAGAGAAAAGAGACTATAAATATATGGAATCTGAAATAGCACAGAAAAAATAACAAGCGTATGCATGAGTATTGATAGAATAAGGAAAATTTAATAATGGTAAATAAAAATAATGAATACTGCTATATGTGCGGAAGTAAAAAAGATGAAGTAGATAAGCTGATTAGAGGTAAATATGGATATATCTGTGATAGCTGTATCAGTATAGCAAGTGACCTACTCAATGATGAAGAAGAGGAAAGTATCACAAATAATGTGCAGTTGGCTACACCTTCACAGATTAAAGCACATTTGGATCAGTATGTTATCGGACAGGATGAAGTAAAGAGAATACTTGCAGTTGCGGTATATAACCACTATAAGAGATTGAAACAGAATAAAAAATCTGATGTTGAAATACAGAAATCCAACATTTTAATGATTGGTTCAACCGGGAGTGGTAAGACATTTCTTGCACAGAATCTTGCAAGACTTCTTAATGTACCTTTTGCAATTGCTGATGCAACAACTCTTACAGAAGCAGGATATGTTGGTGAGGATTGCGAAACCATGTTGCGTACACTCTTACAGAATGCTAACTATGACATTGAATCAGCACAGAGAGGAATTATCTATATTGACGAGATAGATAAAATTTCTCGTAAAGGCGAAAATATGTCAATCACAAGGGATGTATCTGGTGAGGGAGTACAGCAAGCACTTCTTAAAATTATTGAGGGTACTATTTCAGAAGTGCCATTTGCAGTAAAAGAAGCAGGATTTAATCTGATAGATACTTTATTCGGTATTATTGGTCGTATCAAGCTGAATAATTTGATTAAGATATTTCCGATAGATAAAACCTATGATGGCGATAAATGGGGCTGCAAGGATTACTTTTTCACAATGGATGTCCTGAAGGAGAAAGGTCTTGATAATGCGGTTGGTCGTGATGGTGTATTCGATCTTATGTGGGATTATGAGAACAGAGATTTGAGAGAGTTTACAGTATTCTATATGAGCTGCATGAGTGCGATGTACAAACAGCAGACTGGTGTTGGCTTTGCAAAAAAGTTTTGTGAAGATAACGGAATCGGTACATATACAATGGACAAAGAAAATGGTCTGTTGATTGATAATCAGAGTGGAGAAATCGCAAAAATGAGCAATAAGCCTAGTTTTATGTCAGTTGTGAAGTAAAATGCTCAATTTTGAAAATTGCAATCACTGAAACTCTTGTAAATAGGGTGTTTCAGAGATCGAAATTGCCAATGAAATCACAGTTTCAAGTAAAGAAAAAAGTGCTCTATATAAAGGGGTAAATTATTGAAAATGGGGTTAATTTGGGGTCGGGAATTTCAGAGGATAAATTGTATTGGTGATGAGGGGAGGATGTGAGAATGAGGTTAGAGATAATGAATTAGGCAAAGAATATAGGGTGGAAATTTGGCAAGAATGGTCTTTGATAATTGAATATTGGTGGTTGGTATGGTATATTATTGTAAAAATATAGCGGAGGTATTAATTATATATGGAGTTATTGGATAAAGTGTTTCAGTATGCAAATGTTATAACTGCAATAGGAGTTGTGTTGTTGTGGTTAACTATACTCATTCTTATAATAATTGCATATGTAAAAAGCAAAATAGAAAATAAACACATATATAAAGCAATAATAAAAACTATACAAATTTCTGAAAATATAAATGAAATTCAAATAGCAATAACTAATGAATTTGAACTATATAGAAGACATAGATTTGGATTTTCAAGTAACAATATAATTGAACTATGCCAAGAAGTGGAAAGAAAAATTAAATTACAAGATAGTTATGCTGAACAAAATGATAATATTAAAAAAATTGAAAGCGTTATAGCTGTTTTTAAGGATCAATATAGATTTGATGAAGAAAAAATGAATGAGGTCATAAAAAATGTAAATGAAAAAATAGGTGTGGAAGAAGCAAGAAAAATTCGGGAGTATTTAGTGAGAATGGGAGCATATTATGACGGAAGAATTTTCGAAAAAGATAGACAACTGAAGGATGTTCAGGAAAGAGTAACGCGAAAAAAATGGTTTAACATAATTATAGGTATAATTGGTTTTGTAGGAAGTATTGCTTCAATTTACAGTATATTTATAAAATGAATATCATTTTACCAACCGTCAATATTCGATGGTTGGTATTTTTTTACACAAAAATCAGAAACAGAACGGAGAATATTATATATAGAAAGACATTTTTACGAAAGGTGGTAGAGTATTATAGGACACGTTAAAGCAGGAAGAGTAAGGATATATAAATTAAATACATTCAAAACATTAACAGATAATGAGAATAAGATTTACAATGACAAGAAAAAAACCAATGCAGATTTATTAGAAGCCATTCACAATAATAAATATGTCAGAGAAGTACCAGATAAATACTTGAATGAAAGAAATGAGATTGCAATATTTGAGAATGATATTGTCAGACTTGCATTAGCGGATAGAGAGTGTGAAAAGTGCGATTATCAGTTATTAGATGAAATAATTTATATGGTAATCAACCATATCAACCATAATGAAATCTTGTGGCAGATTCTAAGAGATGGAATCAAAATCGGTGGTAAAGAATATATGTTATTTACTGCCACAACAGGACAGGTCAGAAATGTTACTGTTACACTTATGAGGAAAGATTTTTTTGAAAAGCACAAAGGTTTTTTGATGGTCGGATTGACTACTGAAAGTATCAATGCTAATGGTGGTATGAATGTAGGAAAGTATTTGTCATATAATGCGTTATCTTTATCATCAAGTGTAAAACCTCAAACAGTAATAGATATTGACAGATGTATTGTTGTAGAAGGTCTTGAAACTGTTGTTACAGACAAGGTTAAGTATATTGATATTAGGAGAGATGATAACGGACAATGCTATGTAAATGATACACCGAAAGAATATCAGACAAAGAGGATTTCTATTGAGCATACGGATGGTGCTGGCATGTTTATTCCGGGCGAATTGCCTTCAAGCTGTCAGATAAGAGGCGGTTATATAAAAGGTGCTATGTTCCCATTTGATTTTAGATTGTTTACGCATGAAGTATCTCATAATAGTATTTTGGTTGATCCGTGGGGAACTCCGCATGATGTAGAAGAGGAAGATATAAGATATATCATTACAACAAGTCAGTTGAAGATGTGGAAACAATATAATTCTTGGGAAGAATACAAGAAAAAATTCAAGGAAAACAATCTGGAATTATCTATAAATTCTTATGCTAATCCTCCGAAAGAAGAGGTTACATTCTCTTATCAGTTCTTACAGACACTTCCATATAATACCAATATTACAGAATTATGTAAGCCAGCCATTGAAGATTTAACAAAGCTGAAAACAGATTTTGATTATATGAAGTCACAACTAGGATTAACACTTGATGAAGTGACAGATGATGATACAGACGAAGAGATTAAGGAGCAGAAATCACAGACAGTAGATACCAATGTTGAGAGAGCCAATTATTATATTGCAAAGGCATTAGATATTTACCCTCCCCTTATTCACGACAAGCATATTATGAATAAGGTACAAAGTCTATTCAAAGCAAAGAAAAGGGCATATATGGGCGGCAAACTTCCAATGAGAGGTTATTACAGTTATGTTGCACCAGATATGTATGCTTTTTGTGAATATCTGTTTATGGGTAACACTAATCCACAAGGCTTAGTTCCAGAGAATTATGTGTATAACAAATATTATTCTGGGTGTGAAGATGTGGAAGAGGTGTTATGCCTTAGAAGTCCACACTTATCAAGATATGAATATCCAAGACGAAAGTTAATATCTTCTGACGAATGTAATAAATGGTTTGGATATATGGAGAGTGACACAGTTGTAAGCTGCCATGATTTAATTTCCAAGTCATTACAATGTGACTGGGATGGTGATGAGATTTTAGTATGCCCCGACAAAGCATTGTTGAAAGCAGCAGAATCATTACCACAAGAACCATTATATTATGATATGCAGAAAGCAGACCCACAGCAGATAACGAATGAGGCAATTTATGATACATTGGTTAAAGGTTTTAGCAATAATATTATAGGTGAATCAAGTAATGCCATTACAAAGTTATGGAATGTTCCTGAGTTAGCAGATAATCCGCTTATGTATGATGATATGATAAATGTCATATGTGCATTATCAAATTATGCAATAGATTTTCCTAAGACTGGTAAGAATCTTGACATAGGCGAATATCAGAAGTTGTATAAAGATTTAGTTCCACCAGAGGACATAAGAGAAAAATTCAAGCCACAGAAGATTAAATATCCGCAGTTTTTCAAATATGCCAAAGGTAAGAAATCGAATCTTGCTGAATACACAGATAGTCCAATGGATAGAATTGCACAATACATTGATAAAACAGCCGGTAGCAAGCATTATAAATATGAAATTGGAACTGATGAAGAATTTGATTACAGGCAGTTGATGAATAATTCTGTCGGGAAGAATAGCAAGCCATTATTTGAAGTTGACAGGTCAGATGAAAGATATATGAAAGCATACAATGTTTTGAACAGCAGGAAGAAAGCAAAACAGAAACTATGTCAAGATATTAAAAAGGAAATAGACAGGAAAAACACAGACACCAAAGAGATAACAGCTAAGTATGATGTATTCCATTATTACTGTATCAAAGAGATTAAAGATATTTTCACGGATAAAAAGGGTATATTCAATGTTAATCTTGCAGTCAATTACATAATTGATATGGAATATAACAAGGGTGATTTTTATACTACAAGTAAGGATATTTTGTGGAAGTGTTTTGGTAATGTGATTGTAGACAATCTCAATCGAAATCAGAAAACTGGTATAACACTAAAGGAAAGACCAAGAATGTGTTATAAGAAAGCGGTTAGAGGTAATGATGAATTAGATCAGATGATTACTGATAGGATGGAGCGAAAGAGCGTTGATATAACACAAACTGATATGAATTATATGGGAGCAGTCCTTCAGACAAAGAAAAACGGTTCATATTATCAGAATGATGTTGGGTTACTATTTGCTTTATTATGTCATTATAAGTATGCTAAACAGTCTGGACGATTAAAAGAAGATGGTTCATTTTATATCACAAGAAAAAAGCACAAGACAATTATTAAGCCGAATGGTAAAAAGAAGAAAGTAGACATATTCTATAATATGAATAAGATTATGGAAATGGTCGGTGCTAAATCTTATGCAGGAAGTTTTACAAGGTTTATGGATAGCGGTATTCAGATTGAAACTGATGAAAATAAAATCAGCATAAAACTTGATATTGAGGAAGAAGATAATAGTGAGATATTATTTACAGTCCAAGATATTTATAATCCGATGATATATTTACAAGCATATAATGATGATAAGGAATTATCAGAATGTGTTGTGTGCGGTAAACATTTTATAAAGGATAGAAATAAAAAGACCTGTAGTAATAAGTGTAAGGATAAGTATCATAAAATATGTGTTGATAGAAACAATGATAAAAATAAGTCTGCTACTATAGCAGATAAAAAAGCAATTTAATATTTTTGAAAAAGAAACAGAGTATCAAAAAAGCCTAGAAAATAAGGGGATTTTTGGTACTCTAATTTTATTTTTACAAAAATCATACAGGGAGAAGAATTAAAGATTTTTGAAATTTATTTCATAATAGCCGAATTATCGGTACTTTAGTTTCTGATCTCATGGAATTATCATTAAAGAAAGGAGACTTTTGATATGGATTTACAATTAAGAGCCAAAGAGTATCTGAAACGCTATGGCATAAAGAAAAAGTATCTGGCTTCTTTAGTTGGGATTTATCCAAGTCAATTGTCGCAATGGCTGTCTGGGGATTATGACTTAAACACGAACCAGATAAAAATAATTGAAGATTTTTGCAATGGTAAGTCTCAATATACAGAACTTAATTGACAAAATGATATAATAAACCTTTTTAACTATATCACAAAATCAATTAAGAAAGCAATGTACAAAATTGCTAAATATCAATACCTGTATTTGTTAAAATTTCACGGAAAGGAGTGAGTAAAGGATGAGTAATAATCTGGATATTGATATAAGAAAGTTGACATTGCCGAATGGAAGAACTTTAGAGAAGCAGATGAAGTATGAAGCAAAGCGATTCTTGACGATTTTGCAGGAGGAAATCGACAGATGGTATAGTTTATACTCACCTATGATATATCAAAGAACTTACGATATGCGAAATTCCATATATGCAGAGGATATAGTAAGAGTAAGCACTTCTGGTAATAAACTTCAAATTAAAATCAACTATGATGATACTGCATTTCATAAATCGTTATGGGATGATAGTAAAATCAACTCAATCCTACTGATGAATAACGGGTATCAAGTGTCACATGGATGGCATAAAGATATAGAAAATTTTGGCTATAGGGAAGGAGGTCACTTCCTGGAAAATGCCGTTTACCGTTTTAACAAAGAAAATGACTTTGGTATTGATATAATCATCAATTACTAAAGGAGGCTTATAAAATGGCAAACAACCTATTTACATTAGGATTGGATATAACAGCTACACAGAATCGAATGAGTAAGCAGTTAAAACAGATAGCAAAGAGTTTATCTGATAGCAATACTGTTCGTGTTACTGGTAGCTTAGATACAACAAAATCTCAAAATCTAATTCAACAGCAGTTGAATAGCATTTCTAAGAATCTTAAAATCAATATTGGAAATGTCAATATAGACACTTCCGCTATCAAACAGCAACAGCAAGCTATAAATCAGCAGTTAAAATCTGGTATCAATGCAACAGGTGTAAAAGTACCTTTTCAATTTGATTTGTCAGATGCTAATGCGGTTAAGGCTGAAATCAATAAAATCGTTGCTGACATCACCAATAATAAAGGTCAGTTAGTAAAATATAAAATCAATGTAGATGATAATGGACAGGCTACAAAAGCATTACTTACTTATCGTAATGAACTTAATGAGGTAACAAATGCCACATTAAAATTACAGTCTGTAGGTAAGTGGTATGATGCTAATGGTGTAGAACATAGCATTGTAAAATGGTCTGAAGGTCAGAAATCATTATCACAGAACATTGAAGCTACAGTAAAAGCTAATCAAAGACAGATGGAATCTGACAATCAAGTAATCCGTAAGAAACAGGAATTGATTGCACAGATGAAACTTCTTAATACACAAGCTGAAAAGGCTGGTGTTTCTTTAAATTCTGATAATCAGAAATCATTCAATGATTTATCTATCAATGCATCCACTTTAGATGATATTAAACAGTTAGAAAGTTATTTGCGTTTGGCAAGAACTGAATATCAGACTTTCAATGCAGAAATTGCAAAGGGTACTCATGCAAGTTCATTAGAGGCTATGAAGAATACTTTAGCAACTATGCCACAGGAAATTGCTTTAATTGAAGCAAAATTCAATTCTATTAAAATGCCTGATAATGTAAAAACTCAGATTGAAGAGTTAAAGGCTTCAATGGAATCTATCAATAGTATTAGTGATCCACAGGAAAAGATTGCAAAATACAATGAGATGGTAGCTTCTTTAAAGAGTTTACAGAAGGAGTATCAAGTTACTTCACAGGAACAGAAGAATCTTAATGCTGATATGGCAACTATGCAGGGTGCATCTACTCTTACTAATAGAATTATTTCATGGATGGGACAGAATAGAGAAGCCGCCGTACAGTATGATTCAGAGTTGAAACAGATAGTTGCTGATTTACAGAACTGTAGTAATAAAACGGATTTAACAAGGTTACAGCAACAGCTTAGAGGAATACAAGCACAAGTTAAAGCTACAGATAGTGTATCTACTGGATTCTTTGGTAATCTGAAAAATGGCTTAAAAGATGCTCTTACTAATATGGTTAAGTATCAGTTAGCATATAAGATTATTCAAGAGACGATACAGGCTATTAAGGCTATGACAAATGCGGTATGTGAACTTGATAAGAATTTGACGGAGTTCAATAAGGTTGCTGATTTATCATATGACAATTTATTAATGTTTTCTGATAAAGCATATGAAGCAGCAGACAAAATAGGTAGAACTGGTTCAGATATGATTGAAGCGGCTACTGAATTTAAGAGGGCTGGTTATGATCTTGATAGCAGTTTGGAAATGGGTGATGCAGCACTTGTAATGACAAATGTTGCTGATGGAATTACACAGACTTCTGATGCTGCAAGTACACTTATTTCAGTATTAAATGGCTTTAATGTTGATGAATCAAGTGTAATGTCTATTGTTGACAAAATGAATAGTGTATCAAACCAAAGTCCTGTTGGATTTGATAATCTTGCAGATGGCTTGGAACGTGTTTCTGGTACTATGAATCAAGCTGGTAACAGTATTGATCAGACTATCGGTTTGTTGACAGGTGGTTTTACACAGCTTAGAAATATGGAAAAAGTTTCGACTGGTCTTATTACTATCTCACAAAGGTTGAGAGCAATAGATGAGGACGGAGAAGAAATTGACGGATTATCGGCAGAATTAGGAAAAGCCTTTGGTTCGATTGGAGTAAATATTGAGGATGCGAATGGTGATTTGCGTTCTACATATGATATTCTTTCTGACTATGCAAAGGTTTACCCTGAATTAACAAGTGAACAAAGACAGTATTTTGGTGAACTTGCGGCTGGTAAACGACAAATAACAGTATTTAATGCTATTGTTGATGAAATGTCAGCGGTAGATAAAGCAATAGAGCAATCTAAGGACAGCTTAGGTAGTGCAACAAACGAAAATGAGATTTATCGCCAGAGCATCGAGGGAATGAAAAATGAGTTTAATAATCAGTTCCAGATGTTAAGTAAAGAGGTGATAAGCTCTGATTGGATTAAGGATTTAATATCTGCTGGTACAGACTTCTTAGGTGTATTAACAGATATAGTAAAACAAGATGATTTAGTATCTGATACTATCGGTATATTTACCGAAGCACTCAAAACTTTAGCATCTGTTTTGAAAAGCGTAACTGGTAATGATGGCATGGCATCTTTAATTAAAATGTTTATGACATATAAGACAGTTACAAAAGGAATAGATATTTTCAACTTCTTTAGCGGAAAGAAGAACGCATTTACACAGACGCAATCAGCTATGAACGCATTTTTCCAGAGTGCTTTGAATGGAACTATGCAGGTCAAAGACGGCTTTTTGCAAGTTGGAGAAGCGGAAAAACAAATATTCAATAATAGTAAGAATAAATCGGGTTTTGGCAGATGTTATGTCTCATAATAGTAAAAACTCTCCAATAGTTTTTGTTTGACCCACCCTTCAAAGATTATCTAATAATGCCAGATAATTAACTGATGGGAGCGACATTATATTTTGTTTTGATATAATGCGGAAACCTTTAATTGAAATAAATTATAAACACCGAATATGCTGGGAAAACACGATAAACAATACACCAAAACGGAATGAGAAATCATAGACGTAATGTGTGAAGAAAGTTCAGAAAAAACGTATTGTTTGGTACATGGTGAGAGCCTAAGTACACAGTCCACAAAAGGTTTAAACAAAAGTCCTAGATTTGCCTTAGTGGTTTGATAAGTGTTGGTCTATAGGTAGGCTATTAATAAATAGCTGAAAGCAGGGGAGTTCCTAAGTCGTTTATACGATAAAAATATGTCTATTTGATATGCAGAATTATATAGATGGAAATACCCTCAGAGCACTGACAAGGTGGAGCAGAATATAGGCGTAATTATATTTTTGCTTTGAGATACAGTCCGTACTAAAGGCTTAGTTTAAAGACTGGGCTTGCATATAAAAGATTTTAATAATCAATAATGAAAAATACTACTTATATATGTTTGAAATATAAGTCTAAATATAAGATGTGTTCGCTGAAATGTCTGGTAAACAAACAAGCGGTGTTTGAAGCATATCTTAATATATAAAAAATAATTGTGGAAAAAATAAAAAATGTGGTGATAACAGATAGGCACTATTCAGTTACCAGATAGATAACTGATAGTGTCTGTTTGTGTTTATTGATGAAATGTGTGTTTAAATCATTTGAGCATAGATTTTTTGAATAAACTTTTTATGTTTTTTCAAATTAAATTTTCTTAATAAAGCCGAGAAAATGTGCGGTTATGCACACGATAATTTTAAGGAGGAATAGCAAAATGGCAAATGCAGAAAGAATTGAATTTGAATCAGCTACATTATTTAAAAAATTGGTGGATAAAGGACAGTTGAAAAGTCTAGTAAGTGTGAAGAGTTCACCATATCCGAAGTATTGTTTCAAGAATACTGATAAGGTAGCAGACATCGTGGGTAGGTTTGTGGCACAACATAATCTAAAGAGTGACAGAAGTATCGATGATTGTTGGGAAACATTTGACAAAGATATTCTCAATACAGAAGAAAAGCCACAGAGTATCGTTACAAGAAATCTTAAAGTTGTGAAACGTATTGTAAGTGAAGGATATGGACATATGCTTAAAAGAACTTGCGTGGATCAGTATAAGAAAAAATGCTTTGTATTTTATGCGAATGATAGAATTGCTGAAATCAAGAATGAAGAGGATGCAATCAGCAGAGCAAAATATGAAGAAAAGCATACATCATCAAGAAAAGAGATGGCAGACACAAGAATGTCTGAATTGATTAAGAAAGCTATGGAGGTAAGATAATGGCAGGCAAGAAGTATTATTATAATGATTTTGATGGTAAAAAGGTTGAATATGTATTGGAAAAGGGATTATCACTTAGTCAGAAAATGAGTTTTGTGGTTGAAGTGGCAGGAACAGTTGTGTCTAAAGAAGTTGGATATGCTGCCGTATTGAGACAGCCGATGTTTGAATACTGCCTTATTACATACTATACCAATATTGTTCTATTTGAAAATGGAGAAGAATTTAGTCTTGATAAGGTGGATAAATTCATTAAGGATAACAAGGAAAATGTTCTTAATGTTATTCGTGAGAATGTATCTGTTGATGAGAGAGCAGAACTTGACGATGCTTGTAATGAAGCTATCGAATATAGAAAGTTGCATTACAATGATTTAAAGGATGAGATTGAGGATTTATTACAGGTAGTTAGAGAGTTTGTTGTTAAGCCAGACTACACGAATGAACTTTTACAGGCTCTTACAAATGCTGTAAATACCTTTGCTGATAGGGGAGATATTGATTATGAGGCAGTAAATAAGCTGGTTGATATTATTCCTATTATGCAGAAGTTGGACAGTAAGGATGTGGCAAAAGCTATTGTAAAAGAGTTCCATAATGACGATAAAGGTTTATCGTATGATGTATCGAAGCAACCTAAAAAGAGTAATAAGGGAAGAAAACCAAAGACTGAATTTACAGTAGAAAAGGGCGAAAAGACCGAATAAATAAGGCTTTTGCATATATATGAGGACTAGGAGAAAAAACCTAGTCCTTATTTGTATGCAGAAAATATAGGATTAAAATGTAGCAAAGAGGTAGTAGATACTCTATCGGTACATAAAAGTCGGGACTATTGACACGGAAAAACTCAAAAAAGAAATCCTTATTTTTTATTTGTTTTCCATAGGGGTAGTAGGTACTTTTATGTGAATAAATTTTTTGAAAAAATCGTTATCGTGAGTAATGAGATAGTACAGATAGATAACAGATAATATACAGATAAACAATAGCTGATTAAGAGTAAAATTGATGGCAGAGGTTGAAATGACTTTTGCTTTTTATAAAAATGGAGGTATGAATTATATGGTATTTAACGAAATAATAAAAACTTTATCAGACTATGAAAATCTATTAAAAAATAAACCAACAACAGATGAAGAAGAATACAAAATTGAGTGTGCAGCATTAGATGTATCAAAAGCATTTGTTTATGATTTAGGATATGAAGAAGCCTGTAAATTTGCAAGAGGTATTCTTGCATTAGGGCAGATACATACCATGAGATAATCGCTATGCAGCGATTATTAAGGCAATTATTGATATAATAATCGAAGCAATAGATAATGTAATAGGTACATAAGTTCTAATCCAATCTCTTCTATTGGTAGTTTTGGCACGTTTTTTGTTGTTGAAATATTCCAAACATTCAGTTCTTATAGTGATTTCCCAATATAAACTAAAATCTTTATGTGGTGACTTTGGCTTGGCAATAATCAGACCATCTTCATGTAAAGTGTTAAGTATTTTGATGATTTCTTTTTCTGGAATTTGCAAAACACCTATATCATTTCTGTCTATCTTTATTGGGTTGGAATTGCTGTTATTAAATTCATTTATAAGTAGTTGGATTACTTTTTCTTTATTATTCATAATACGAATCCCCTTAAACATTTTTAATTTATTATAACACATATTAGCGTAAAGGAGTGTGATTTTTATAGAAATGACAGAGCAAGAGGAAAGAACAAGTTGTGTAATACCGATTTGGAAGAAGTACACATTATCTGTTCAAGAAGCAGCAGAATATTTTGGATTTAGTGATAAAAAAATTAGAAAGATTGTTGATGAACACGAAAACGACAACTTTATTCTGTGGAATGGTACAAGACCACGCATAAAACGACAGTTATTTGAAAAGTTTGTAGATGAGAAATTGACAGCCATTTAGTGCTGATTATATAGGTTTTTAATAGATTTTGAGTCTTGGTTATGGTATATTAAAAAGTATCATACCGAGGCTCTTCTGTATGAAAGGAGAGATACGGATTGTCAGAAATTAGAAGAGACAACAAAGGTCGTAAGTTAGCGACTGGGGAGAGCCAGGATAAAGATGGAAGATACCGTTATAAATATAATGATTCATTTGGAAAGAGGAAGTCGGTATATAGTTGGAGATTGACAGAATCTGATCCATACCCAAAGGGGAAACGAAAAGATATTTCTCTTAGAGAAAAAGAGAAGGTTATTGAGAAAGCATTATGTGATGCAGTTTCTACTAATGGTGGAGATATGACGGTATTAGAATTGGTACAGAGATATATTAGTCAAAAACGAGGTGTAAAACATAATACACAGGCGAATTATAACTTTGTTATCAATGTAATCAAGAAAGAAAAATTTGGGGCAAAACGAATTGATACAATTAAATTGTCAGATGCCAAAGCATGGTTGATAAAATTACAGGATGATGGCAGAGGATATAGCAGTATTCATTCTATCAGAGGTGTTGTAAGACCTGCTTTTCAAATGGCAGTTGATGATGATTTGATAAGAAAGAATCCGTTTGAGTTCCAGCTTGCAACAGTAGTTGTGAATGATAGTGTGACGAGAGAAGCTATCACAAGAAAACAGCAGAGAGAATTTTTGAGGTTTATTAAAGAGGATAAACATTTCTGTAAATACTATGATGGAATTTATATCTTATTTAATACTGGATTGCGTGTCTCTGAATTTGTCGGATTAACAGTAAAAGATATTGAATTTGACAAGCAGAGAATCAAGATTAATCATCAATTACAAAGAACGCGCAATATGGAATATGAGATATTAACACCTAAGACTGAAAAGGGTGAGAGATATGTTCCTATGAAAGAAGATGTTGCAGATTGTTTTCGTAGGATTATTCAGAATAGAAAGCATCCAAAGATTGAGCCTATGATAGATGGTTATAGTGGCTTTTTATTCTTAGACAAGAATGATATGCCTATGGTTGCTTTACATTGGGAAAAGTATTTCCAACATATCCGTGAGAAGTATAACAGTATTTACAAAGTACAAATGCCTTGCATTACACCTCATGTTTGCAGACACACCTTCTGCTCTAATATGGCAAAATCTGGTATGAATCCAAAGACATTACAATATATTATGGGACATTCAGATATAGGAGTTACCCTTAATACATATACTCATTTACAGTTTGAGGATGCCTTAGAAGAGATGAAAAAGGTTGTGGGCTAAAAGGTTTGAAAATAGCCCAGTATTTAGCCCAAACGAAGGAAAAGTTATGCAAAGTTATTCCAAAATATGCTAAAAATGTGAACAAAAATACTATCATAGAAATATTGCAGAATTGTTGTAAGTGCCGAAAATACAGTAAAATCAAGCATTTAGAGAGGTTTTAGATACATGATAAAAGTACTTTTCATCTGCCACGGCAATATCTGCCGAAGCACTATGGCAGAAAGCGTTATGACATATTTAGTTGAGAAAGAGGGGCTTGCTGATAAGTTCTATATTAATTCGGCGGCGACAAGCCGCGAGGAGATTGGTAATGGGGTGCATCATGGCACTGTTGCCAAGTTGAAGAAAGAAGGGATTCCGGTGATTCCTCACAGGGCAGTGCAGATGACTCTGAATGATTATGAGGAATATGATTACCTTATTGGAATGGATACTGAGAATATCCGCAATATGCAGAGGATATCGGGCGGAGATCCGGATGAGAAGATATATAAGCTGCTTACTTTTGCGGGAAGTGGGCTTGATGTGGCAGACCCATGGTATACGGGAGATTTTGAGGTAACCTACAGGGACGTTCTGGCAGGCTGCAAAGGACTGCTTGAATGCCTTAAGGAAGAATTGTAGGCGGTTGCAGGCAGGTTACATGAGCAAGTGCCACGGCAATATATGTGAATAAAAAGGGTCGGGCAAGGCAGGCTGTCTTCTCATGGGACAGCCTGCCTTGCCCGACCTGCCACTACATACTGGCTGCAAGCTACAGCCCGACCATCCACAACCGACCGGCTACCTACCATGGCAGAATATACATATTCCTCTGGTAAGAACCGAATACAGTGGCAGTTGCCTTAAGCTCTGCACCGAGACGGCGGAAAGACGAATTGCTGGCGACGTTGTCCGGGTGGGCTATGGCGAGGATTGTGTCGATGCCGCGGTTGCGGGCAATTGAACAGAGGCGCTTGTTAAGCTCACACATAAGGTTGTGACCGCGGAAGTCAGGGTGAACCATGCATCGTCCGACTTCAGCTACATTTGTAGAACGAATGTCGAGACCGAGCTTTTCAGCTTCTTCAGCAAATTCATGCTCATTAAAGAAAAGGGCGCTGGCGGCAACAAGTTCATTATCGTCATTAAATGCACCTAAGAAGCATGTCCAGTCAGCATCAAAGAAATGTGAGCATTCAATATCATCAATAGGAATCCACCATTCCGGAACAGGAAGAGCATTTTCTATAGTATATATAAGCTGTTCAAGGGCAGCCTTATCATTTTTATCTAATATACGGATATTCATAGCAATCTCCTATACACTTAAATTCAGAAATAACTTTAATATTACCTTAATATATGCAAGTTATAATCATAATCCACCACATTATAATATGTATGTATCTTAAAATCAAAATATTTTTAAATTCGCGGGCAGAATATTAAGCAGGCACAAATTAATGCCGATATACATTTACAAGACATATTGCTTCTTGAATATTTATAAAAATATATATTTAGATAGATTTTTTTTATTTAGGGCTTTTAAATTTCCTTTTTTATGTATATAATGGTGATTAGCCATGGGTACACATGGCTTCTAATGACTTTTGATTTTATGTTTTATCTGAATATATCGGACAGACAGAGGTCCGCATTGTTTTATAAGAAAGGGGAATTATCATGTTATCAACAGATATTGGTATAGATTTAGGTACTGCAAGTATTCTTGTGTACATCAGAGGCAAAGGTGTTGTTCTTAAAGAGCCTTCAGTTGTTGCATTTGACAGGGATACTAATAAGATTAAGGCTATCGGTGAGGAAGCAAGACTGATGCTTGGTAGAACACCAGGTAACATCGTTGCTGTAAGACCTCTTCGTCAGGGGGTTATCTCTGATTACACTGTAACTGAGAAGATGCTTAAGTACTTTATCCAGAAGGCTATCGGCAAGAGAATGCTTAAGAAGCCTAGAATCAGTGTCTGCGTACCTTCAGGTGTTACTGAGGTTGAGAAGAAGGCGGTTGAGGATGCTACTCTTCAGGCAGGTGCAAGAGAGGTTGCTATTATTGAAGAGCCTATTGCAGCAGCTATCGGTGCAGGTATTGATATTTCAAGACCATGCGGTAATATGATTGTTGATATCGGTGGTGGTACAACTGATATCGCTGTTATCTCTTTAGGAGGAACTGTTGTAAGTACTTCTATTAAGATTGCCGGAGATGATTTTGATGAAGCTATCGTAAGATACATGAGAAAGAAGCATAATCTTCTTATTGGTGAAAGAACCGCAGAAGATATTAAGATTAAGGTTGGTTCTGCTTATCCTAAGGCAGAAGTCACAACTATGAATGTACGAGGAAGAAACCTTGTAACAGGTCTTCCTAAGACTGTAGAGGTAAGCTCAGAGGAGACAGAGGAAGCTTTAAGAGAGGCAACTTCACAGATTGTTGAAGCTGTTCACAGCGTTCTTGAGAAGACTCCACCAGAACTTGCATCTGATATTGCAGACAGAGGAATTGTCCTTACAGGAGGCGGAAGTCTTCTTTCAGGACTTGAGGATTTAATTGAAGCCAAGACAGGAATTAATACGATGACAGCCGAAGATCCAATGACATGTGTTGCTATTGGTACAGGTAAGTTTATTGAGTTCCTTGCAGGCTACAGAGACGAAGTTAAGTAACCTGAAACATTTTTAATAAGATTATTACAAATGTTTCTTAACATTCTGGCAGAATGGACAATTTTTATGCCGGAAGAATATATTATCAAGAAAGAGGCGGGCTATGGTAAAAGGGCTTTATACAGCGTACTCTGGCTTGACAGTTCAGCAGAAGAGACTGGATGTAGTGTCTAATAATCTGGCTAATGCAACTACCACAGGTTATAAGAAAGAAGGCCTTACGACACAGTCGTTTAAAGATGTTTATGGCATCAAAGTTAAAGATGAAACTGTGGGCTATATTAATCAGAATATCGGAACTCTGAATCTTGGAGCGAAAGTAGGAGAATCCTTCAGAAGCTGGGATCAGGGCTCTTTCCAGAACACAGGCAATACATTTGACTTTGCACTGAGTGGAAGTGGATTGTTTTCGATTTCTTTCACTAACAAAGCTGGAGAAACTTCAACGCTTTATACCAGGGACGGATCTTTCCAGATGAACCGTGAAGGTTATCTGGTAACCAAGGATGGTGATTTTGTATTGGGCGAGAATGGTCCGATACAGTTACCTACAGACTTTGAAAAGCTGACTGTAGAAGAGAGCGGCGAAATATATGCTGACGGACAGTATGTAGACAGATTTGCTCTTGTAGATTTTGAGAATTATGACTATGTTGAGGCATACGGCGAGAATCTTTACAGAGCTGTAGATGGCGCAACACAGACAGATGCTACAGCAACAGTTAATCAGGGATATTTGGAGGCTTCCAATATTAATGTGGTAACAGAGATGGTAGATATGATATCTATTGCAAGAGATTTTGAAAGTAATCAGAAGATTATGAATACTATCGATGAGATGTTAGGAAAGATGGTATCTATATCTGAGATTTAGTAACAACTGTTAGGCATATACATATGGAGGACTGACGACATGATGAGATCATTGTGGACTGCTGCATCAGGAATGATGAGCCAGCAGACAAGTGTAGATACTATTGCCAACAATCTGGCAAATGTTAATACAGTAGGATATAAGCAGGAGCAGACTCAGTTTAAGTCTCTGCTTTACCAGAATCTTCAGGCGAAGACTACTTCTGCCAACGGAGAGAATAAACCTGTTGGAGCACAGGTTGGACTTGGTTCAAGAGTTTCAGCAGTAACATCAATATATACACAGGGTGCATTAAATGCAACTGACAGTACAACAGATTTTGCAATTAATGGAGATGGTTTTTTCGCAGTAAGAAATACTAATACTGACGAGACTGTGTATACAAGAAATGGACATTTTACATGGGCAACAGCTACAGAAGGTGTAATGCTTAGTACTTCTGAAGGATATCCTGTACTCAGCGCAGATGGCGCAGAGATAGTTCTTGGACAGGACGCTAATGGTAAAGATTATAAGACTAATCTTATTACTATTGATACAGACGGCAACCTTTTATATCCTGACGAGTCTAACAATCCGGCACCAATCGGTATTAAGATTGGCTTATATCAGTTTTCTAATCCAGCAGGACTGGATAAGATTGGTGGAAGCTACCTTTCAGAGACTGAGGCGTCAGGAACTGCACTTAACGAAGAGTATGATGCAGTTGGAAAGAAGAGCTCATTAAGACAGTCATATCTTGAATCATCTAATGTTCAGGTTGCAACTGAGATGGTTAATCTTATTACAGCACAGAGAGCGTATGAATTATGTTCTAAGGCTATAACAACATCTGATACAATGATGGAGCAGGCTAATAACCTTAAGAGATAGGCGGGGTGTAGTGTATGAGTGATTCTATTACGGGACTTAGCAGTAAGAATTATTCAGATGTGTATGATTCTAAAGCGGGTTCTTTAACTAATAAACTTACAGATACTGATTATTCTAAGGCATCAGACGATGAACTTATGTCTGTATGCAAGGATTTTGAAAGTTATTTTGTTGAACAGGTTCTTAAGTCAATGGAGAAGATGGCTAAGATTGATTCGGAAGACGAGGATAGCAATCTGTTCTCTTCTATGGCTGGAATTGGCGGAACAGAGGATACTTCACTTAATACTTTGGGAAGTTACTTTGGAGATGAGATGGTGTCATCTTATGCCAAGCTTATGACTGATTCTAATCATGGCAAAGGACTTGGAATAGCACAGACGCTTTATGAGCAGATGAAGAGAAATTATTCTACAGAGTCTATTCCTAAGGCAGATGAGCAGGAATAATATTTAACATAAAGGAGATAACAGATTGGATTACGAGTCTGTGAAATATGTAGAGGGCTTTGTGGAGAATATTATCTTCAGGAATGAAGACAATGGATATACGGTTTTTAATATTGTATATGATGATGAAGAAATCACCTGTGTTGGAGTGTTAAGCTATATCAACACAGGTGAATTTATTACCGCACAAGGCGAATTTGTTAAGCATGCAGTTTACTACATGCAGTTTAAAGTCACATCTTATGAGTTCAGGGCGCCGGATGATGCTGCATCCGTAAGGCGTTATCTAAGCTCCGGGGCAATCAAGGGTATCGGCGAGAAGATGGCTGAACGAATAGTTAAGACATTTGGCGATGATACATTCAGGATTATGGAAGAAGAACCGGAGCGTCTGGCTGAGATTAAAGGAATAAGCATGTCTAAAGCTATGGATATAGCAAACCAGCTTATTGACAAGAAAGACATCAGAAAAGCAATGATGTTTCTTCAGCGTTATGGAATCCAGATGAATCTTGCCAACAAAATATTTAAGCGTTATGGAAACGACATTTATAACATTCTTGAACAGAATCCGTATAGGCTTGCTGATGACATAGAGGGTGTCGGTTTTAGGACGGCTGATGAGATTGCTTCGCGTGCCGGAATCAAGATTGATTCTGAATTCAGGATTAAGAGCGGAATATTTTATGTGCTTAACCAGGCGACAATGCAGGGACACACATATCTTCCGTATGATAAGCTTGTACGTCAGGTCAACGAACTGCTTTTGATTGATGTCCAGGACTATGACAAATATCTTATGGACCTGACAATGGATAAGAAGATAGTTGTCAAGGTTAAGGACAATGTAAAATGTGTCTATGCCCGTATGTATTACAACATGGAAGCAAATGTTGCAGCTATGCTTAATAATCTTGATGTCCAGATTGAGGAAGACCAGAAATTCATAGATGACAGGATTGCAAGGATTGAGGATAAAGAAGGAATAACTCTTGATGATATCCAGAAAGAGGCTGTTGCGAAAGCAGTAAGAAACGGGCTTGTTATTGTTACTGGCGGTCCGGGAACCGGTAAGACTACAACTATTAATACAATAATCAAATATTTTGAGCTGGAAGGTCTGGAAATCAGGCTGGCAGCGCCTACGGGACGTGCAGCCAAGAGAATGACTGAGGCGTGCGGTTATGAAGCACAGACAATCCACAGAATGTTAGAGATAAGCGGCGGCGTGCCGGATGGTGACAGAAAGTCGGCAGCAGGTCTGTCTATGTTCTTTGAGAGAAATGAAGATAATCCGCTTGAGGCTGATGTTATTATTGTTGATGAGATGTCGATGGTAGACATAAGCATTATGAATTCACTTCTTAAAGCTGTTTCGATTGGAACGAAACTGATTCTTGTAGGTGATGTGGATCAGCTTCCAAGTGTAGGTCCGGGAAATGTACTTAAAGACATTATAGAATCCGGATGTTTTCCGGTTGTTAAGCTTGAAAGAATATTCAGACAGGCGGCACAGAGCGAGATTATTATTAACGCCCATAAGATTAACAGGGGCGAGGAGGTAGTACTTAACAAGTACAGCAAGGATTTTCTCTTTGTTCACAGAAACGGTGCTGACAATATTATAAATGCGATGAAAACGCTTATTAAGGACAAGCTTCCGGATTATGTCGGGGCTGATGTGTATGATCTTCAGATTCTTACACCATCAAGAAAATCCAATGTCGGGGTTGAACGCCTTAATAAGATTATGCAGGATTTTCTTAATCCGGCTGATGCTGTCAAGCAGGAAAGACAGGTGGGTGATGTTACTTTCCGTGAAGGTGATAAGGTCATGCAGATTAAGAATGATTATCAGCTTGCATGGGAAAAACGCAGCAGATATGGTATTCCAACAGAACAGGGAACGGGCGCATTTAACGGGGATACCGGAGTTATAGAGAGAATAAGCACATTTGATGAGAATGTAACTGTGAAATTCGAAGATGGCAGATTCGTTACTTATGAATTCTCACAGCTTGATGAGCTTGAACTTGCGTATGCGATTACGGTTCACAAATCACAGGGAAGTGAGTACCCGGCGGTTATTATTCCGATGTCGCAGGGACCAAGAATGCTGATGAACAGGAATATTCTGTATACGGCAGTTACAAGAGCAAGAAAATGTGTGTGCCTCGTTGGGGAAGAGGAGATATTCAGGCTTATGGCTGACAATGTATCAGAGTCAAAACGATATTCTTCACTCACAGACAGGATTGAAGAAATTAGACATATTGAAGATTTCGGACAATGATAATTGATATGTTTATATGTGATAATGATGACAATAATGGGGGATTATGGATTATAAGAAGGTATTAATGGAGGCAGTTAATGCGGTACTTCCACCAGCGTGTCCTATGTGTGGAAAGCCGGCACCTTTTGTTGGAGGGATAAGGGCAGATATATGTGGAAGCTGCATGCATAATATAAATTATGTAAGCGAGCCTGCCTGTTTAAAATGTGGTAAGCCGGTGAAAGATGAAGAAACAGAATACTGCAGTGACTGCAGCAGGCAGAAGCATGTATATGACCAGGCATGTGCGTTGTATGAATATTCTAAGAATGTCAAGGAATCAATATACAGATTTAAATATTATAACAAGCAGGAATATGCAGGAATATATGCGAAGCAGATGGCGGACAGATGTGGCAGGATGATACGCATGTGGTCGCCGGATGTGATAATTCCTGTTCCGATTCATATTTCGAAATATAAGGAGCGTGGGTTTAACCAGGCTGGGCTTATTGCGCAGGCACTTGGAAGAGCCATGCAGATTCCGGTAGATGAGGAATATCTCGTAAGGATTGTTAAGACTCAGCCCATGAAGGAGCTAAGTAATCGGGAAAGAATTAAAAATCTGCAAAATGCTTTTCAAGTAAGAGGAAAAGTTGTAAGATATAGAAAAGTATTAATCGTGGACGACATATATACAACAGGAGCAACATTTGATGCATGTGCAGCAGTACTTAAAGACGCAGGAGTGTCACAGGTATATGGTATAAGTCTGTGTGTGGGAGACGGATTTTAAAGTATGAGCTGCTTTAGTAACTGGACCTGTTAACGAGATTGATAAAGAAGATTAACAAGGAGAAGCTATGGAAGTTAAGAATTGTAAGAACTGTGGAAGATTATATAATTATATAGGTGGTGTGTACAGACTTTGTCCTGAATGCATGAGAAAGCTTGAAGAAAAGTTTCAGGAGGTTAAAGATTATATAGAGGATAATCCAAGGGCTGATATGAGAGAAATATCTGAGAATTGCGATGTCAGTACAAGACAGATTGAACAGTGGATAAGAGAAGAAAGATTATCGTTCAGTGATGATTCACCTATTGGTATTGCATGCGAAGTATGCGGAGCTACCATAAGAACCGGAAGATATTGTGAGAGATGTAAGAACGATTTAGCTAACAGACTGGGAGGCATGTACGGAAGCAGATCTTCAACCGTTGATGCTGATAAGATAAGAGAGAGAAGAGAAAAGGCAAGGATGAGATTTCTTGATAAATAATAAGCTTTTTTCAAAACGGGTATAAAGTATTTGCGGAAACTGTCCGATATCTTACACATGAAGCAAGAGAGTATCTGCTTTAATTAATGGAAAGTGAGGCGGTTAATATGCGCATAGATGCTTATAATGCTGTTAATCAGATATATCAGACCAGCCAGATTTCTAAAGCTAAGACAGCAGCTAAGACATCATCGGTTAGTGACAAGTTTGAGATTTCTGACACAGCCAAGACATATCAGACAGCCAGGACAGCAGTAAGTAAGGCTTCTGATGTTCGAGAAGACAAGATTGCTGATATTAAGGCACGTATGGCAGCAGGAACTTACAACATCAGTTCAGAAGCTGTTGCAGATAAGATTCTGAACAACATTTCAACATTAACATTTTAGTGGGGTTTTATTAGATGGCAAGTTTGATAGATTCTTTGATTAATATAATGAATGATGAGAACAGACAGTATACTGAGCTTTTGGACTTGTCTAATAATAAGACTACTGCTATTGTTAAGGGAGATGTCGGACAGCTTCAGGAGATATTTGGTAAGGAGCAGAAGCTTATTGATATTCTTAACAGACTGGAGATGGAGAGACAGTCATGTGTTGCAGATATATGTAAGATTCTGCATCTGTCAGCAGCAGAGGTTAAGGTGAGTCAGATAGTAAGACTGTTAGAAAAGAAGCAGGCAGAGCATGATGCTTTAGAACAGTCGTATCTGAGTCTTAAGAAAACTGTAAACCAGCTTACGCAGGTTAATGATAATAACAGGCTGCTGCTTAAGGAATCAATGGATATGATTGATTTTGAGATTAATCTTGCGAAGAATGCAAGTATGGCTCCACAGACGGCTAACTATGGAAAGGGAGCGTATGAGGAGACAGGTGGCATGGGAAGCACAAGCTTTGATGCCAGGCAGTAATATTCTGATGGCATATCAGGATGCCACGGATATAAGACAATATGAATAATATCACGGATGATTTATTGTGAGATGGGGTTGTCCGTGTTGGATTGAAAGCCACATTTTTACTAAGGAAATGTGGCTTTTTTAGTCTCTGGGGTGTTTTGTTTTAAAAAAATGACGATATACATATAAGATTATGAATTAAGTAAGAAAGAGGTGACCTTATGGCTAATGGAATGGCAGGATTGTTTGTTGGAGCAAGCGGTTTGAAAACAGCTCAGACAGCACTCAACACAACAGCACACAATCTGTCTAATATTAACACAACCGGATATACAAGACAGCAGGTTACTTTCTCTGATACTACATATGTCAATGTCAGCAGCAAGGACAAAGTAAGTTATGCAAGCTATGGACTTGGTGTTGCAATATCTGAGGTAAGAAGAATAAGAGATCAGTATATTGACCTGGCATACAGGAATGAAAATTCAAGACTCGGATTCTATGAAAGCCAGTATAATGCTGTTCAGGAGATAGAAGATCAGTTTGGTGAGATGCAGGGTGTAACTTATGAGTCATATCTTACCAATCTGTATGATTCAATTAATGAACTTGCCAAGAATCCGACAAGTACAGTTGCAAGGTCATCGCTTATCCAGAATGCGACTGCATTTATAGAGAAATCAGAAAATGTGTATAAGGGGCTCAGGGATTACCAGACAACTCTTAATACACAGGTTAGTAATATGGTTAATAAGATTAATGATCTTGCAGGACAGATATATAAGCTTAATAAGAGTATTGCCAAGGTGGAAGCACCGGGTATTGAGAAAGCTAATGATTTAAGAGACCAGAGAGATGCGGCAATAGATGAACTCAGCAAATATATAGATATTACTTATTATGAATCAGAGAATAAGGAAACTATTATTAATGCAGCCGGAGTTCCACTTGTGACAGCAGGTGAGCTTACAGCTATGGGTACAAGAGTTGTCGAGGGAACAACACTTGTTATTCCTACCTGGCCATCGTATGAAAGAGATGTTTATGAAGATGGCAAGCTGGCGTCTAATGCTGATGATACAGATAAGGGACAGCTTAAGGGACTTATTATTGCAAGAGGCAATATGGTTGTAGATTATACAGTGGTTCCGGTTGCACCTGACAGCAATGATTATGACATGAGTACTGAGGAAGGCCGTGCAGCATATCAGCAGGCCTATAATGAATATGCAAAGCAGCAGGAATACTACAATACATATGTAGAGCCTTCAGCAATTCTTAGCGCTATGGCGGGATTCGATAAGCTTGTTAATGGAATTGTTGAAAGAATCAACGGAATCTTGTGTCCGGAGAAAACTGAGACAAGGACTAATCCTTATCTTAATGCAGATGGAAGTGAGATTCAGGCAGATACATACATATATAATTCAGTTGATCAGCCGGTTCTTTATGACAGATACGGAAGAGAGGTTACCGGAACTGATAACGGTGATGGTACTTACAGCTATGCATCTGGTGAGAAATTATACGAGAGTGCAGGCGGAGCAGCGGTTCCGGTTGATTCATATGAGTATCTTATGCTTGACATGGACAAGACTGGATACGGTATGGATGACGATAAGACTGTTGGTACAGAACTGTTTTCAAGAATTGGAACAGACAGATATATTAAGACTACAGGTGATAATGGAGAGACAATCTATCTTAGAAACAATCTTAACGAGACAGATTATGAATCATTATATAAGCTTGGCAATCTGAAGATTAATCCTGAAGCAGCACAGAATGTAGGAAAGATTCCACTTTCTACTGTACAGGGTAAGGAAGATTTTGACAGAGCCAAGGAACTCGTGGATATATGGGATGAGAAATTCGCTTCCCTTAACCCGGACATGTATGCGAAGTCGGATTACATGTCATTCTACAATAATTATATTGGTGAATATGCCACTATGGGTAAGGCACTTTATAATTATGTAGGTAACCAGACAACGATGGTTGATGGTTATAATAACCAGAGACTCCAGTCAGAGGGTGTATCTTCTGATGAAGAGTTAGAGAAGATGATAAAGTATCAGCAGGCATATAATGCAGCTTCGAGATATGTGAATGTAGTAAGCGAAATGCTTGAGAATCTTGTTACTTCACTTGGACGTATATAAATGCTGATTAATACAGGAGGATAATATGGCATCAACATTTTTTGGATTAACAATTGCATATACAGGATTGCAGGCGGCGCAGACCTCTATAAATGTTACATCACATAATCTTGCTAATATCAATAACCAGTCATATACGAAAGAAACAGCTTCAATTAAGGCTGGCGAGGCATTACGTTCATATGCTAAATATGGAACACTTGGTGCAGGAGTTATAGTTGATGCAATTAATCAGACGAGAGATTCTTACTATGATGAGAAGTACAGAAATAATTATACTAATTATGGACAGTACAATGTTAAGGATACATACATGTCACAGATACAGAATTATCTCAATGAGTTCACACTTAAGGGATATTCAACAGAGTATGAGAATTTCTTTGCAGCACTTAACCAGCTTGATCTTACACCGGCTGATACATCAGCAAAGAACCAGCTTATCAATAATGCAAAGAGCATGACAGATTATTTTAATACTCTGGCTACTAATTTAAGGAATGTTCAGATTGACGCTAATAATGAGATTAAAGATGCTGTTAACCAGATTAATTCTCTGGCACAGAGCATTTCTTCTCTTAATAAGCAGATTAACCAGATTCAGGCTAATTATGGCAATGCGAACGACCTTAAGGATCAGAGAAATGCATTAATTGATGATCTTTCAAAGCTTGTTAATATATCAGTAAGTGAGACAGACATTGGCAACAATCTTACAGACCTTCAGATTACAATTAATGGTAATTCGCTTGTTAATGGCTATAATTACCATACTCTTCAGACTGTTTCAAGAGATGAACCAAGAAATGTATCAGATGCGGCAGGTCTGTATGACATACAGTGGGAGACCGGACAGCCATTTAACATATACAGCACTTCATTAGGCGGAGAGTTAAAGGGACTTATTGATATAAGAGACGGCTGCAATGGTGAGATTGAAAAATATGCCACAACAACTGACGATGATGGCAATGAAACATACAAGACAGATGCACAGGGTAATATCCTTACTGATACAGTAAGTAAGGTGGACAGCAATACTAATTATAAGGGAGTTCCATATTATCAGGCACAGCTTAACCAGTTTATACAGACATTTGTATCATCAATCAATGAGATACTTACAAAGGGTGTCACATCAGATGGCTCGGCAAGCGGAATTCCACTTTTTGTAATGTCAGATGGAAGCAAGGCTCTTACAGCGTCAAGTGTAACAGTTAATCAGGATCTTATTGATAACGCGGACCTTCTTGCTACCAAGTACAAGGAAAGCGATGGAGAAGCCAATACTAGCCTGATTGTAGACCTTATCAATTCTAAAGATGCTAAGATATATGACGGAGGTACGGGAACATATTTCCTCGAAAGTATTGTCAGTGATATGTCAATAGATGCAAGTAAGGCAATTAATTTCACAAAGAATTACAACAATCTTAAGACAACTATACAGAACCAGAGATTATCTGTAATGGGTGTTGATACAGATGAAGAAGCCATGGATCTTGTAAAGTTCCAGCAGGCATATAATTTAAGTTCGAAGATGATGACTGTCATGAATCAGTTATATGACAGACTTATTAATAATACAGGTGTATAAAACAGTAAAAGAATTCTTCTCCTCACCATAGGGGCGGTTTTTGATTCGCGATATAAGGAGGCATAATATGCGTATTACTAACCAGATGATGGTAAACAGCTCAATATCCAATATTCAGGGAAATAAGAGCCAGCTTAATGATTTAAGTACACAGCTCTCAACACAGAAAAAGATTAATAAGCCTTCTGATGACCCTATTATAGCCATCAGGGCATTGAGACTGCGTTCAAGTCTTGATGAGGTAACACAGTATCTTGGAAAGAATATTCCTGATGCATCATCATGGTTAAGTGTAACTCATGATGCATTAGACGAAAGCAACAAGATTATACAGGATCTGTATAATTACTGTGTGCAGGGCTCTACGGATTCATATTCAGAATCTGAGCGTAACACTCTTGCTGAAAGTCTTAACAAGCTGGTGGAAGCTTATTATGAGCAGGGGAATGTTGATTATGCCGGAAGATATGTATTTACAGGACATGCTACAGATAAGCCTCTGACATATCAGTCAGATGAAACTGCTAAAGATGTTGATTATACAATTACACAGAACTTTACAAGGGAGGATTTATCTAATAAGACAGCATACACTAATGCATATACTAATGACGATATTATCAATCTTAATGTAAAGACAGACGCTAACGGAAATATAATCACACCTAATATAACAGATGTGCACAGAATCCAGCTTGCATATGACGAGATTAACGGAAAAACATTTTCAATGAGCATGGGAGATAATAATTCTGCCAATATAACTATTGCTGATGATGGGAGTGTTACTGTAGATGGAGGACTTACTGTTCCGGTAACTGATGCAGACGGTAATACAGCTGATACAGCTGTAAATGTTGTTACAACGACAGATCCTAATTATGTTCCGGGTGAGAATGAGATTGCAATTAACTCAACAACCGGAGAGCTTCTTCTTGGTGAGAATGTATACAAGTCAGTGTATGCTGATAATGCATTTTCAGTGACATACGAGAAGAGCAATTTTATAAAGGGCGACATTGATCCGACAATGTATTTTAACTGTGTTGATAAAAATACAGGAATTGAGTACAACAAGCAGAGTGAGGATATTGAATATATCATTAATTTCTCACAGAAGATTAAGGTTAATACGGAAGCCGATGAAGCTTTCAATATATATCTTGGAAGAAATGTTGATGACCTTGTCAATGCGGTACAGAATGTCCTTGATATTAATGACCAGATATCAAAGATTGAGTCTATGCAGAAGGAAGGACGGTACAGCGATGAGGCTTCGCAGAAGAAGTTAAGTGATATTATGGAAGGCCTTACAAAGCAGAGAGATTTTGCAAAATCTAAGATGAAGGACGCTTTTGAAGCGGGAATCGGTCAGATGCAGGGCTATCAGGAGCAGGTATCTAATGCGAAGGCTGATGTCGGTAACAGACAGATAAGACTTGACCTTACCAAGACAAGACTTACGGAGCAGAAGACTAATTTCACTGATCTAAAGTCTCAGAATGAAGATATTGATCTGGAGGAGATTGTTGTTACATATACATCAGCACAGCTTGTATATCAGGCAGCATTATCAGCTGCGAGCAAGGTTGTTCAGCAGACACTGCTTGATTTCCTTGGGTAGCCAGCATAAGAGAGGAATACAGTGAGGCAGGCTGAGAGTTAAGCTGTATAAACAGCATTGACAGATAAAGGATAGAATTAAGATTTGGAGGTTTGACATGAAAGTACAGACTAAATGGTTTGGTGAAATTGAGGTTAGTGAGGATAAAATCATTACATTTGACAAGGGAATCATTGGATTTGAGGACTGGAAGAAGTATACTCTTGTGTATGATGCAGAGAAAGAGGAGAATATATCAATTATATGGCTTCAGGCGATTGATGAGCCAACACTTGCACTTCCTGTCATGAAGCCGGAATTCGTGTATGAGACATATGATCCTGTTGTTGAGGATGAGCTTCTTAAATCTCTCGGAGATGATATACAGGATGATAATATCAGAGTGTACTGTGCGCTTACGGTACCACAGGATATTACTAAGATGACAATTAATCTTAAAGCTCCTATTATTGTTGATTTTGATACGATGAAGGGAATACAGCTTATAGCAGATAATTCTGAATATCAGGTAAGATATCCTATATACGATATTCTAAAGAAGGAGGAGAACTAATATGCTCGCATTATCAAGAAAGAAAGACGAAGCAATCATTATTAATGATGATATTGAGATTACTATAATCGAAATCAAGGGCGATCAGGTAAAGCTTGGCATATCAGCTCCGAAGTCAGTGCCTATATATCGTAAGGAAGTGTATGCACAGATACTTGATTCTAATAAGGAAGCAGCAAGTTCGGTTGATGTGAAGTCTCTTAACCAGTTATTTAAGAAATGATTTGTTTTATTTGTGTATATTTTTGTCCAAAGGGTTAAATTTTACTTAACATTTTCCGATATATGCAGTACAACATGAATGTAACTACAGGATAAAGTTTTGTTTTCACACGGAGGTGGAATTGTATCATGGGAATGGAAGTTAATGGAGTAGCGGCAGCGTCAAGCTACCAGAGCCAGAATTCACAGGCTGCCAAGCCGGTATCACATGTAAGCAGTGTTACAACAACTACAGATAAGAGCAATGAGGTTGTTGTTGATTCAGCAAAGTCAGCAGCATCTAATGTGGCAGTTTCTGTAGGACAGGCAGCAGACAGTGAGAAGAATGGCAGCAGCGCTAAAGACAATGACAAGGCTAAGAAGCAGGCTGAATCAATGGCTGATGTTAAGGATATAAGGAAAGTCCTTAACAACAATACAATTGCAGAATTTGGCTACAACGAACCAACTAACAGAATCACAATTAAGATTAAAGATAAAGATACAGATGAAGTTATTAAGGAGATACCTTCAGAGAAAGCTCTTGAGATGCTTGCCAAGGCATGGGAGCTTGCAGGTATCATAGTAGATGAGAGGAGATAAGCTATGGCAATAAGATTATCTGGTATGGTATCGGGTATGGATACAGAATCACTTGTTTCAGCGCTCGTATCATCATATAAGTTAAAGAAAGACAATCTTGTTAAAGCACAGACCAAGCTTTCATGGAAGCAGGAAAAGTGGAAGACCATGAATACAAGTATTTATGGCTTTTATAGTGGAAAGCTTTCAAGTGCAAGATTTTCTACAAGTTATAATCTGAAGACATCAAGTGTGTCTAATGATAAGTATGCCAAGGTAACAGCAAGTTCATCTGCTGTTAATGGTACACAGAGACTTAAGGTTAAGCAGCTGGCGTCAACAGGATATCTTACAGGTGGACAGATTAAAGCTGCTGATGGAAGCAAGATTACAGGTGATACTAAGATATCAGACATAGTTGGAACAACAGATGGTTCTATAAGTTTTAAGACTGCTTCTGGAACCAAGAGTATTGATATAACATCAGATATGAATGTTAACCAGTTCGTATCTAAGTTAAAGGAAGCTGGCGTTAATGCAAGTTTTGATGAGAATAATGCAAGATTCTTTATAAGTTCTAAGGAGTCAGGCAAGGATAACGATTTCTCACTTGTGGCTAATGACTCTAACGGACTTAATGCATTACAGAAGCTTGGAATATATACAGTTAATGATACTGATTCAGCAGAATACAAGAGACTGGCAGCTTTAACAGAGGGCAGTGATGCATATAATACAGAACTTGAAGGTATGTATACTAAGATTACTGCCAAGGATACAGCGAAGAGTTATGCTGATAAGTATAATGCAGCCAAGGATAAGCTTGATGCACTGGCAGCAGATGATACTTGGGATCATTCATTGACATTAGATGAATATGTCGCAAAGCTTAAGACAGAGACACCAGATATTCTTAATGCTTATGATAAGTATAAGAAGGAAAAGGTGGATTCAGAGGGCAATACAGTTAAAGATTCTGATGGCAAAGTTGTGTACGAATATGACACAGAGGCTATGGAAAAAGATGGTGTCAAGGATGAATATGAGGCTGCGGTAAAGAAAAAAGCGTCTAATGAATCACTGATTAAGGTGTATGATGATAATTCCAAGGTTATACGGGATACTAAGGATTATGTGACAATCGGCGATGATGGAAAAGCTGTGGCAGATGCTTCTAATGCCAATGTATTACAGGAAGTAAGCGATACTAATGCTGACAGACAGGCTAAAGCTAAGGCACTGCTTGACTCTAAGATTGCAATGGCATCAAATGTTACTGGTAGTGCATCATCTTCGGGTGCTGTCAGAATAACAGGACAGGATTCAGAGATTGAGCTTAATGGGGCAACATTTACTAACAACTCTAATAACTACTCAATCAATGGTCTTACAATTGAGGCAATGGAAGTTACCGGTAATGATGAAGTAACTATTACAACCAACACAGATGTAGATGGTATATATGATATGATTAAGGGCTTCCTTAAGGATTATAATGACCTTGTCAAGTCTGTAGATGTTGCCTACAATGCGGCAAGTTCTAAGGGATATGAGCCTCTTACAAGTGATGAGAAAGATGCAATGTCTGATGATGAGGTTAAGAAGTGGGAAGAAAAGATTAAGGATTCACTTCTTAGAAAAGACTCAACACTTGGAAGTGTTCTTGATACTATGAAGAATGATATGGCAAAATCATTCAAGGTGGGAGATAAGTCTTATTCACTTTCTAGTTTTGGAATAGCTACACTTGGATATTTTAATTCTCCAGAGAATGAAACAGGTGTATATCATATAGATGGTGATAAGGATGATTCTAAGACATCAGCTAATACAGATAAGTTAAGAGAGATGATATCTAATGACCCTGATACGGTTATATCATTCTTTTCACAGTTATCTACACAATTGTATACTGATCTTGGAAAGAAGATGGCAGCATCATCAACAAGCAGTGCTTATACTATATATAATGATAAGCAGATGAATACGCAGTATTCAGAATATAATACTAAGATATCTGAGGCAGAAGATAAGGTTACAACATGGGAGGATTACTACTATAGCAAGTTCTCAGCCATGGAATCAGCGCTTGCTAAGATGAATGCACAGTCGTCATCATTGTCAGGGCTTTTTGGCTAACAGGATATAGATTAACAATCACATAAGAACGGATTCTTATGGGGAACGAGGAATGTATGGCATTTAATCAGAATATAGCACAGGAATATAACAGGAATAAGATTCTTACGGCGAGTCCTGCAGAGCTTACACTTATGCTCTATGAGGGAGCGATTAAGTTCTGTAATATTGCAATAATTGCTATTGAAAAGAAAGATTATGAGAAGGCTAATGTCAATATTAAGAAAGCAGAGAATATAATCACAGAGTTTAAGGTTACTCTAAACCATAAGTATGCAGTAGCAGAGGACTTTGAGAAAATATATGATTATATATATTCGCTTCTTGTTGATGCCAACATGAGCAAGGATATAGAACTGCTTAACAGGGCGTTAGATGAAATCAGAGGCATGAGAGATACCTGGAAGGAAGTAATGAAACGTGCCAAGAGTACGGTGTAAAAAAGTAGTGCAGGAATGGAGAAGCATATGACTACTAATTATCTTCAGATGATGATTGACAGCCTTAACAAGAAAAAGAAGATTCTTACAAGAATTGTAGAACTCAATGAAGAACAGGATGCTATACTTTCAGAGCCTGTGCTTGATGATGAAGCATTTGACTCTAATATGAAAGCCAAGGGTGATTGTATAGATGGTCTGGATAAGCTGGATGAGGGGTTTCAGTCTCTGTTTAACAGAGTAAGAGATGAACTGGAAGTTAATAAAGCTATATATACGGCAGAGATAGCTTCCATGAAAAAGCTTATTACAGAGGTTACAGAACTAGGGACTAAGATAGAGGTTCAGGAAGCACGCAACAAGGTTAAGGTTGAGGCTATGTTCAGGCGTGAGCGTCAGGAACATAAGGAGGCTAAGAGAAGTGCATCAATGGCTAAGTCTTATTATCAGAGCATGAGTCGCATGAGCGACGAGCCTCAGTTTATGGACACTAAGCAATAATAGTTTTTTAAAAAAGTTATATTACGGACTAAAGTTTTGGTACTAAGGTCCGATATATAAAGTACAAGGAAACAGAAAGTTTCCTGTAAACCATAACTTGAAGCGGCAAGGATGCCACTTCACAATAATAATTTCAAGGAGGAATAATATTATGGTAGTACAACACAATTTATCAGCAATGAACACAAACAGACAGATGGGTGTAGTTACAAGCTCACTCCAGAAGTCAACAGAGAAGTTATCATCAGGTTACAAGATTAACCGTGCTGGTGATGATGCAGCAGGTCTTTCAATCTCAGAGAAGATGAGAAGCCAGATTAGAGGCCTTAATAAGGCATCTGATAACGCACAGGATGGTATCTCACTTATTCAGGTAGCTGAAGGTGCTCTTAATGAGACACATTCTATCTTACAGAGAATGAATGAATTAGCTACACAGGCTGCTAATGATACTAACACATCAGTTGACAGACAGTCTATCAAAGATGAGATTGAACAGTTGAATGAAGAGCTTGACAGAATTTCATCAACAACACAGTTCAATAAGCAGGACTTATTAACAGGTAAATTCTCAGGAAAGCTTCAGGTTGGTGCTCTTGAAGGACAGACAATGGATCTTAAGATTAGTACAGCAGTATCTTCAGATGGATTAAGTGTTAAAGAAATTAAAGTAAGTACTAATGAGAAGGCAGGTAAAGCAATGCAGTCTATTCAGGATGCAATTGAGAAAGTATCTAAGCAGAGATCAAAGCTTGGTGCTATCCAGAACAGACTTGAGCACACAATCAATAACCTTGATACTAACGCTGAGAATACACAGGCTGCTGAATCACGTATCCGTGATACAGATATGGCTGATGAGATGGTACAGTACAGCAAGAATAACATCCTTTCACAGGCTGGACAGTCTATGCTTGCACAGGCTAATCAGCAGACACAGGGTGTACTTTCACTTCTCGGTTAATAATTATTACTACTATAAGCAGAAGAGCTGGTGCTTGCACCAGCTCTTTTTGTTTATAGCCGTATGAAACAATATACTGCTAGGAGAATATATTTATGGAGTTTGACAATAACTATTTTGAAGCTGAAGTAAGAGAAGGATTTTATGTAACTTCAGATATAAAGCATGCATGGGCTGCACAGCTTGAAGTGCTTAGTGATGTAGATAAGGCATGCAGGGAGAACGGAATACAGTATTTTGCAGAATGGGGAACACTTCTTGGCGCTATAAGGCATCATGGATTCATACCATGGGATGATGACATGGATATATGTATGAGAAGACCAGACTATAACAGATTCTTAAAAGCTGCAAAGGATATTATGCCAGAGGGCTATGAGATATTCGACATGAATACGGATGCAGATAATGATAATGCGATAGCGAGAATTATTAACGGACGAAATATTAATTGTGACGGAATTCACCTTGAAAAATATCATGGATTTCCATATGTTGCAGGAATAGATATATTTCCACTTGATTATATAGCTGCAGATGAAGAAGATGATAAGTTTCAGTGTGATTTAATAGATATAGTATGGACAGTCGAAAAACTGGCAAGAAATATTGAAAATAAATGTAATGAAATTAATTTGGAAAAAGCTCCGGCAGAATTAGAATTTCGCTTAAGACAGGTGGAAGAATTATGTGGAGTTACTATAGACAGGAATAAGAGTATTGCACAGCAGCTTCTAAGATTAGTAGATAAACTGAGCGGATTATATACAGAGAACGAAGCTGATTATATTACACTTATGCATGTATGGCTTGGGAATAAGAGTTATAAGTTCCCTAAAAATTATTATAGAGAAGAGATAAGAGTGCCATTTGAAAATACAGATATACCAGTACCTGCTGAATATGAAGCTATACTAAAGATTAAGTATGGTGATTATATGGTACCTGTTCATAACTGGAATTCTCATGAGTATCCTTTTTTTGTAACACAAAAAGAACATTATAAAGCGGATGGAGTAGAATTTAATAATTATAGAGACACCTATAGTGATTATATGCAATATAAAGAGCAGGTGGATGTAATCAGAAAAGCAAAAAAGATAGTTAAAAGTTTTAATGGCGATACACATAAGACTGTACTTTTCTTGGCTTATAAGTCTGATAACTGGAATATGCTGGATAATATATATAAGCAATATTGTGGGGAAGAGAATACTAGAGTTATAGTTCAGAGTGTTCCATATTATTACAAAACTGTTAATGGGGTTTTTGAAAAATATGCAGATAGCGGAAGTTACCCTGATTATGTTACAATTACACCGATAGAAGAATATAATTATCTGGAAGAATATCCAGACGAAATAGTATTTCAGTATCCATATGATAACTATAACTCAGCTGGAACAACGGATTCGGTATTTCATTCATATAATCTTGCTTTGCATACACTGAGACTTACCTACATTCCATATTTCAGAACAGATGAAATAGATGAGAATGATATGAGAGCATATACTAATATGAATGAATATGTCACGATGCCGGGAGTTGTATATTCAGACAGAGTAATAGTCCAGTCAGAAGGAATAAGGAAATTGTATATAAAAAAGCTTACAGAATTCTTTGGGGAAGAAACAGAATCCGAATGGGCAGCTAAGATAGAAGCAGGAGATATTGGAGGCAACTAGAAGATGAAGAAGGTAATTACTTATGGTACATATGATTTATTTCATGAAGGACATTATAAGCTTTTACAGAGGGCTAAGGCATTAGGTGATTACCTTATTGTCGGTGTTACCACAGAACATTTTGATGAGGCTAGAGGTAAAGTCAATGTTGTAGATTCTATAATGGACAGAATTGAAAATGTAAGAAAAACCGGATTTGCTGATGAGATTATAGTTGAGGATCATGACGGACAGAAGATAGAGGACATACAGAGATATGGTGTTGATATATTCACTGTAGGTTCAGACTGGATAGGAACATTTGATTATTTAAAGCAGTTCTGTGAGGTTGTCTATCTAGAACGCACGCCTGATATATCATCAACTTTGGAGAGAAAGAATAAGTTTAAGATTGTTAATGTAGGAATAGTGGGCACAGGAAGAATTGCACCACGATTCATATCAGAAGCCAAGTATGTAAGTGGTATTAATATAGCATGTACATATAATCCGCAAAATCAGAGTGCACAGGCTTTCAGTAACAGACATGATATTCCTAATTATAGTGGAGAATATGAGGAATTCCTTGAACAGGTTGATGCTGTATATATAGCATCGCCGAATGAAACACACTATGATTATGCAAGAAAAGCATTAGTGAATGGGAAGCATGTGCTGTGTGAGAAGCCTGCAGCATTTACGAAAAGAGAGGCACAGGGACTTTATCAGTATGCTATGGATAATGGTCTTGTGCTTATGGAAGCTGTAAAAACTGCATATTGTCCGGGATTTAGCCAGCTTGTCAATATGGTACAGTCAGGTAAAATCGGTAAAGTATGCGATGTGGAAGCATGTTTTACAAGACTTGCCAACGATAATTCAAGAGAACGGACAGATGCAGCATATGGTGGTGCATTTCTTGAATTCGGAAGTTATACCCTTCTTCCAGTTATTAAACTGCTCGGAACAGATTACAAGGACATACATTTTGATACAATATATGATGAAAATGGAGTTGACCTTTATACCAAAGTATATCTGTCTTATGACAATGCAATGGCTCTGTCAAAGAATGGAGTGGCAGTTAAATCAGAAGGTCAGCTTGTAGTTGCGGGTACTAAAGGATATGTACTTGCTCCATCACCATGGTGGCTTACAAGAAGATTTGAGGTGCATTTCGAGGATTCATCTAAGGTCGAAGTATATGAACCTGTATTTCAGGGTGATGGCTTCAGATACGAGATAAGTGATTTTGTATCTAAAATTAATGGAATAGATAAGAACGGATATAAGCTTACAGCAGAGGAAGCAATAGCTATGGCTGAAGTGACTGAAGCGTATATGAAGCAGAAAAAAAGATAAATGTAACAGGAGACAGATATGTTTTTTGACGATGGGTATTTTAGAGAAGAAACCAGAGAAGGATTCGTGATTGCAGAGGATATGAAGCGTGCATGGGCAGCACAGCTTGAAGTACTGGAAGAAGTTAAGCGTGTATGCGGAATCCTTGGAATTAAATTTTTTGCTGACTGGGGAACTTTGCTTGGTGCAGTAAGACATCACGGATTCATACCATGGGATGATGATATGGATATAGCAATGCTGCGTAAGGATTATATGAGGTTTTTATCTGAGGCACCAGTTCTTCTTGAGAAATATTATGAAATTAAAAGCGTGTATAATGATCCTGAAGATGATACTATTAAGGCAAGGATAATTAATGGGAGGCATATATGCTTTGAGCCTGATTTTCTTGCAAAGTTTCATGGCTGTCCATATGTTGTGGGAATCGATATATTTCCAGTTGATAATATAACTGATGACAAAAGAGCTTTGGATAAACAGATAGAAAGCTTAAGATTTCTGCTCAGAACGGCAGAGAGTGTTCCAGAGAAAGGACCATATGGTGCTGAAGTGCTGGAACTTATGAAAAAGATAGAAAAAACATTTGGCATTCCGGTCAACTATAATAACAGATTAAAACACGAATTAAAGAGAATATATGATGTTGTATGTTCGCTTTATCATGATGAGAATTCAGCAGAAGTATGCTCAATGATAGACTTTGCAGAAGGCTGGGATTATCATGCAAAAAAAGAATGGTATGAAGATATATGTGAACTGTCATTTGAAAATACAACGATTCCGGTACCGGAAGGTTATGATGGATTATTGCAGATAAAGTACGGTAAAGATTATATGACACCGAGAAATGTTGGAAGTTCACATGATTATCCGTTTTATAAAAGTCAGATTGAAGAATTAAGACTGGTTATGCAGAAGGAGTTTAATACAGAATTTACTACCGAAGAAGTTATCAGGCTTATTCATGCTAAGGTAAAGGAAGCAGAAAGCATAATGGTTAATGTCGGAATAATAGGAACTGGAAGGATAGCGTCCAGATTTCTTGAAGAAAGCAGATATGTAAGTGGTATAAATGTTTCAGCAATATATAATCCTCATCTTGAGAGTGTGTTATGGTTTGCAAAGAACAACAATATTGATATAGATGGTCCGATGATTCTTACAGATGATTCGGAAGCTTTCTTTGATGCAGTTGATGCAGTGTATATTGCTGCACCTCATGAGATGCATACAGAATATATAAGAATAGCGTTGGATAAGGGAAAGCATGTTTTATGTGAGAAGCCTATGGGATTGAATAAATCGGACATACAACAGATGCTTTCGGTGGCTGATAATAAAAAGCTTGTATGCATGGAAGCAATAAAAACAGCATATTGTGCCGGGTTTGAACGAATACTTGATATTGTTAAGAGTGGCGCAATAGGAAAAGTAAGAGATGTTGAAGCTGCATTTTCTAAGATAGGTGCGGCAGCAGGAAGAGAAATGTGGGGCAGGTCAGGTGGAAGCTTTACTGAGCTTGCAAGCTATTGTCTGCTTCCGGTTATGAAGCTGCTTGGCACAGATGTAAAAGATATTCATACATATTCAGTAGAAAGTCCTCTGGGGACAGATTCATATACCAAGATGATGATAACCTATGAAGATGGTGTTGCTACTATAAAGACTGGTCTTGGAGTTAAGACGGAGGGTGAACTTATTGTGGCGGGGGATGATGGTTATATAAGAGTTCCATCACCATGGTGGCTTACTAAGAGAATAGAAGTTCATCATGAGAATCCTAATCAGGTTGAAGTGTATGAGGAAGAATTCGCTGGTGGTGGATTGCGATATGAAATAGAAGCATTTGTAAAATGTATTAACAATCCGGGAATTGTAAAGAAGATAACTGATGAAGAAAGTATATGGCTTTCTGGTATGATGGAGCAATTTCTTGCAAACCGCGGAGAGGTTAAGCAGACTGTGGATACAGAAGCCTTAAAGAGAGTTGGTATATGGGCGCACAGAGGATGCAGCAAGATGAATCCGGAGAATACACTTCTTGCGTTTAAAAAAGCGGCGGAATTAGAGGGTATTACCGGAATTGAATTTGACGTGCAGCTTACAAAAGATAATGAAATTGTGGTAATACATGATGAAAGAGTTGACAGAACCACAGATGGAACCGGCTATGTACAGGAATATACATTAAATGAACTGAAACAGTTATCTATATCAGGTGATGATGAAATTCATAGAATTCCTACATTAAGGGAAACATTTGAATTGCTTGCACCATATTGCAAGGGCAAGGATCTTCGTCTTAATATTGAGCTTAAGAATAGTGAAATAAGATATGAGGGCATGGAGCATAAGGTTATTGATATGGTTTCAGAATTTAATCTTGAGGATTATGTTGTGTACTCATCATTTAATCATGATTCAATAGGGCTTGTAAGACAGCTTAAAGATGACGCAGATGTGGCATATCTGGCGGGTGATTATCACCGTTGTATGGATGGTATCAGTAAATATGGAGGCATGACAATTCATCCTGCACAATTGGGAATGCCTGTCAATAAGAGCGATGTGGAAGCTATAAAGGATGCAGGACTGAGGGTGCGTATGTGGAATGGAAGCGAGCCTTTGTATGGACAGCTCAGGACATTACCGGATATGGATTTAAGAGAATACTACAGACTTGGTGCAACGGATATATTTACTAATGTGCCGGAGAGATATTGTGAGAACAGGAGATAATTATGTTAGCAGGCGTACAGTTAAGTGACGGATTAAAGCTTGAAGCAATTGCAGATGGCGGATTTTCATATGCAGAAATACCTTATGAGATTATAGAAAGAAATGAACTTCCAACATATAAGAAGAAAGACGGGGATTCACGGGTACTTAAGGTTTCAGGATTTTCATATTCTCTTGCAAAGCTGACTCCGGATAAGATGTATGAGCTTCTGGAAAACTGCAGGAGATATCAGGGAAATTATATAGTACTTGATACCATGAATTGTGAAGCAGGAATTCTTGAAAATGTTGTGGAAGAGTGCTCTATGATGATGAAAGATTACAGGATTCCGGTATTCATAGAGAATGGCTGCAATGGAAGTGATGAAACCGGATATCTTAATAGCGCATATTCTGATATATCTTCATTGAAATCAATTGCTGAATACTGTAACAAGCTGTGTGATACAGCTATAGTTGGTATATCTATAAATGTTGGATACAGTAATCTGCTTGCCAAGAATGTAAGAAGTCAGATAGACCAGTGCAGTGAATATCTGTGTATGGTACATGTGAATGATAATGGTGGCATGTATAACGAAAAACAGATGCCTTTTACATTTACAAGAGGAAGAGGAAATCTTATAACTGACTGGTATCATATAATTGGAGCACTTATTAAGATTGAATTCTCAGGCTGGATGATATTCGATAATAGCGGAACATTTGCAAGAGTTCCGGAAGTGCTGCAGACACAATATGTGCGTATGCTGAATGCAATTGTTAAAGAATGGCAGGGACAGTTTACATTTGTTGAAAGAGTGTTAAATAAGCCTGATAAAAAGCTTATTCTGTTCGGTGCAGGACAGATGTTATGGGATTATATGGATACTCTTGGGGATAAGTTTCCTCCATATTTTGCAGTTGACAATGGAAAGATGCGATGGGGAACTAAGGTATATGGGGTTGATGTAAAGGCTCCGTCAGCAATACTTGATGTTCCGGCACAAGAACGTAATGTTGTTATATGCTGCATGTATTATGATGCGATATCAGCGCAGCTTAAGGCTATGGGTGTTGAACACAGCGAGTTTCAGGACAGATATTTTGTATAGACATTTGGAGGAATGGAAATGGTAAAAGTAGGTGTACAGACTAAAGGAATTCTGCCAGAGATGGGAATTGAGGATGGCGTTGCAATAATTGCCCGAGCAGGATTTGAGAGAGTTGATTTTAATCTTGATACATTTTTAAAGAATTCAGATGTCTATGGTGGAAAGATTAATAAATTTTTTGATGCGGATATTGAAGATATTCTTGCGTACTTTGGCGAGTATAAGAAGATGTTTAATAAATATGGAATTAAGCCGTCACAGATGCATGCTCCTTATCCTATGTATGTGCTGGGACGTGATGATATAAGCCAGTATATGCAGAATGTTGTAATACCAAAGAGCATTCAGATTGCCGGTTTCCTTGAGATCCCATGGGTAGTCATGCATCCGTTCAAGATGCAGTATAAGTACGGACTTGAGGCTGAACAGGCAATGAATGTACAGTTTTTCTCATCTCTTATACCGGAGATTAAGAAGCACAATGTCAGAATATGTGTTGAGAATCTCTATGAAAGTGTTGGAGGGCGAATAACAGAAGGCACATGTGCTGACCCGGACGATGCTATATTTTATGTTGATATGTTAAATATGATGGCAGGTGAGGAAAGGTTTGGTATATGTCTTGATACAGGACATATCCAGCTTGTACACAGACAGCCTGCAGATTATATCAGGAAGGTTGGAAGTCGTCTGAAACTTTTGCATATGCATGAAAATGATGCATATGGAGATCTTCATCAGATGCCTTATACATTTGGCAGCAATCCTTCATGTGGTACTGACTGGGAGAATTTCGCCAGGGCACTTGCTGAGATTGGATTTGACGGGACTTTAAGCTTTGAGACATTTCCTTGTATGAACAGCTTTCCGTATGGAACGAGGGATGAGGTGCTCAGGACAATACATGAAGTTGGGGCGTATATAAAGGGGAAGATTGAAGCGTAGAACGGGGATACTCGTGCAGAATAGTGTGAAAAATAAGTAAAAGTATGTGTAAATTAGTGTTAAAATCAAGAAAAAATGTGTTGATTTTGACGCGAATATAGAAAAGGATGATGGCAGATGGGGATATATCTTAACCCGGGAAATGAGGAATTCTATAATGCGGTAAGGAATTCTAAAATATATGTTGATAAAACAGAACTTATAAAATTCACGAATTCTGTGTTGTGCAGTGAGCAGAGAAATGTATGTGTCAGCCGTCCACGCCGCTTTGGAAAGTCAATGGCTGCAAATATGCTGTTGGCATATTACAGCAAGGGCTGCAATTCAGCGGAACTTTTTGACAAACTTGCTATTGCAAGCGAGGAAGGGTATAAGAGCAATCTTAATAAGTATAATGTAATTCATCTTAATATGATAGATTTCCTAAGCAGAACTGATTCAATCAATGAATTGATTGAATATCTTAAGAAAAAAGTATTAAGGGAACTTAAAAAAGAATATCCGGATATAGACTGTTTTGACTGGAATGATCTGGTTGATGTTCTTGAAACAATACATTATGAAAAGAAACAGCCATTTATATTTATAATTGATGAATGGGATTGTATATTTAGGAAATATCCGCATAATGTTGAAGAACAGAAGAAGAGGTAAGCGGGCTGTGTGTACAATATGATATGCCATATGAGAAAATGAAGCAATGGTATGATGGATATGAACTCAAGGGTGTACAGATATACAATCCAAGATCGGTTGTAATGGCGCTTCTCGGACATGATTTCGACAGCTACTGGACGAAAACAGAAACCTATGAGGCATTGAAGAAATATATCCAGCTTGATATGTACAATCTCAAAGCTCTGGTAACAAGGCTTATTGCGGGAGAAAGCGTACCTGTTAATCCTGATAAATTCCAGAATGATATGACAACGCTTCAGAGTGCTGATGATGTACTGACTCTGCTAGTGCATCTTGGATATCTTACTTATGATTTCTATAATCAGAAAGCGAAGATACCTAATCAGGAAGTGCAGATATGGTATTTGTCCCTCGAAGCAAAGTTAATAAACCAGCGATTGTAGTAGAACTTAAGTGGAATAAAGACGCTGATACAGCAATAGAGCAGATTAAGGAAAGACAGTATGTCGAGAGCCTTAAGGGATATTCTGGCGAAGTTGTTCTTGTTGGCGTGAATTATGCTGCTGGGAAAGATGGTGCAGGATTGAGAAGGTGGATGTATAAGATAACAATATATAATTAATATAAAATACTAAATTAGCAGAACTAGTAAAAAGTAGTAAAAATAATTAAAACCAGTAAAAAGTAGTAAAAGTGGATGCCGCTAACAGAATTGAGGAAAATGATATATGGAAGAAATAATAGCAGGAAATGTTGAACAATTATGTGAAAAGGTTAAAGGGAAAGATGTATACATCTATGGAGCTAAATGTGTTGTGTTAAGAACATGCAAATGACTGGAAATTATGTGGGTATACGAGTACTTGGTTATGTAGTATCTATCTAATAGATATGATAATCCCAAACAGTTATATGGCAAGAAGGTTTATAGGATAGAAGGAAAAAATAGACATTATGATTGTATGATTCTTGCAGTTAATGGAGAAATATTATGGCAGGTCAGAGATGAAATAGTACATATGCTGGAAATCTAGTCAGAGTATTGAGAAAAGATATAGAGTGGTTCAGATGATGGGATGCATATAATTCATATGATTAATAACATTAATAAAATACCTAAGAAGGTAAAGAATCAGCAGAAATAACCGATATAATTAATATAATTGAATGAGATAAGGATAACTGTAAATAGTTTTCCTGTTATGCGAATGGAGTCGCTTGGAAATATTGGTTAATCAATTGAGGTTGGTGATTAGAGAGAAGCCCTGCATTTGTATGCAGGGCTTTTTAGTAATAGAGGTATGAAATATGAATTATGCAATAATACTATCTGGTGGTACAGGCACAAGACTGGGCAATGCCCGACCGAAGCAGTATATAACAGTAGCAAATAAACCAGTTATTATGTATAGTATTGAAAAATTCGAGAGAAATACGAATGTTGATAAAATCATAATAGTTGCATCTGATGAGTGGAAAGATTTTATTGATCAATTGATGAGTGAATATGTAATCACAAAATATATTGGAACTGCTTTGGCTGGGAAAAGCAGGCAACATTCTATTTTAAGTGGATTAGAATATGCTAAGGAACATGGAAGTGATGATAATGATATTATAGTTGTTCATGATGCAGCAAGACCATGTGTAAGCGATAATATAATTAATAATTGTATAAATATACTAGATGAGGCAGACGGGGCAATGCCAGTGATATCGGTGAAGGATACTGTTTATATGAGTAAAGATGGAGAGTATATAGATACATTATTAAATAGAGACAATATTTATGCAGGACAGGCACCAGAAAGTTTTAGGTTTGGAAAATATTATAAAGCAAATACTACATTGACAGAAGAACAGTTACTCTCGACAAGGGGAAGTAGTGAAGTAGCATACAAAGCTGGAATGAAAGTGAAATTGTTTAATGGTGAGGAAACTAATTATAAAATTACTACAATAGATGATTTATATAAATTTGAAAAAGAATGTATGAATTTGTAAAGGAAAAAATTAAATGAAAGCATATGTACTTGAGGGAATAAACAATCTTGTATATAAAGATGTTGGAAAACCACAAATTAAAGAAGATTGGGTTTTGGTAAAAGTTGGGGCAGCAGGAATATGCAGTTCAGATATTTCAAGGATATATACAGATGGAACATATCATTTTCCTACTATTCCAGGTCATGAATTTGCGGGAAGGGTAGTTGAAGTTGGGAAAAAAGTTAATACAAAATGGATTGGTAAAAAAGTAGCAGTATTTCCACTGATTCCATGCAAAAAATGTGTCCAATGTTTAAATAAAAATTATGAAATGTGTGAGAAATACGATTATATAGGTTCAAGGAGGGATGGAGCATATGCGGAATATGTTGCTGTACCTGAATGGAATTTAATTGGTCTTGATGATAATGCCGACATGAAAGAGTACGCATTGATGGAGCCATTGGCGGTTGCATTACATGCTATAAAGAAAGTGAAAAATATTAAAAATTGTTCAGTTAATGTTATAGGAACTGGAATGATAGCAATAGCCTCTGCTATGTGGGCAGTAAAATATGGTGCAGATAATGTCAGCATAATTGGAAGAAATAATAATAAGAAGATGATGATAAATGGCATAGAAAGAATTAATTATAAAAATTACAAAGAAGATGAATTTATTGAAACTGCAGATGTTGTTATAGAAGCGGTGGGTTCACAAGAAAGTATTTCTAATGCAATTAAGTTTACAAAAACTGCTGGTGAATTAATACTTATGGGAAATCCACATGGCAATATTGTATTAGATAAGAATATATATTGGAGGATACTAAGAAAGCAATTAAATCTTGTTGGAACATGGAATTCGTCATATGAAAGTAAAGAAAAGTGTGATTGGACTGAAGTAAAAGAAGCAATAGAAGAAAGAGATATAAATGTTAGAAAATTGATAACGCATATATTACCAAAAGAAGAATTAAAAAGGGGACTTGAAATTATGAAAAATCATACAGAATCATATTCCAGAATTATAACTGTTTGGACAGATGAGGAGATAAAATGAGAAAAAGTGAAATATCCGCTTCCATGATGTGTTCAGATCTGGTTAATCTTAAGCAGACAATACATATATTCGAAGAACAAAAAATTGAGTATCTTCATATAGATGTTATGGATGGAGAATTCGTACCTAATATAGGGCTAGGTGTAGATTATATTAAAAGTTTGAGGAAACTGACTAGCATTCCTTTAGATCTCCATCTAATGATAAGAGAGCCAGAATACAAACTTTCATGGATAGGAATAGAGAAAACAGATATAGTTTCTGTGCATTACGAAAGCACTTATCAAGTACAGAGAATGCTTGATAGGCTTAATTCTTTTGGATGTAAGAAGTTTCTTGCTATAAATCCTGCAACGCCTATATGGGTATTAGAGGAAGTGTTGGATTATATTGATGGTATTAATCTTTTGATGGTTAATCCGGGATTTGCAGGACAGAGAATAGTTACGAGTACAATAAAAAAAGCAGAAAAATTGCAGCATTTTTTACAGGAAAGAAATAAAGGAAACATAATATTACAGGTAGATGGTAATATAACGCCGGAACATGGATTAATACTAAAAAAATATGGAGCATCTATTTTTGTCGCAGGTACATCAAGTATATTCAGAGGAAACGTTGAAGATTATGAGCATAACATAAAAGAATTAAGAGTAGCTATTGAATAGAGATGATAAGGTGATTATGAATATGTTGAAAGAAAAAATATATATATTTAAAAGAAAATTACAAGCTCTAGGAAGTGGTATATGCTTTTATATGTGTAGGATATTTCCAATTGATAAAAAATTGATTAGTGTTTGTACATTTGAGGGGCGGGGAGGATTCGGATGTAATCCTAAATATATTGTTGAAGCTCTTCATAAGCTTGATTCAACATATAGTTATGTGTGGTTTGTTAATGATATTAACAAGGAACTGCCAGAATACATTAAGAAAGTACCTAATACAGTATTGAGCAGGGCATATTGGTTATCAAGATCAATGGTGTGGATAGATAATTATAGAAAACCATATGGAACAAAAAAAAGAAAAGGTCAACTATACATTAATACATGGCATGCAACACAAGGCTTTAAGAGTATTGGTTTATGGAGAGGCAAAGCATTTTCTACTATGGCTTATCTTGTAAGTAAAAATGACTCAGATATGGTGGATTTTTTTGTTACTGATTCTAAGTGGTGTGATGAGGTTAATCCAAAAGGTATGGTATATGATGGAAATTTTCTAAAAGTTGGAGCACCAAGATGTGATGTTTTATATGGAGATAGAAGTAAGTACAAAAAAACATTCAGATTGAAGCATAAAATATCAGAAGATGCTAAGGTTGTTATGTATGCGCCTACATTTCGAGAAGGTTCTAAAAATGGAAAACGACTGGTCTTTTCTGAAATATGGAGTATAGACTTTAATCGGTTGATTGAAAATCTCAAGAAAAGATTTGGAGGAGAATGGTATGTGTGCATAAGAGTGCACCCACAGCTGGCAGAAGCTTGTAAAGAATATAAAAATACAGATATTCAAAAATATATTTTAGATGAAAGCAAGGCTGATGATATGTATGAGATACTGGCTGCTATGGATGCATATATTACAGATTATTCAAGCGCTGCTATGGATGCAAGTCTGACTCATATGCCAGTATTTATGTATGCGGATGATATAGTACAGTATACTAAGGATAGAGGAAGCTTGTTATGGAATCTTTCGGATGATACTAGTAAGCCGGTGACAAATAATAAGAAAATGACTCCTAATCTTGATTTAATATTACCGTTTTCGGTATCAAAGGATAATGATGAATTGGAAAGAAATATATTGAATTTTAATAAGAAAGAATATTTAGATAAGATAAAAAAGTATGAAGATGGGGTAGAACTTGTGTTTAACGGAGATGCAAGTGAGAAAGTTGCAAGAGAAATAGTTAAATTTCGTTAATTTTTCACAAGTATATTAATATAGTTTTCAAATAGTAAATAACAATAATTGCTTTAAGGGAGATCAGCTATGAAAAGTTTTTTGAATGAAACAAATGACACTATTGCTTTGAAAAATGTATATGATCATATTCAGGATGAAGAGTCCAGGAATATATATATGGCAAGATCTATGTATAGTTTGAGCGATAATAAAAATTATATGAAAGATATTGTACGAAAGTGTGACATGTCTAGGGAGATATATAACAGCATAGTTGGGAAAAATAAATTAGTCTTGTTTGGTGCAGGAACTTGGGGAGAGGCTATAACATATTATCTGGATGATATTCATTGGGATTATGTTATTGATAATAAAATACAGGGTAATGTAGTGAATGGATATAAAATTAATAAATTAGATGAAATAAAACAACCAAATGAATATTATTATATTGTAGCATGTATGTTTAAGTGGAGAGAGATAGAGAATCAATTAATAGATAGAGGAATACCGTCTAATAATATTTTGATATTGGGGAAATTAGTAGAAGAAAAACAATATTTTGATTTATCATATCTGAAATTAGGGGGGGATGAAGTTTTTATTGATGTTGGAGGATACAATGGAGATACAACTCAAAGATTCTTAGAAAAAACTGGTAATAAGTATGATAGCATATATATATTAGAACCTAATAAATTTTTAGCCGCTGAATGCAGAGAAAAGAATAGTAAATATAAAAATTGTTATATTATAGAAAAAGGGGCTTGGAATAAATGTACTAAACTTAGATTCAATATGGCAGAAGCAGGTTCAACAATTTCAGATTCGGCTAATGAGATAATAGAAACAATTTCAATAGATGAATTGCTTGGAGGGAAAAGAGCATCTTATATTAAGATGGATATTGAGGGTGCAGAGCTTCAAGCATTATTAGGTGCAGAGCAAACAATCCGAAAGTATAAACCAAAACTTGCAATATCGGTTTATCACAATAGGTATGATATATGGGATATTCCTAAACTAGTATTGTCATACAACAATGCTTATAAATTATACTTTAGAACATATTCGTATACAGGAAATGATACAATAATGTATGCGTTATGATTTTAGAAAGCTTAATATTGAAGGACAATAATAATTAATAAATCTTCATTATGAAGATAGCGGAGATTAGAAATGAATGATGTAGATATAGTGTTACCTTGGGTTAATGGTCAGGAAAAAGATTGGAATGAAAAAAAAAATAGATATCTTGCCAATGCAAATGAACTTCAATTAAAATGCGCAGTTGATTCAAGATATAGAGTTGGGGTAAATTTAAAATTGTGGTTTAGATCCATTGAAAAATGTATGCCGTGGGTTAATAAAATATTCATTGTTACAGATGGTCAGATTCCTGATTTCTTAAATCTTAATAATCCTAAAATAAAAGTTGTTTTTCATGAAGATTTTATTCCAGCTCAATATTTGCCAACATTTAATTCTAATACAATCGAAATGAATGTTTTTAGAATTAAAGAACTAAGCGAAAATTTTATTTTATTTAATGACGATATATTTCCGTTAAAATATATTAGAAAAGAGTATTTTTTTAAGAATGAGTTGGTATGCGATGAGGCTTTGGAACGAATTGTAGCTCCTAAAATTAGAGAGAAAATGGTTAATTGTTTTGAATACTGCAAAATTAATAATATGGCGGTAATTAATAAACATTTTAATAAACGGTCGGTACAAAAAAAGAATTTCTTTAAATGGTATAATTTGAAATATGGAAAGAGAGTACTCAGAAATATATGTATGTCATATTTTTATGATTTTGATAACTTTTCAAATAGACATTTAGCAAATTCGTTTAAGAAAAAAACATTTAAAGAAATATGGGAAAAAGAATATGAAATACTGGATACAGCTTCTAAAAATAAATTTAGAAATTATTCAGATGTAAGTCAGTATTTGGCGCAAGCATGGCAGATTTGTGGTGGAGAGTTTTATCCGAGAAAAACACTAGGACAATCGTTTTTAATATCTGACACAAACTATAAAAAGATAATAAATCAAATAAAAATAAAAAGATATCCCATAATATGTCTCAATGATTCCATGGAGATAAAAAATTATGAAGAAGTAATGTGCGAAATAAGTCAATCAATAGAAAGTATATTCCCTAATAAAAGTTCATTTGAATTGTAGTACTTAAAATAAGATATAGTACTTTGTAAAAAAATTTTAGGTAGTAGGAGTAATGACATGGAAAATATAATAGTATTTGGAATAGGAAAATATTTTAATTATAAAAAGAATTCATTAAAAAAGATATATAATGTGACGGCATTTTTGGACAACTCTATAATTGACAAGAAATGGAATTATGAATTTAAATGCTATATGTATAACCCCAAAGCTATATGTAATCTTGGTAATAATGAAAAAATATTGTGCATGTCATTGGATTATATCGAAATGTGTAACCAATTAATTAGAATAGGCGTAAATAGTAATCGTATATTATTGGGCATTAATATTTTACCTTATTATAATTTTGGAGAAAAAATACTAGAGTCTAATGGGAAAATGATAGTAACAAAAAAAGGTGTTGAATATGAATACAGAAATATAAAGTATAAAATGGAGACAAAACAACAAGTTAAGGATACAACAAGAATAGTGGCAAAAAATGAAATAAAGGATATTCAGAATTTAATGATGTGTAATTGTTATCCTGTTGACAAAACTTTTGGTAGAGATATGGGAAAACCAGTGGATAGAATATATATTGAGGAATTTCTAAGACAGAATAGTAGTTTTATAAAGGGAACTGTAATGGAGATAGAATCTGATGATTACATAAAAAGATTTGGAGCAAATAAAGTTGATAAGGAAATTATACTTCATGTAAAAGGATGGGGAGGAGATAATGTTTTGAAAGGAAATTTCGAAACAGGAGAGGGATTAACAGATGAAATGGTAGATTGTTTAATATGCACGCAAACATTGCAATATATATATAATTTATCATGTGCAGCAAAAAATATTAATAAAATATTAAAAAAAAATGGAGTTGCATTAATTACAGTACCAGGTGTAAAGTCGTTAAGTGAATTTCATGATAAGCATTGGGGGGAATATTGGAGTTTTACTGAAAAATCGTTGTTTAGATTATTTTCAGATGTATTTGGAGAAAATAATGTTGAGGTAAACTCATATGGAAATGTTAAAGCGGCAACGGCGTATTTGTATGGGTTACCTGCCGAGTGCCTCACAAAAGAAGAATTAAATTATAATGATAAACAATTTCCATTTATAATATCAGCGAAAGTGAGAAAAAATGTTGAATAATATAAAAACTATAACAATGTATCTTCCACAATATCATCAAATACCTGAAAATGATGAATGGTGGGGGAAGGGATATACAGATTGGGTTGCTGTTAAATCAGCAGAAAAATATTTTGATGAACAAATTCAGCCAAGAATTCCAATGGATGATAATTATTATGATTTATCTAAAGCAGAGACATTAAGGTGGCAGGCAGATTTAATGAAAAAGTATAATGTATATGGGCAATGCTTTTATCATTATTATTTCAAAGAAGGACGAAAAATATTAGAAAAGCCAGCGGAATTATTGTTACAAAATAAAGACATTGATATGCCATTTTGTTTTTGTTGGGCAAATGATCCGTGGGCTAGGTCTTGGTCAAAAATAAAAAATACAAATCAATGGGCAGAAAAATTTGAAGTTTCAGGAGAAAAAAAGATACTTTTAGAACAAGAGTATGGTGATGAATATGACTGGGATAAACATTTTGAATATTTGAAGGATTTTTTCCTCGATGAAAGATATATAAAGATTGATGGAAAACCTTTATTTATAATATATAGACCGGAAAGTATAGACTGTATATCAGAAATGATTCAATATTTTAATAATAAAATAAGAGAATATGGAATTAGTGAAATTTGTTTTTGGGGAGCAAATATCTCAACTCCAATGGAGTCGCTTCAGGCTGCAATATATATTCATGCATCCTCATATTTTAATTTAGATGTTACTGGCATGTGTTTGGAAGAAAAAAGAATTAATGATGTAAAAACATATGGATATGATGATGTTTGGGCAAATATATTGAATTCAAATCCTGTTCAAGGAATGAAAACATATTTTGGAGGGATTGTTGACCAAGATGATACTCCTAGAAGAGGTCGGCTGGGCTTTTGCCTTACAGGTGTTACACCAGAGAAGTTTAGAAAGTATATATATGAATTGGCGTTAAAGAATATGAAATCAGGTAATGAATTTTTATTCATAGATGCATGGAATGAATGGGGAGAGGGAAATTATCTAGAACCTGATAAAAAAAATAAATTTAAATATCTAGAGAGTATTAGGGATGTTATGCAAGAATGCAATTTTTTAACACACATCGATAATTTGCAAATAGAGCATCAGAATAATAATGCTGATAGAAAAGAAGTTATTAAAAAATATAAAAAGTATAAAAAATATTATGAGATTTTAGATGGGTGGATGCTATTAAAAGAAAATGAGATATCTGTATATAATTATTTTCAAAGCAGGGGATATAATAAAATTGCTATTTATGGTTTTATGTCATTGGGAAGTCATCTTCTTAGGGAATTACAAAATACAAATATTGAGGTAATGGTAGTAATAGATAAACGTAGCGAGTTAAAAAATCCCAATATAAATATAATAAGTCCGAACGAACAGATACCTAAAGTAGACGCAATTATTATAACACCAGTATATGATTTTAATTCAATTAAAGATAATCTTAAAAATAAAACAGAGGCAAAGATTGTCTCTATAGAAGAAGTTATAAATGAATGCATTCTAACATTAAATATTTGAAGCTTAAAGCGCAATCATGATTTAGGAGAAATATTACAATGAATGAAATAAACATAAAAAGCAATGATAAGATTTTAATTGTAGCTCCTCATCCAGATGATGAATGTATAGGAACTGGAGGAATTTTATGTAAATACCATAAACAGTGCACTGTAATTGTGCTGACTGATGGCGCGTTAGGAAATAATAGCAATTGTTTGTCTGAGTGTAAGAGTGTGAGACAGCAAGAGTTTAAAAATGAAATGAGGCAATTAGAAATTGAAAATTTTTTTATGTTAAATAAGAATGATGGCATGCTATCTCGAGACATGCATTGCTTAGATAATTTTAATTTAAAAGATTATTCAAAAATTTTTGTTACAAGTTTGGATGATAATCATATTGATCATAATGCTGCATTTGTTTGCCTAATAAATGCACTTCATTTCCAAAATATTCAAAATGTTGAAATATACCAATATGAAGTGCATAGTGCATTGAGTTGCCCTACACATTACTTAGATATAACAGAAGCTATAGAAAAAAAAGAAGAATTAATAAGGTGTCATAAATCACAAATAAAATTATTCCCCTATGATGATTATGCACGTGCAACTTCTATTTATAGAGGACTTCAAAATAGACAGGTGAATAAAAAATTGGAGGTTTATACAGCTGTAAACCATAACAGTTTAGTAAATCAATATGATATGACATTGCAAAGTAACTTGCAAAAATTCAAAATGTTGTACAAAGTTATTGTAAAATGGATGGAAAATTATGAAAAAGATATATTAAAAAATTTTGTTGAGGAAAATAAAATAGAACAATGTGTTATATATGGATATGCCGACTTAGGAAGGATAGTCAGAAAAGAATGTGTAAGATTAGGCGTAAATATTGAGTATATTCTGGATAAAAAAATAGACAAAGATCCGGATGGAAATATAAAATTTTACAAATTGGGGGAGGAAAGAGAAAAAAACAGAGAGGTAGCCGTTATTGTTACTGCTGTATATGAATTTGAAAATATAAAAGCAAATCTTAAAAATAATAATTATATAAATATATATTCTATTTTAGATATTATTTTAGAAGCATAATACATGACAAAGATTAAAGAGCAGCCAGCGGTTTTATAGAAAAATACTATTGAGGAGTTTTTAATGGATTACAAGAAGAAAATAGTTGTATGGGGAATAGGTAAAAGATCAAAATATGTATTTGACTCACTGCTATTTGATGAATGTGAGTTGGTTTCATGTGTGGACAAAATAAAAAAGGCGATTTTGACAATTCATAATACAAAATATATAGTAAATGACATTGAGACTATAAATGAATTGGTATATGATTATTTGATTATATCAATGGTAGATATAATAGAAATTGAAAATTATGCATTTAAACATAATATTGATAAATCAAAGATTATATACTTTTGGCATGAGGATATATCAAAATATTCATTTTTAAATGTATATCCTAAAAAATATTGTATGTTGGAGAATAAGATAAAAAGTTATGAGTTGCAAATAAATAATGCTCCGTATGAATATGGAAAATATATTGGACCACAGATAAAATCAGCAAAGGAGTTATTAAAATTAATTATTAATAAGAATAAATCTTTATGTCGATTTGGAGATGGAGAATTTGAGATTATGCTTGGACGAGAGGGCTCAAAATTCCAAAAAACGAGTGATTTTTTTGCAAAAAAATTATTGTCAGTTCTGAAGAGCGATAATCCAGAGGTTATTGTAGCAATTGCTGATAATTACGGTTCTTTGGACAAGTATACAGAAGAAGCAGCTACGGATATTAGAAATTATTTAACAGAAGATGTGAGACAGCAACATATGCAATTGCTAGATATGAATAGAACATATTATGATGCATATGTTTCAAGAGCTTATCTCATGTATAAAGATAAAAGTCATGCTGAAAAGATATTTCAATTATATAAAGAAATATTTAAAGGTAGAAACATTATTATTGCAGAGGGAAATTACACCAGAAATGGATATAATAATGATTTGTTTGATGGAGTTAAAACAATAAAAAGAATTATTTGTCCAGATTACAATTGTTTTGAAGTGTACGATGAAATATATGATGCTATTATTAATGTGGCAAATCCAGAGGATTTAATATTAATAACATTAGGTTCAACAGCGACAGTGTTGGCTTATGATTTAGCATGTGAAGGGTTTCAGGCGATTGATTTGGGACAATTAGACAACGAGTATGAGTGGTATTTGAGAAAAAGTCAAACAAAGGAAGCAATTCCGGGGAAAACAGTGTCTGACATGAATACGGACAGGCATTTGGATGAAATAGCACCAGATAATGACTACAATTCTCAGATTATTATGAGAATTGAGAAATAGGAGATTAGAATGAGTGAGATAAGCGTGATAATGCCGTCATTAAATGTCAGACCATATATAGAAAAATGTTTGGGGAGTGTTGTCTCACAGAGTTTCAAAGATTTAGAAATTATATGCGTAGATGCAGGTTCAACAGATGGAACACTAGAGATAATAAATGAATTTGCAAGAAAAGATTCTAGAATAAAAGTCATTAACTCTGATATAAAAAGCTATGGATATCAGATGAATCTTGGAATCAGATACGCTAAGGGAGAATATATAGGGATAGTAGAAACTGATGATTTCATTGATCGAGAAATGTATCAAATGCTCTATAATATTATAGTTCAAAATGATGTTGATTTTGTTAAAGGCAGTTATAGAGAATTTATGGAACAAAACGGAAGAACTATAGTTAGTGAGTGTAAGAGAACAAAGATAAAACAGAATTATCTTGGGAGAAAAATATATTTAGAAAAAGAACCAGAAGCAAGGCTGTTGGACTTGAATCATATATGGTCTGGCATATATTCAAGAGCATTTTTGATATCTAATAACATAAAGTTCAATGAGACACCAGGAGCATCTTTTCAAGATACAAGTTTTTCTATATTGGTTGGTATGTTGTCGAAAACATGCATATATGCAGATATGGCTGATTATTTTTATAGGATTGATAATCCTGATTCATCAGTAAAATCGGATAGTAAGATTAACTGCATAATTGATGAGTTTAAGTATGCTGAGAATGAATTAAACAATAGGAATATCGCATACGATTACAAAGTTGAAAATATGCTTAAGCAAATTAAGGTTAACATATATAAGTGGAATTATTCCAGATTGACGGAAAGCTCAGCTAAAGAATTTTCTGAAAATATCAGAGAGGAAATGATTCGGCTTTTAAATGATAGAGATTTTATGACTCGGATAGATGGTAAAAGCAATATAATAGATAGTGTAGAGATAATGCTGGGAGAAAAAGAAGATGTTCTGGCATATAGTGAGAATGCAGAAAAAAACACTGTCGATTTTATAAAAAGGTTAATGAATAAAAAAAGAATAATGTTAGTGTGTGCGGGGGACTATGCGGATAGGCTGCTTTTTTTACAAGAATATAGTAATCAGGATTGTGATATTGAAATAGTTGATAATAATAGTACAAAGCATGGGTTAATGTTTCATGGTCATATAGTCAAATCAATGAGTGATATTAAAGAGTTCTATTCAGATTATTCAATAATAATTGCTAATAAGTATTCAGCAGATGAATTATATAATCAGATATGTGGATTGGTTAACGGAAAAATAGATGTAATTGTTTATGATGATTTGCCACAACGTGAAGATATGATTAGAATTTTTAATAGAATATGAAAGTTTAGAGTACTATGAGGTAACAAACTGTGATAAAAATATGTATCAAGAAAGGGAATACGGCACAACAGATATATTTACTAAAGGATAGACTTGGGTTTTAATAATTAGGAGAGAAATTCTAGAGAATTTAATTGTATTTGCTAATTCTACAGAGTTTAGAGTATAATATTATATTATTGCATAATTCTTATTAATGGGGGATTATTATATGGCGATTCATGTATCAGAGTTGAATATAGACACTTATAGAGGAATTAAATCATTGCGACTTGAGAATTTTTCTTCTGTAAATATAATAACAGGTGATAATAATTGTGGAAAAACGAGTGTATTAGAATTATTGAGAAGCCTGAGAAATCCTTCGGATTTCAGAGTATGGAGAGAACTTATAAGAAGAGATTCTACAAATGTTATGGAAGGACTTTCATATTACGAAGGATTCTGTGATTTATTTGATATAAATGAAGAAGAAATGTACATTAAGTATGGTGTGGAATATGAGAATGAGAAACATGAGATAATTATAAGTGGTGAAGTTTCTGAAGATGAACTTTTATCAACAGAATATATGAAGCTTCAAGGTTTCTCTATAGGAGGCAGAAGGAAAGAACAAGATTATACATTGAATGTAAAAAAAATACAGATGAATATACATCTTGATGGCGCTAAGGCATCTGAAAGTGATGTATATGAGGGGCAGATAAGATATGTTCCAAAGGGAGTGTCAAAGAATGACAGAGGTAATATTATATATATATCCCCATCAAGACATACAACCAGCTATGTATACTTGAATGCTGTGTTAGATAACTCTAATATGTATGAACAGATGCTAGATGTCTTAAAGGAGTATGATGAGGATATTATAAGTATTAATTATGATAATCTTAATTCTGGACGACCAGGCAGAGGAGTATATAAGATACTCTCTAAATCACATCAGAAGGCATTACCACTTAATATGTATGGTGATGGAATGAAAAAAGCTGTCCTGTTAATGAGTGCAGCAATTGCTGCAAAGGATGGTATACTTTTAATAGATGAATTTGAAACGGCTATTCATACATCGGCTATGGACAGAACATTTGCGTGGGTAATAGACATGTGTAAAAGACTCAATGTTCAGGTATTCCTTACATCGCACAGTAAAGAGGCGATTGATAAATTGCTTAAGTGTTCACCAGAAAATACAAGTTCAATGGCTGTGTATACATTAAGTAAGAGAGACAACAGGACGGTGGTAAGAAGACTTGATGGAAAAACTGCTATAGAAGTTCAGGATAATATGGGATTGGAGCTTAGATAAATGAGAAGTGTTATTTTATGTGAGGGTTCGACAGATTTTATTTTGCTTCAATATTTTATGAGGAAAGCCTATCAGTGGGAATACAAAAGCAATGAGGCACTTAATATAGGCGATAGGGCTGTTCGTGAATGTGTGCTTCAGAAAAGTGATAATACCTTAAGCATTATAGGCTGTGGGGGAAGCAATAGATTAATATCATGCCTTAATTATGTGCTTAAATCAAATAGTGTGTCAGCTCCAGGAGAGTCATTTGACAGAATAGTTGTTATTACAGATAGAGATGAAGTAATTACAGAACGGAAATTCTCTGAACAGGTTGAAGAACAGATTAGTATATATAATGGGAAATATACGGGAAACATAGTTAATAATGAGTGGCTGGAGTTTTTGTTTGTTAATGGATATGGAGATGAACAGAAAGCAAAAGTACTTCTTTTGGTTATCCCATTTGAAGAAACAGGAGCAATGGAAACATTTTTATTAAATGCAATTGCAGCAGATGATGAATACGATAAAGATATTATTAATCAATGCAATATCTTTGTTGATAATGTGGATGGTGAAAGAAAATATCTAAATAAAAGAAGATATATTACAAAAGCTAAGTTTGATGTATTCTTTTCTGTTAGAACATCTGCAGAGCAGTTTAATGAAAGACGAGACATAATAAAAAATGTACCGTGGGAAAAGTATACATTGATACAAGATAGTTTTAATAAGCTGGGAGAATTATGATGTTATACGATGAATCATCAGACACACAATCTCTAATAAAAGATTTTTCAAAAGGTGCATTTGTCTGGTACAATTTCAGACCAGACAGCAGCATATTATATATATACAAACAGAATGCAGACGAGGCAGTGCTTGAGCTTCTTGAAAGCAAAGGCAGAGTGGCGGTATGTAGTGCAGAGAAGCTTCTTAGTAAGCAGTATGGGTGCGAGGCATATGATTACATAGTGGGAATTGATATCATTGAGGAGAGCAGGGAACCATTGAGGCTGCTTAAGCTATGCCATGGTCTGTTAACGAAGAAAGGCAGGATGCTGATTGGAGCAGAGAACCGTTATGCTGTTAAGTATATGTGCGGAGACAGAGATCCATACACTGGTCATAGTTTTGATGGGATAGAGAATTACAGGAGACTGTCAGATGCAGACAGAAATCTGATTGCAGGCAGATGCTATTCTATGGCAGAGCTGAAGAGGATGCTCGTTGAAGCAGGATTTGATGAAGATAAGTTCTATTCTGTAATGCCTTCACTTCAGGAGACGCAGCTTGTATATGCAGAAGGATATGAACCGGTTGAAGAACTGGCTATGAGGTATTTCTCTCTTTATAACTATCCGGATAGTGTGTTTCTTGAAGAACAGTACCTGTACACTGATTTAATAAAGAATGGCATGTTTCATAAGATGGCTAATGCTTACATTATAGAATGCAGCATGGATGGACAGTTAGATGATACCCTTCATGCAACAATATCACTTGACAGAGGACATGATAATGCGCTTGTAACCAGCATATGTGAACATGATGGAGTCAGGAATGTAATTAAGAGGGCTGTTTACAAAGAAGGAATACATAAACTTAAAGAGATGCAGGATAATCTTAATGATTTGCATGCAAGAGGAATAAATGTAGTTGATTCATCTGTTGAGAATGATACATTTATAATGCCATATGTTGATGCTCCGGTTGCGATGAATGAATTAAAGGCTATTGCTAAAAAGGATAAAAATGCATTTTTAAAGGCAATGGATGATATGTACGAATTAATTCTTAACTCTTCAGAGCATACGGGGATTATATCGGAGAAAGACAGGAATAGTGCGGATGGTCGGGATTTAGGACCTATTCTTGAACGTGGATATATTGATATGGTTCCGCTTAACTGTTTCTATGATGGAACAATTGAAGATTCAAGGAGCAGGTTCATATATTATGATCAGGAGTTTTATTGGGATAACTGTCCGGCTAAGGCAATTATGTATCGTTCCATATCTATTATATATGATGGGACTGATAAAGAATTTGAAAGAATAATGCCAAGAACAGAACTCCTGGATAGATATGAATTAGCTGAATGTGAAGATGTATGGCAGCGTATGTCCTCAAGGTTTACGGAGACTTTAAGAAACCAGAAGCCATTAAGACCGTATTATGAGAATAAAAGGGTTGATGGCAGAATTCTGTATACGAACAGGGAGAAGATTAATTATAGCACCAAAGAATATCAAAGGATATTTGTAGACATTTTTAATGATTATAGTGATGATAAGAAACTGATTCTTTTTGGTTCAGGAAGGTTTACGGAAAGGTTCTTGTTTGAGTTTGCGGGTGATTATAGTATTTATTCTATTGTAGATAACAACAGTGCGAAGTGGGGAACCACGATGGCTGGAATTCCGGTTAATTCACCTGATATATTAAGAGAGATTCCAGAGTCTGAGAGGCATATTATCATATGTATCAAGGGATACAATGGAGTTGTCAACCAGTTAAAGGACATGGGAATAACCGATTACCATATATATGATCCAGGCAATGATTATCCTAATAAAAGCAAGGAGCATGTTGCACAGAGTCTTGCACAGACTGGCGACTCAGGATTGAAAGAATCAGACATAGATAAACCATATAATGTCGGATATATTGCGGGAGTGTTTGACCTGTTTCATGTGGGACATCTTAATATGTTTAAAAGAGCTAAGGAACAGTGCAGATATCTGATTGTAGGTGTTGTGTCAGATGAAGGCGTAAGGCTTAATAAGCAGGCAGAACCTTTTGTACCATTTGAAGAACGTATTGAGATGGTGCGTTCATGCAGATATGTCGATGAAGCAGTGAAGCTGCCGCTTAATTTTGCTGGAACAAGAGATATGTTTAAGAAATATCATTTTGATGTACAGTTCTCAGGAAGTGATTACGAGCATGATCCAGCATGGCTTTCTGAAAAAGAATTTCTAGAGAAGAACGGGGCAACAATGGTATTCTTCCCATATACGCAGAGTACAAGCTCTACGAAGCTTAAGAAAGCTATCGAGAGCAAGATAAAACAATAAAATAATTTTTTTGATTTTTTTATGACTCAGGGGTTAAGTATTAAGAATTAGCTCCGATATATAAAACATAAATCACAATGATAATAAACATATGGTTTAATTATAGGAAGTTTTTATTTCAAGGAGGAATTTAATTATGGTAGTACAGCACAATTTATCAGCAATCAACACAAACAGACAGATGGGAGTTGTAACAAATGCTCTTCAGAAGTCTACAGAGAAGTTATCATCAGGATATAAGATTAACAGAGCAGCAGATGATGCAGCAGGTCTTTCAATCTCAGAGAAGATGAGAAGTCAGATCAGAGGTCTTAATAAGGCATCTGATAACGCACAGGATGGTATCTCACTTATTCAGGTAGCTGAAGGTGCTCTTAATGAGACACATTCTATCTTACAGAGAATGAATGAATTAGCTACACAGGCTGCTAATGATACTAACACATCAGTTGACAGACAGTCTATCAAAGATGAGATTGAACAGTTGAATGAAGAGCTTGACAGAATTTCATCAACAACACAGTTCAATAAGCAGGACTTATTAACGGGTAAATTCTCAGGAAAGCTTCAGGTTGGAGCTCTTCAGGGTCAGACAATGGATCTTAAGATTAGTACAGCAGTATCTTCAAAGGGATTAAGTGTTAAAGACATTAAAGTAAGTACTAATGAGAATGCAGGTAAAGCAATGAAGTCTATTCAGGATGCTATTGAATCAGTATCTAAGCAGAGATCAAAGCTCGGTGCTATCCAGAACAGACTTGAGCACACAATCAATAATCTTGATACTAACGCTGAGAATACACAGGCTGCTGAATCACGTATCCGTGATACAGATATGGCTGATGAGATGGTACAGTACAGCAAGAATAACATTCTTTCACAGGCTGGACAGTCTATGCTTACACAGGCTAATCAGCAGACACAGGGTGTACTTTCACTCTTACAGTAATATACAATAGAACTTTAATTAAAGGCTGGAATTTAGCAGGTATATTTGCTAAGTTCCAGCCTTTTTTAGTATAATAGCATCAATTGAACGAATAGAACGGATGAGGTGTTGAAAGTGAATGTATTGATTTTTTATAATTATAATTTTGGCATTGAAGATGTTAAAGAATGTTTTGAAAAAAAGGGATATAAGTTCAAAGCGGTATGGTCAGAACAATTGAACCAGAGAAAATGTACAGAACTTGATGATATATTTGAAAAGGAATTTGATGAAGGTGTAGATGGACGGGCATTTGACTGCGTGTTTACTTTTAATTATAGCCCGGTTATATCTAATAACTGTAATAAAAGGAATGTTCCATACATATCAATTGTTTATGATAGCCCGCAAATATTATTGTATTCATATACAATTATTAATCCGTGTAACTATGTGTTTATATTTGATAAAACACAATATATGGAACTTAGTGCTGAAGGTATAGAAACAGTGTATTATTGCCCTCTGGCTGTTAACACAGATAGATTAAAGCGCATGTTTAATAATGAAGATTCGGTAAAAAATCAGTTGTATGCTGGAGATATATCATTTATAGGTTCTATGTACAATGAAAAACATAATCTTTATGATAGATTATGTGGAGTTAATGATTATACGAAAGGATATCTTGACGCAATAATGAAAGTGCAGAGAAGCATATATGGGTATTTCTTTTTAGAAGATATGCTGAAAGGTGATATACTTGATGAAATGATGCGAGTGTGTCCAGTTAAGCCTAATGAGGATGGGGTAGAAACTGTACAGTATGTGTATGCTAATTATTTCCTTGCAAGAAGAATGGCGACTGATGAAAGAACAGACATATTGTCTCGGGTTGGCAGGGAATTAGGCAGGGAAAATAAAATTAATCTCTATACCCCGGATGCATCCGTAAGATTCATAAATGTAAATAACAAAGGAACTGTAGATTATTATAATGAAATGCCATATGTATTCAGAAATTCCAGAATTAATCTCAATATAACGCTCAGAAGCATTAAAAGTGGAATTCCATTAAGATGCATGGATATATGTGGAGCAGGTGGATTTCTACTGTCTAATTATCAGGAGGATTTATATGATGTATTTGTTCCGTGTGAAGATATGGTTATATATGATTCAATTGATGATTTAATTACTAAATGTAAATATTATCTGTCACATGATGTGGAAAGAAGGCAGATTGCACAGAATGGATTTGGTAAAATTGAAGAAAAACATACATATGATGTCAGATTTGAAGAGATATTTAATATGGTGTTTAATTAAAGGGAGGATACATGGCAAAAAAAGATTATGTGCGGTATATTAATAGCCTTCTGAATGAGAACACAGAACAGTCAAAGCAAGAGTTATCAGATTTATTTGCCGATGAAGAATTCAGAAAGAATGATATGTTAGAAGATACAAGGATGGGGTATATGTATATAGCAATATGTATATACCGGGAAGAAAAATCTGCACATATTGAAGAAAATATTTTGATAAATGTGGATAGTCTGGGAGAAATATGTGATTTAATATGTGATATTAAATTTCTTTTGTGGAGAATTGAGTTTCAGACAGAATCAAAGGCACTGATGCAGGCAGTAAACAGGATAGAAGAAGAGAAACTGTCGGTGATAGCTGTGGAGTATATTATAAGAACAGCGTGCTTTGATAAAAAGAAAGTTTTGTTAAAGCTGTGTGAGTGTTACATAAGACTGAATAAAGAAGATATAGCATTTGAAATGTTGAAATATGGAAAGGATATTAACAGATAATATTATGGATGATAAAAAGATATGTTTTATTATATGTTATAACGATGATAAATATATTAGTGAATGTCTGTATTATATAAATAAGTTGGTTGTACCAGGCGGATATTTAATAGATGTTTTAACGGTAAAAGATGCTGACTCAATGACTTCTGGCTATAATGCTGCAATGAATGAGACTGATGCAAAGTATAAAATATATATGCATCAGGATGTTTTTATAGTTAATATTAATTTGCTGGAAGATATTCTTAAAATATTCGAAGATAAAAATGTTGGAATGCTTGGTGTGGTAGGTACAGCGAACATGCCACAAGATGGCTGCATGTGGAATGGTCCTAGAGTTGGAAGAATATATTCAAGTAATGTCTTAACAGCGAAAGAGTTTATTGCATCTGACATGAATGAAAGGCCATATATGGAAGTGGAAGCAGTTGATGGACTATTTATAGCTACACAGTATGATATCATGTGGAGAGAAGATTTATTCACAGGCTGGGATTTTTATGATGTGTCGCAGGGAGAAGAATTCAGAAGAAATGGTTATAAAGTTGTAGTGCCATATATGGATAAATCGTGGTGTATACATGATGATGGTTTTCTTAATTTATCAAGATATGATGAGTTTCGTGATATTTTTCTGAAAGAGTATAAGTGATAGATAAGTATTCCCAGCCATGAAAACAAGTCTTTTAAATGCGTCGATTACAGCAGGTTCGCATATATTGTTATATCTGTAAAAATATATTTTCATTAACATTATTGAGATGGTTTAATAATAAAATATTTAATTGTTTTTAGTATCTTTTATTTCTGCAAGTGTAATATATTGAAAGGCTTTGAATTGTATATCACTTTTGTGTGATGATAGCTTAGTTAGCGCGTCTATGAATTCAGAGTCTTTTTTGGATAACATAGGTGTTACATTGGATGCAATCGTGTTGATAACATTAAAATCATTTTCTTCATACATTCTTATGATTTCATTGTATGTAAAGAAATGTATATGTGTTTTGTCTAATAGACCTGTGTCTGTATAATGAAAGCTACCATTGATAAGTTCATGTAATACCGTAAAATGCATAAGGTTAGGTATACTGCTGATTATTTTACCTTTTTTCTTTAAAATGTGGCGACAGTTGTGTATGACTTTTGATGGATTATGAAGATGTTCTAATACATCTCCAAATAATATATAATCAAATTTAATGTCATTCCAGAGATCAACAGATTCTTCTATATTAGCTGTTTTTACTGAAGCAATGTGCGAAGCAATTTCCGCAGAAATAGGGTTAATTTCTATACCATATAGTGTTGAGTTTGGATAAAGTGCTTGTATAGCCAGTAAAGTTGCGCCACAATCGCAACCAATTTCAAGAACATTAAGTTCTTTATCAATTGGTTCGTTAATCATGCTGATAAGATTACTGCTTGGTATAGTGTTAATGTAATTCATGTGCCATTTTTGTCTGATATATGCTAAATCACAATTACGGTTAGTGGGGGAATAATAGGAATTGTGATTGCCAATATAATATTGATATACATTATCTGCCATATAAGTAAATTGATCATTTAAAATGTTATTTATACAGAAGTCTGTCAAACATAACTCATCTGATATAATTTCTGAATCAAATAATGTATGTTCAGATAATAATTTATGGCTCAATAAAATAGTGTTGATTTCAGGTTTAATAATTTTGAATAAATTTATTTTAGATACATCGGTGTTATTTACGTAGTTTAATGCCGCTGAAAAAGAGTGTATATCATTGCTGATATCTAATATATTTTGCGGGCAGACGGCATATATACCATTATCAGGGTTTAATGCACACGAAAGTTTTTTTAATGTTTCAGGAAGAAGAAAGCTGTCAGGGTCTAATATGAGTATATCATTTTGAGTATTAACAAATTCTGAAATGCATGTGTTGAGAATTAAAGAATAATTTTCAATTTTATCATCACATATTATGTAGTTTAAGCGTGATTGAGAAACAAGAAAATCGCATAAATTATCAGAAGAGTGGTTATCAACTATTGTTATTGAATCCATACTGATGTTGTGAATTGAAGATAATTGTTCAATCTGAGATTTAATGATTTCTTTTTTGTTGTGCGCAATCATTATAACAGAGATATTATTCATATATTTCCTTTCATTGACATGTGTTTTATAGTTCTTATTATATACTAATTTAGTTGGCAATTAAATTTAAAAATGATAATATAATACATTATAACAGTTATTGTGTAGCATAACAATTGACGATAGAAGAACGGAGAAAATCATGACAGATAAGAATACATTTTATAATATGTTAAAGAGTAATGCCGAGAGCCAGCCAGACGCTGTGGCTGTCGTTTATGATACGATGAAGGTTACTTATGCGAAGCTTTTTGATGATGTAACTAAGAAGGCATTACATTTTCAGAAATTTGAAGGAAAGAGGATTGCAATATTCGGGCCGGCTTCATATAGATGGATCGTTAATATGTTTGGAACGATTGTTGCGGGAAAGGAGCTTGCACTTGTTGATTTCTTCCTTCCTCATGATTCGAGGGTTGACCTTCTTAAGAAGACGGAAGTTAATTATACACTGACATCTACTAACCAGTATATTCTCTCTGATGAGAATTCTATTATCATATCAAGTGCTGAGAAGGATAATGTTGACGGACTTATATATGATGAGAATACGCAGGAGGGCGATATTATCATGTTTACGGCTACAGCTAATGAATGTGATAAGCCGGTTGTTCTGTCTATTGATAATATTCTTAATGCGATTATGGCGATAAACAGCAGGGTTGAATGTACAAGTGATGATATTGTGCTTGCACAGATTTCGCTTCATAATGAATTTGGATTTATATACAGCCTCATATGGCCTCTGTATAATGGTGCTATGGTGTGTATAGGCAGAGGCTTAAGACATGTTGATGCAGATACTTATTATTATAATCCAACTATTCTTATAGGTACTCCTTCTATGATTGACTATCAGCGAGCTATAAGTGGGTTTAATAAAGAACTCAATACTATTATCATAGGTGGTGCAAGCTGCCCGTTCAGACTTTTTGAGAATCTCTGTGACAGTGATTTGAAGGTTTATAATATATATGGAATGACAGAGACTTCGGGTTGTGTAGGGGTTAATGAGCTTTACGATGGTTCGTATACTCTTTTTGATAATAATGCAGTATCTATTGCTGATGATGGAGAGATTATTGTAAGTGGACCATGTGTCATGAAAGGCTATTATAATGACGTGGAGTCTACTGAAAATGTATTAAAAGACGGTGTGTATCATACAGGTGATTACGGAAGGATTAACAATGCCGGCAGACTTGTTCTGTTGCAGCGTAATCCGGATATTATTCTGTTGCCTACAGGTGAGAAGATAAGCCGTGTAAGAACTAATGAACAGATTACAGCTATTAATGGAGTTGCAGAAGGTTTTATAACATTTTACAATAACAGGCTTACGGCGGTTATTGTGCCTATTGATAAGAGTGCAACTGAGGATATATTCAAGAGACGTATTGACAAGTATAACGAGAAAAAAGGTTACCGCTGGGAGATTCAGAAGATTGTGTTAAGAAAAGAACCGCTTCCGAGGAATGCAGATGGTTCGGTTGATGAAGATGCGGTGTGTGAGTTTATTTATGAATGATTAGTTGAGGAAGATGTCATGAGATTTGATGATGATTTTTTTAAAACGGAGACAAGAGACGGCTTTGAAGTTCCGCCTATGATGAAGCGGGCGTGGGCTGCGCAGATGGAAGTACTTAAGGTTGTTACTGATATATGTGATAGGAATGAAATAAAATATTCTGCAGAATTTGGGACGAGGCTAGGGGCAGTAAGGCATAAAGGCATGATTCCGTGGGATGATGATATTGATATAAGCCTTATGAGGGTAGATTATAATCGACTTTTAAAGATTTTACATAAAGAACTGCCGCATGGATTTGTGGTTGCCGGAATGTATGCAGATTGTGAACGATTACAGGAGGCAGCATTTGTACTTCAGTCAAGGGTTATTGCAGACGAAGAATTATGGGATTTTAATGATTACATGAAGTATTTTCATGGCTTCCCATACCAGAGAGTTGGAATTGACATTTATCCGATAGATTATATTTCAAGAGATAAGGGATTTGCAGAGACACAGAGAGAAATTATACAGCTTGGTTTGATGATATTAAGACAATGGAATGAATTGAATAGAACTGGCTGTTTAAAACAGTGCGTTGATGAATTCGGAAAGCTGTGTAATGTGGACATCGCATTAGATTCTAAAACCAGGAATTATATATGGAAGTTGATAGATAAAGTATGCGCTATGTGTTATGAGGAAGAGGCTGACTATGCAGCATATTATGATGGCTGGATTAATAATGACAATTATAGAATGCATAAAGAGTGTTTTAAAGATGTGATTAAGATGCCTTTTGAGAATATGATGTTAAATGTTTCGACAGGTTATGATGAAATATTAAAAGTTGTGTACGGAGGCAATTATATGATTCCGGTAAAAGGAGCTTCAAATCACGACTATCCATTTTATGGTCACATGGAGCAGGAATTGATTAAACAGATTAGAAATGTGGGATTTAAGGGAACTGTTGACGAGTTCTGCGAAGAGGTTTCAAGTGGAAGGCTGAGGGTTTGAGATTACATTTTACATGAAGGAAAAGGTTAATTCCCCACCAATCCAGCCGATATATATTCTATAAGTTCATAAAGAAAGGTGATTAGAATCATGGATGATTACAGACAGCAGCAGATAGATGTACTTAAGGAAGCTGTTCCTTACAGCGAGAAGCTTATTGGAGCAATAGAGAAAGTCTCAGAAGAACTTTCAGGAGTTCCTTTTCCAGAGACTCATGATGCGGTGAATGTTATTATTGAAGGGCTTAACTGGCTTTTTGAAGTATATAATGGAACTAAGGATATTATTGAGGCTGGGGCAGTTGACGAGGCAGAAGCTAATTCTGGCGTTAAGGAGCTTTCAGAGGCTGTAAAGACTGATGATGATGTGGCTGTTTCTAAAGCACTTGTAAGGCTTAGTACATTTGTTAAGCAGTTACATGATGCAGGAAGCAGACTGATTAATGAATAATAAGAAACATAAAGGCATCCGCCGGTTTATGTATTACATGAACCAGACGGATGCCTTATTTTATATTATGGTAGTTAGATATAGCCATTGAACATCATGCCTGAGTAGGCAGAAAGATTATAAGGGTCATTCACAGGCTTATGCGGATTCTTATAAGCGACAATCTTATTGTTTACATAGTTCATAGGGTTGATGGAGATATCATCAGCCTTTCTTTGGATTGATTTCTTGAATGAATCCAAAGCGTTAAATACATCGGAAAGTGTGCCGTCAGAAGCAGCTTTCTGAATAACCACCTTATTAACTTCAAGCGAACCCTCATCACTTACTGTAAGTCCATTGCGTTCAAGCTGTGGCTGGTAAGCCTTCATTATTCTTGAAAATTCTTTCTTTAACTTGGCATTGCCCTCAAACTTATCGTTCTCTTTATCTGCGGCGATGGAAACAAGTCTGTTGTAGCCGGAAACAAGTTCTGTAATGCTTTCTGTGATTGAATCAGCATCATCTTTAAGACTGATGGTTGCCGGCTTGTCAGTTGTATTATGAAATGATATTGCAAATGTTTTGTTAATTGTTATGTCATTCGAAGCAGATGAGCGTTCTTCTCCATTGACAGAAAAGATTGCATTGCCAGGATACTGTGTTACACGGTCAAGACCATATGTTTCAATGAAGTTAGTATTCTTCTCCATAGTAGGCTCATCAAAACCTTCCACGAAATCAGGATTGTCTGTCTGAATATCGTTATTAGGCCTGATGTTAAATATTGTAGGCTTGATTACACTTACACCTGTCATGTCTGATTCAATGTTCAGCGCAGTATTGCCGAGGTTGTCTTCACTTACAGAAGCATTAAGTCCGATATTGGAACGGTTAATAAGTCTGGCAAGCTTGTTCTGTATGTCAGAATTGCTCTCTTCCTCATCTACATTAAACTGGAATTCATAGGTCAGATTATTGATGTTCAAATCAAATGAATAATCTCCTGGCTTAACTGTGCGGCTGTTAGGCTGCAGGTAATGTCCGGTATTAATCTGGCTTGTTGCAAGCTGGCGGACTTCTATATCAAGGCTTGTATCATCGGCAGATGAGCTGTCGCCTATAAATGTGGCTGTTACCGCATCAGGATTGTCTGACACTGCTGATTTCTTAAATACCATGCCGTGACCGTCGCTTCCTGAAAGCTCATTGGCAATGTTACTTAATTCTCTGGCATTCTCTTTAAGGTCGATTGCATATTTCTGCGCAGCCTCTGACATATCTGTCTTATATGTAGGAGTCTGACTGTTAGATTTCAGAACTCTGCCATATGTATTCTTTAATTGTGCTTTAGTGTGTGTATCGTACTTTGAGTTAGTCTTATGTCCATACTGGGCAAGATAATAGCTGTACACGCTGCTGATCATAACAGTCACCTCCTTGTCTGTAATAATCGGTAGAAAATGTAAGGAAATCCATTTCCTTATATATATCGTATGTTTTTGTACAAATATTATAATATGAAGTTCATTTTTTGTCACTATATTTTCTTTAAAAAAGTTGTTGACGAGTTGGAATGTACTGTGCTATATTAGAACGGCTATGGAAGCGGTCTTTTTTGCGTGCCTGAATTTCAACAACCCAACATTGATTAGGCGGGCAAAGAAACCAATTGGTGTTTTAACACCTACAAAAATAATAATTGGAGGTGGAAGTTGTGCGAGTAAAGATAACATTGGCATGTACTGAGTGTAAACAGCGCAATTACAACATGACTAAGGAAAAGAAAGCTCATCCAGACAGAATGGAAACTAAGAAGTATTGTAAGTTCTGTAAATCACACACATTACACAAGGAAACAAAGTAATTAGTACAGTGAGGAGTATTTCATGGGTGATACTGTAAAAGCTAAGAAGCAGAAAAAGAACTGGTTCAAAGGTTTAAAAGCTGAATTTTCAAAAATTATTTGGCCAGACCGTCAGTCGCTTACTAAGGAAACTGTAGCTGTATTGGCTGTGTCCGTATTATTAGGTGTAATCATTGCAGTTGTGGATTTAATTGTCCGCTTTGGAATTGAGTTCATTGTAAAATAAGGAATAGGTGATTGTATGGATGACGCAAAATGGTATGTAGTTCACACTTACTCAGGTTATGAGAACAAGGTGAAGGCTAACATTGAGAAGACAGTTGAAAACAGAAATCTTCACGATCAGATTCTTGAAGTTATCGTTCCACTTGAAACAGTAGTGGAGATTAAGGATGGCTCTAAGAAAGCTGCTCAGAAGAAAATGTTTCCTGGATACGTTCTTGTGAAGATGGTAATGAACGACGATAGTTGGTATGTTGTCAGAAACACAAGAGGTGTTACAGGGTTTGTTGGTCCTGGATCAAAGCCAGTACCACTTACACCAACAGAAATTAAGAATCTCGGCATAAGCCTTGAGGAAGAACAGGAAGTTAAGCCTGTTATCCAGTTCGCTGGCAAGGTCGGCGATAAGGTTATGATCCTCTCTGGTGCATGGGAAGATACAGTTGGTGAGATTACCAATATTAATGAGGGCAAGCAGTGCCTTACAATTAATGTTGAGATGTTCGGTCGTGAAACACCGGTCGAGATTGATTTCACAGATGTGAAGTTATTGTAAGAAGCAGTCCCGATCCTGGGACGTGGGAGACCAGAATGAATTAGCTTCGCTAATTCATTTGCAAGAATCACCTAAAGGTGATTCTTGGGAGATGGATAGCAGGGTAATATTATGATGGTCGCCAATTACCACATTTATTTTTAGGAGGTGCCAAAATGGCAAAGAAAGTAACAGGATATATTAAATTACAGATTCCTGCCGGCAAGGCTACACCAGCTCCACCAGTTGGTCCAGCACTTGGTCAGCACGGTGTTAACATCGTAGAATTCACAAAGCAGTTCAATGCTAAGACAGCAGATCAGGGAGATCTTATCATACCTGTAGTTATTACAGTTTATGCTGATAGAAGCTTCAGCTTTATTACAAAGACTCCACCTGCAGCAGTACTTCTTAAGAAGGCTTGCAACATTAAGTCAGGATCAGGCGTACCTAACAAGACTAAGGTTGCTACTATTAAGAGAGCAGAAGTTCAGAAGATTGCTGAGCTTAAGATGCCAGATCTTAATGCTGCATCTATCGAAGCAGCTACTTCTATGATCGAAGGAACAGCTAAGAGTATGGGTATCGTTGTAGAAGACTAATCTACATTTGATTCATGATTATTGTGGGAGGAAAGATAGAATCCTTCCGATATTACCACTAGGAGGTTTATAATGAAAAGAGGAAAGAAATACGTTGAGGCAGCCAAGAATATTGACCGCCAGACATTATATGAAGCAACTGAAGCTGTTTCTTTAGTTAAGAAGAGTGCAGTTGCAAAGTTCGACGAGACAATTGAAGCTCATATCAGAACAGGTTGTGATGGACGTCACGCTGAGCAGCAGATCAGAGGAGCTGTTGTTCTTCCACACGGAACAGGTAAGACTGTACGTGTATTAGTATTTGCTAAGGGTGCTAAGGCTGATGAGGCTCTTGCAGCTGGAGCAGATTTCGTTGGTGGCGAGGAGCTTATTCCTAAGATCCAGAACGATAACTGGTTCGAGTTCGACGTTGTTGTTGCAACTCCAGATATGATGGGTGTTGTTGGTCGTCTTGGTCGTGTACTTGGTCCTAAGGGATTAATGCCAAACCCTAAGGCTGGTACAGTTACTATGGATGTAACAAAAGCTGTTAATGATATCAAGGCTGGTAAGATCGAGTACAGACTTGACAAGACTAATATCATTCACGTGCCAATTGGTAAGGCTTCATTCACAGAGGAGCAGTTATCAGACAACTTCCAGGCTATTATGGATGCAATCGTTAAGGCTAAGCCATCTTCACTTAAGGGAGCTTATCTTAGAAGTGTAGTTCTCACTTCTACTATGGGACCTGGTGTTAAGTTAAGCACAGCCAAGTATGTGGGTTAATCAGATTTTTGATTAAAAACGGTTGACATTAATATATTTTGATAGTATACTATCAGCTTGTGAGCAGCATTTTGCTGTTAACATAATATTTTGCCGTAGACAGCAGGTCCGGATTCAGTATTGCTGATGATGGTTAAAGGTAACACGCCTACCGAGGATTTAAGGATTTGATTAATTATTCCCTCTCTGTCGCTGGCAGAGAGGGTTTTGTTTGTAGGGAAACTATAGACGAATAATCTTCACTTAGGCAAAATCGCTTCTATATGAAGCAAGAATCTAACAGGAGGTAATTATTCATGGCTATTTTAAAGAATGTAGGCCTTAAGACATCTACTATCGATGAGATTAAAGATAACTTTGATGGCGCTCAGGGCGTTGTTGTAGTTAACTACAGCGGTCTTACAGTAGAACAGGATACACAGCTTCGTAAGCAGTTAAGAGAAGCTGGTGTGGTTTATAAGGTTTATAAGAACACTTTAGTAAAGAGAGTTGTTGCTGGAACAGAGTTCGAGCCAATTACTGATGCTCTTGAAGGAACTAATGCTATTGCATTCTGCAAGACAGATGCTACAGCACCTGCAAGAATCTTAGCTAACTTTGCTAAGACAGCTAATGCTCTTGAGTTAAAGTGTGGCGTTGTTGAAGGAACATTCTACGATGCAGCAGGTATCGCTACAATCGCTACTATCCCTTCAAGAGAGGAACTTCTTTCAAAGTTACTTGGAAGTATCCAGTCACCTATTACAAACTTTGCTCGTGTTATTAAGCAGATTGCTGAGAAGAACGAGGAAGTTGCTTAATCAGTTTAACACTGAATTAACTATGAAAGCAGCATAGATGCTCTTTCGGTTTTAGAATAATATTAAAAAGGAGATTATAATAATGACAACACAGGAAATCATTGAAGTTATTAAAGGTTTATCAGTATTAGAGCTTAACGATTTAGTTAAGGCTTGTGAAGAAGAATTCGGCGTATCTGCAGCAGCAGGCGTTGTAGTTGCAGCAGCAGGTGCTGGCGCAGCAGCAGCTGAGGAGAAGACAGAATTTGATGTAGAGCTTACAGAAGCTGGAGATCAGAAGGTTAAGGTTATCAAGGTTGTTCGTGAAATCACAGGTCTTGGATTAAAGGAAGCTAAGGACGTTGTTGATGGCGCACCTAAGGTTGTTAAGGAGCAGGCTTCTAAGGAAGAGGCTGAGGAAATCAAGAAGAAGCTTGAAGAAGTTGGAGCTAAGGTTACTCTTAAGTAATTCACTTGATTGTTCTAATGAATATAATAAGAAAGACAGCGGGCCTTCACGGCTCCTGTCTTTTCTTTTTTCTATAAATCACATCTTTATTTTATTATGCCAGCTATGGCAGAAACACTATTATCTTTATACAATTCTGAATATTCATGGAAATTTTCAAAAATCCCTTGACATATATATATCTTTGATGTACTATGGACAATGCACTATTGTGGTAAATTGTGCTTATTCTTTGCACATTTACTGATAATGTAATATATTAATGTGAAGAAAACTAAGGGGTGAAACGTCAATGGAGAAAAACAGATTACGCCCAATAACGTCGGGCAAGGCAATGCGTATGAGTTTCTCAAGACAGAAAGAAGTTCTTGAGATGCCTAACCTTATTGAGGTGCAGAAGGATTCTTACCAGTGGTTTTTGAATGAAGGCTTGAAAGAGGTCTTTGATGACATATCTCCAATTGCAGACTATAATGGAAGATTAAGTCTGGAATTCGTAGATTTTGCGTTATGTGAAGACGAAGTTAAGTATTCAATTGAAGAGTGTAAAGAAAGAGATGCTACATATGCAGCTCCTCTTAAGGTTACAGTAAGACTTCATAACAAAGAGACAGAAAGCATCAGCGAGCATGAGATTTTCATGGGAGACCTGCCATTAATGACTAAGACAGGTACATTTGTAATTAATGGTGCTGAACGAGTTATTGTCAGCCAGTTGGTACGTTCACCTGGTATTTATTATGATATACAGAAAGATAAGTATGGTAAGATTTTCCTGTACAGCTGTCAGGTAATTCCTAACAGAGGTGCATGGTTAGAGTATGAAACAGATGCTAATGATATATTCTACGTTAAGGTTGACCGTAATAAGAAGGTTCCTATTACTGTTCTTATCAGAGCATTAGGATTTGGTACTAATGCGGAGATTCTTGATATTTTTGGCGAGGAACCTAAGCTTCTTGCTACTATGGAGAAGGATACTTCTACTAACTATCAGGAAGGTATTCTTGAACTTTATAAGAAGTTAAGACCAGGAGAACCATTATCTGTAGAGAGTGCTGAAGCACTTATTTCAGGTATGTTCTTTGACCCAAGAAGATATGATCTTGCACATGTAGGAAGATATAAGTTTAATAAGAAGCTTTCTTTCAAGAGCAGAATTACAGGACAGGTTCTTGCTGAGGATGTTGTTGATGAGAACGGAACTGTTATTGCAACAGCAGGTGAGAAGCTTACAAGAGAATCAGCACAGGCTATCCAGGATGCAGCTGTTCCTTCAGTATTCATTACTGTAGAAGTTAAGGCTGCTGATGGTACAGTATCTGACAGAGTTGTTAAGATTCTTTCTAACCGTGCAGTTGATATTACCAAATGGGTTGATATCAGCGAAGAAGAAGCTAAGGAGCTTGGTGTAACAGAGTATGTATACTATCCTGTTCTTGCACAGATTCTTGCTGAGAATGAGTCTTTAGAGGATATTAAGGAAGCTATTACTAAGAATATTGCTGATCTTATTCCTAAGCATATTACAGTAGAAGATATTCTTGCTTCTATTAATTATAATATGCACCTTGAATATGGTGTTGGTACTAAGGATGATATCGATCACCTTGGAAACAGACGTATCAGAGCTGTAGGAGAGCTTCTTCAGAACCAGTTCAGAATTGGTATCTCAAGAATGGAAAGAGTGGTCCGTGAGAGAATGTCTACACAGGATCTTAGCGGAATATCTCCACAGTCACTTATTAATATTAAGCCTGTAACAGCTGCTATTAAGGAATTCTTCGGAAGTTCGCAGTTGTCACAGTTCATGGATCAGAATAACCCTCTTAGTGAGATTACTCATAAGAGACGTCTTTCAGCCCTTGGTCCTGGTGGTCTTTCAAGAGATCGTGCAGGTTTCGAGGTTCGAGATGTACACTATACTCATTATGGTAGAATGTGTCCTATCGAGACTCCTGAAGGACCTAACATTGGTCTTATTAACTCTCTTGCATCTTATGCAAGAATTAATGAATATGGATTCGTTGAAGCTCCTTATCGTATTGTAGATAAGTCTGATCCTAAGAATCCAAGAGTTACTGATGAAGTGCGTTACTTCACAGCTGACGAGGAAGATGATTTCCATGTAGCACAGGCTAATGCTGAGATTGATGAGAATGGTTATTTCGTAAGAAATACTGTATCTGGACGTTACAGAGAAGAAACTTCTCAGTTCGATAAGAGCCAGATTGATCTTATGGATGTATCTCCTAAGATGGTATTCTCAGTTGCTACATCAATGATTCCATTCCTTCAGAATGATGACTGTACACGTGCCCTCATGGGTTCTAACATGCAGCGTCAGGCCGTACCTCTTCTTATGACAGAAGCTCCTGTTATCGGAACTGGTATTGAGAATAAGACTGCTGTTGACTCAGGTGTATGTGTAGTTGCAGAGGCTGATGGTGTTGTTCTTTCTTCTGAATCTAACAAGATTGTTATCAGAGAAAATGATGGCAAGGCGCGCGAATACAAGCTTACTAAGTTCTCAAGAAGTAACCAGAGTAACTGCTATAACCAGAGACCTATTGTTTTCAAGGGTGATGAGGTTAAGGCAGGAGATGTTATTGCTGATGGTCCATCTACATCTAATGGTGAGATTGCCCTCGGTAAGAACCCTCTTATCGGTTTCATGACTTGGGAAGGTTATAACTACGAGGATGCTGTACTTCTTAGTGAGCGTCTCGTAAGAGATGATGTGTATACATCTATTCATATTGAAGAATATGAGACAGAAGCAAGAGATACTAAGTTAGGACCTGAAGAGATTACAAGAGATCTTCCTTCAACAGGTTCAGACGCTGTAAAGGATCTTGATGAGAACGGTATTATCCGCGTTGGTGCTGAGGTAAGAGCCGGAGATATTCTTGTTGGAAAGGTTACTCCTAAGGGAGAGACAGAGCTTACTGCTGAAGAGAGACTTCTTAGAGCTATCTTTGGTGAGAAAGCAAGAGAAGTAAGAGATACTTCACTTAAGGTACCTCATGGTGCTTATGGTATCGTCGTTGCTGTTAAGACATTTACAAGAGAGAACGGAGATGAACTCTCACCAGGAGTTAACAAATCTGTTCGTATATATATTGCACAGAAGAGAAAGATTGGCGTTGGTGATAAGATGGCTGGTCGTCATGGTAACAAGGGTGTCGTTTCAAGAGTACTTCCTGTTGAAGATATGCCATTCCTTCCTAATGGCCGTCCTCTTGATATCGTACTTAACCCACTGGGCGTTCCTTCACGAATGAACATTGGACAGGTCCTTGAGATTCATTTAAGTCTTGCTGCCAAGGTACTTGGATTTAACATTTCTACACCAGTATTCGATGGTGCAGATGAGAATGATATTATGGATACTCTTGATATGGCAAATGCTTATGCTAACCATCCATTCGATGATGAAGAGCTTGCAGCCCAGAAGGCTGAGGCTGAGAAGAATGGCGAAGAATATCCTGAGGATATGGTTACATTTACAGCACAGTATAAAGATGTTCTTAATAAAGAGGTATTTGATTACCTTTCAGAACACAGAGATCACAGAGCTGAGTGGAAGGGTGTTCCAATCGGACGTGATGGTAAAGTAAGACTTAGAGATGGTAGAACAGGTGAGTACTTCGACAGCCCTGTAACTATCGGATTCATGCATTACTTAAAGCTTCATCATCTTGTTGATGATAAGATTCATGCACGTTCAACTGGTCCTTACTCACTTGTAACTCAGCAGCCACTTGGTGGTAAGGCTCAGTTCGGTGGACAGAGATTCGGAGAGATGGAAGTTTGGGCACTTGAGGCTTATGGTGCTGCTTATACTCTTCAGGAAATCCTTACTGTTAAGTCTGATGATGTTGTAGGACGAGTTAAGACTTATGAAGCTATTATTAAGGGTGAGAATATTCCTGAACCAGGAGTTCCAGAATCATTCAAGGTTCTTCTTAAGGAACTTCAGTCACTCGCACTTGATGTTAGAGTTCTTGATCAGGACAACAATGAAGTCAGACTTCTTGAGAGTTCTGAATATGAAGTTACTGATTTCAAGAAGGTTCTTGATGAAGGTAATGGATACAGAAGAAACAGCAGAGAGGAAGAGGCAGAGTACAAGGCTGGCGGTATGTCAACAGTTACTCTTAATGAAGATGGAACAGAAGATGCTGTAGATTCAGATGATGAAGCTGATTTTGATATGGCCGATGATTTTGATGATGATTACGGCGATGGCAATTCAGATGAATATTAATTAGAAGGGAGCACTATAATGGCAGAAGAAATTAAATCAAATAAGTCAATGAAATTTGATAAGATTCAGATTAAGCTTGCTTCTCCTGAGAATATTTTGGAGTGGTCTCATGGTGAGGTTACCAAACCTGAAACAATTAACTATAGAACACTTAAGCCAGAAAAGGACGGACTTTTCTGCGAAAGAATATTTGGTCCTAGCAAGGACTGGGAGTGCCACTGCGGTAAGTATAAGAAGATTAAGGACAAGGGTATTGTCTGCGATAAATGTGGTGTTGAGGTTACTAAGGCCAGCGTAAGAAGAGACCGTATGGGTCATATCCATCTTGCTGCACCAGTATCTCACATCTGGTACTTCAAGGGTATTCCTAGCCGCATGGATCTCATTCTTGATATTGGTCCTAAGAACCTTGAAAAGGTATTATATTTTGCTTCATATATCGTAATTGATCCAGGTGAAACAGATATTCCTTTCAAGAAGATTCTTTCAGAGACTGAATACAGAGAACTCTGTGAGCAGTACGGAAGCAAGGCTTTCCGTGTTGGTATGGGAGCTGAGGCAATCCTCGAGCTCCTCCAGATGGTTAACCTTGAAGAAGAAGAAGTAAGACTTAAGGAAGAACTTGCTAACACTACTTCTCAGAAGGCTGCCAGACTTATAAAGAGAATAGAAGTTGTTGAAGCATTTAAGAATGCAGGAACTAAGCCTGAGTGGATGATTCTTACAGAAATCCCTGTAATTCCACCAGATTTAAGACCTATGGTCCAGCTTGATGGTGGACGTTTTGCAACTTCAGATCTTAATGATCTTTACAGAAGAATTATTAACAGAAATAACAGACTTGCAAGACTTCTTGAGCTTGGAGCTCCTGAAATTATTGTACGTAACGAGAAGAGAATGCTTCAGGAAGCTGTTGATGCTCTTATCGATAATGGACGTAGAAATGGTCGTCCAGTAACAGGTCCTGGTAACAGAGCACTTAAGTCTTTATCAGATTTATTAAAGGGTAAGCAGGGACGTTTCAGACAGAACCTTCTTGGTAAGCGAGTTGACTACTCAGGACGTTCAGTTATCGTTGTTGGACCAGAACTTAAGATTTATCAGTGTGGTCTTCCTAAGGAAATGGCTATTGAGTTATTCAAGCCATTTGTTATGAGAGAATTAGTAAGGCGTGGTCTTGCTGAGAACATAAAGAAAGCCAAGAAGAGCGTAGAGCATCTTGAGACAGAAGTATGGGATGTACTTGAAGATGTTATCAAAGAGCATCCAGTTATGCTTAACCGTGCTCCTACACTTCACAGACTTGGTATTCAGGCTTTCGAGCCAATCCTTGTAGAAGGAAAGGCTATTAAGCTTCATCCACTTGTATGTACAGCGTTCAATGCCGATTTCGATGGTGACCAGATGGCTGTCCATCTTCCGCTTTCTGTTGAGGCTCAGGCTGAGTGTAGATTTATGCTTCTTTCACCTAACAACCTTCTTAAGCCATCTGATGGTGGTCCTGTTGCCGTTCCTTCACAGGATATGGTACTTGGTATTTACTATCTCACACAGGAAAGACCAGGCGCAAAGGGCGAGGGTAAGATTTTTAAGAGCATTAATGAAGCAGTTCTTGCTTATGAGAACGGTGTAATTACATTACATGCCAAGATTATGGTTCATGTAACTAAGAATGTTAACGGAGAAGAGCTTTCAGGTAATATTGAGTCTACACTTGGAAGACTTATATTTAATGAGATTCTCCCTCAGGATTTAGGATATGTTGACAGAAGCAAGGAAGAGAATTTATTACTTCCAGAAGTTGATTTCCATGTAGGAAAGAAGCAGCTTAAGGATATCTTACAGCATGTTATCAATACTCATGGTACTACAACAACTGCAGAGGTTCTTGATGATATCAAGGCTATGGGTTATAAGTACTCTACCAGAGCTGCCATGACTGTTTCTATTTCTGAGATGACAGTGCCACCAGTTAAGAAGCAGCTTCTTGCTGAGGCAGAAAAGAAAGTTGAACAGATTACTGTTAAATATAACAGAGGTCAGGCTACTGACGAGGAAAGACATAAGAATGTTATCCGCGTATGGCAGGAGACTGATGATAAGATTAAGGATGCCCTTCTTCAGGGTCTTGATAAATATAACAACATCTTCATGATGGCTGACTCAGGTGCCCGTGGTTCTAACCAGCAGATTAAGCAGTTAGCAGGTATGCGTGGTTTGATGGCTGATACATCAGGTAACACTATCGAACTTCCTATCAAGTCAAACTTCCGTGAAGGTCTTGATGTTCTGGAATACTTTATTTCAGCTCACGGTGCCCGTAAAGGACTTTCAGATACAGCCCTTCGTACAGCCGATTCAGGATACCTTACAAGAAGACTTGTTGATGTTTCTCAGGATCTTATTATCAGAGAGACAGATTGTAGCGCAGGTAAGCAGATACCTGGTATGTATGTTTACTCATTTGTTAATAACAGAGCTACTAACTCAAGTGATGCCAAGGAAGATATCCTTGAGCCATTACAGGAGCGTATTACAGGAAGATACTTAGCTGAGGATATTGTTGACCCGGCTACAGGCGAGGTTATTGTTGAAGCTAACCATCTTGTAACTCCTAAGAGAGCAGAAGCTATTATTAAGACTGGTGTTGATAAGGTTAAGATTAGAACAATCCTTACTTGCCGTTCACACATTGGTGTATGTGCTAAATGTTATGGAACTAACATGGCAACTGGTCAGACTGTTCAGGTTGGTGAAGCTGTTGGTATTATCGCAGCCCAGTCAATCGGTGAGCCTGGTACACAGCTTACTATGAGAACATTCCATACAGGTGGTGTTGCCGGTGATAACATTACTCAGGGTCTTCCTAGAGTAGAAGAGCTTTTCGAGGCAAGAAAGCCTAAGATGCTTGCTGTACTTGCTGAGTTTGGCGGAACTGTAAGTATTGTTAAGACTGAGAAGAAGACTGAAATCGTTATAACTGATGATGAAGGTAATTCAAAGGCTTATCCATTATCTAAGGATACAAGAGAAAAGGTTGTTGAAGGACAGGTTGTTGCTAAGGGTGAGGAAATCACAGAGGGTTCTGAGAATCCACATGATATCGTAAGAATTCTTGGTGTAAGAGCTGTTCAGGATTATCTCCTTCGTGAAGTTCAGAAGGTTTACCGTATCCAGGGTGTTGATATCAATGATAAGCATATTGAGCTTATCGTTCGTCAGATGCTTAAGAAGATAGTTGTTGATGAAGCTGGAGATTCTAAGTTCCTTCCAGGATCACAGGTTGATACAATTGAATTCCAGGAAGTTAATGAGAGACTTGAGGAAGAAGGAAAGACACCTGCTACAGGTACTCCGATTATCCTTGGTATTACTAAGGCTTCACTTGCTTCTACTTCATTCATGTCAGCTGCCTCATTCCAGGAGACAACTAAGGTTCTTACAGATGCAGCTATTAACGGAAAGATTGATCCACTTATTGGTCTTAAAGAGAATGTTATTATTGGTAAGCTTATCCCTGCCGGTACAGGTATGAAGCGTTATCAGGATATCAAGATCAGTTCTACAGATAACTACATTGAAGAAGATGAAGATGAGTCTGGTGAAGACGAACTTGTTTTCACACAGGAAGATTAATTCTTTATAGAAACTTATGGCGTGTCAGATTGATAAAATCTGGCACGCTTTTGTCTTTTTTTGAAAAAATGCTTGACACTGAATTTGCAAATATATATACTAATAAAGCGTGCGAATAGGCAAGTACTATTTTTGCGCTGTTTTGGTGACAAAACATTTTCTTAGTTGATACTAAGATGCAACCATTCATTATTCTAATTTCGGGAGGTGAAAACGGAATGCCAACATTTAACCAGTTAGTAAAACAGGGAAGAAAGACTGCAGTAAAGAAGTCTACAGCACCAGCTCTTCAGAAGGGTTACAACTCACTTCAGAAGAAGGCAACAGATATCTCTTCTCCACAGAAGAGAGGTGTTTGTACAGCTGTTAAGACTGCTACACCTAAGAAGCCTAACTCAGCTCTTAGAAAGATTGCCAGAGTACGTCTTTCTAATGGTATCGAGGTAACATCTTACATCCCAGGTGAGGGACACAATCTTCAGGAACACAGCGTTGTTCTTATAAGAGGTGGAAGAGTAAAGGATTTACCAGGTACAAGATACCACATCATCAGAGGAACACTTGATACAGCAGGTGTTGCAAAGAGAAGACAGGCTCGTTCTAAGTACGGTGCTAAGAGACCTAAGGACGCTAAGTAATTAAGCCTGAATTAAGACACGCATTTATATGAATGCATGCAAGTTTTACAATTTGCAAGAGTCAGATTTGTAAGAATCTGATTTTTACGAACAAATTAAATTTTGAATTGTGCCGGAATTAGATTAATCAAGAGGTTGCAGGTTAATATATACGGCGCGAACACATTTTTTATTTGTGAGTACCTATGATTTAATAAATTTATTAAGGAGGGAAGAACCGTGCCACGTAAAGGACATACACAGAAAAGAGATGTATTAGCAGATCCTATTTACAACAATAAGGTAGTTACTAAGCTTATCAACAACATTATGCTTGATGGTAAGAGAGGAGTAGCTCAGAAGATTGTTTACGGTGCTTTTGATAGAGTTGCAGCTAAGACTGAGAGACCAGCTATCGAAGTATTTGAAGAAGCTATGAACAATATTATGCCAGTTCTTGAAGTTAAGGCTAGACGTATCGGTGGAGCTACTTACCAGGTACCTATCGAAGTTAAGCCAGACAGAAGACAGGCTTTAGCTCTTCGTTGGATGACTACATTCTCTAGAGCAAGAGGCGAGAAGACTATGGAAGAAAGACTCGCTAACGAGATTCTTGATGCATCTAACAACACAGGTGCTTCTGTAAAGAGAAAAGAAGATATGCACAAGATGGCAGAAGCAAACAAGGCTTTTGCTCATTACAGATTCTAATAATAATTATAGGAGGTTTTATCCATGGCTGGAAGAGAATATCCATTGGAGAGAACCAGAAATATCGGAATTATGGCTCATATTGATGCTGGTAAGACAACATTAACAGAGCGTATCCTTTATTATACTGGTGTTAATCACAAGATTGGTGATACTCATGAAGGTACTGCTACTATGGACTGGATGGCCCAGGAGCAGGAGAGAGGTATCACAATCACTTCAGCTGCTACAACATGTCACTGGACACCTGAGAAAGAGGGTAAGCCAGATAAGACACAGCCAGAATACCGTATTAACATTATCGATACTCCAGGACACGTTGACTTCACAGTAGAGGTTGAGCGTTCACTTAGAGTACTTGATGGTGCCGTAGGTGTATTCGATGCACAGAACGGTGTTGAGCCACAGTCAGAGAATGTATGGCGTCAGGCTGATAAGTACAATGTACCTCGTATGGCTTTCATGAACAAGATGGATAAGATGGGTGCTGATTTCTTCGGATCATGCAACCAGCTTATTACAAAACTTGGAAAGAATCCTGTACTTGTACAGATTCCTATTGGTAAGGAAGATGACTTCAAGGGAATTATCGACTTATTCGAGATGAAGGCATATGTCTTCAATGGTGATAAGGGTGATGATATCGTTGTTGGCGATATTCCTGCTGATTTAGCTGATCAGGCTCAGGAATACCATGACAAGCTTGTTGAGCAGTGTGCTGAACTTGATGAAGACCTTATGGAGAAGTTCTTTAACGATGAGGAAATTTCAGTTCCAGAGTTAAAGGCTGCTTTAAGAAAGGGTACTATTGAAGGTACAGCTATTCCTTGTCTTTGCGGTACAGCTTATAAGAACAAGGGCGTTCAGAAGCTTCTTGATGCTGTTATCGAGTACATGCCAGCTCCTACAGATATCCCAGATATCACAGGTGTTGACGAAGACGGTAACGAAGTAACAAGAAAGTCATCTGATGAAGAGCCATTTGCAGCTCTTGCATTCAAGATTATGACTGATCCATTCGTTGGTAAGTTAGCATTCTTCAGAGTTTACTCAGGTACATTAAACG
>ERZ791826.41-NODE-41-length-165829-cov-7.638303_pt1 | contig 165829 bp, 193 predicted proteins | sample MGYA00510297_ERZ791826 | MGnify/ENA primary metagenome ERZ791826 (study PRJEB30046, sample SAMN00792004) | human gut metagenome | study: EMG produced TPA metagenomics assembly of the A metagenome-wide association study of gut microbiota in type 2... | reverse complement strand
ATAACGGAATAATAGCAAAAGCAAAAGATGCAGAAACAAAATCTGCAGAAGCAAGTGAAAATGACTTAAAAGGAATGAATGGTTTGGTAAGTGAGATGGAAGGTGCACTAGCTGGAAATGGTGGAGCTGGAGGAAGTGGAACAGACACAAAAGTACCAGCAGAAGCAACAGCAGAAACAGCCCCATATTTCCCAGATAATACATTTACAAAAAAAGAAGGAACAATAGATACAGGGCTTGTAATACAGGAGGCAAGTGGAAATGAATATGTGTGGGTAGTAGTGCCAAAGAGCTTGTATAATAATACAGTTTATAATTCAAATAATGCCAAAAAGCCTTCATCAAGTAAAGATTATGCAAATATAGAATATTGTTTGCAACAGTACACAGCAACATATAGAGATGGAACATATTATTCAGACACATATGCAGCTGATACCAACAATGTAGGTTGGTTAACTTCTGAAGAGTATGCAGAGTTAAAAAACAGTATGTTAAAAAGTGTATATGAAAATGGAGGATTTTATGTAGGAAGATACGAAGCTGGAATTGATACAACAACAGGAACTAATAGAACAAGCAATACAGATAAAAATTCAGATGGAAAATATACAATAGAAGGAATGCCAGCACCAGTATCAAAAGCAGATGCATACCCATACACATATGTAACAAGAACACAAGCACAAAATTTAGCAAGTAATGTAAATTCAGGAACAAAAACAAGTAGTTTAATGTTTGGAGTACAATGGGATTTAGTGCTAGCATTTATGAGTAAAGACACAGCAAAAATTACATCAACAGATGATCTAATATCAAATAGCACAACGATAGGAAATTATATAAATTCAACATTTGATTTAAATAGAGGTCAGTATGCTACAGCGGATGACTTACCGAAATGGTATAAAATAAATGAGAATGATTCATATGGAGCCGTAGTAAACAAGAAAAAAATGGGAGACACCTCAAAACAACCAGTATTAATAACAACAGGAGGAACAGAACAAAGTAAAGTAATGAATATATATGATATAGCTGGAAATGTATTTGAGTGGACTTTAGAGAAGAGTCCCGATGCTCGTTTTCCTTGTGCGGAACGAGGGGCGTTTGTAGCGACGATGGTTCAACCTATCCGGCAGCCAGCCGCGATAGCTACGATACGACCAGTGCCTACAGCCTTAGTAGTTTTCGTCTCTCACTTTGGTAGACCTGAGTCCTGTATGCTCGAATTTGAGCATAGCTAAAAACAGAGCCCAGAGAGGTAAATTAAAAACAGGGATGCTTCACCCTAAACTGAGAAGCAGAAATATAACAAGTAGAGAAGGTAGGAGGCGTTCTGAGTCTTGGCAAAGCCGAGAGTCCTGAGTGAGCTTCTAATACTAATAAGATTAGCTTTTACGAGCTAGTCTTTTTTGTGAATTTAAGAAAGCGTAAAATTTGTCGATTTTTGATGAATGATTTTTTTTGACTTTACTTGTAGTTTAGATATAATGGAAAAGGTTATTTCAAAAAAGTTTTTTATCTTATATTTTGTATCAAATCTATTGATTTTCTCAATTAGCCATTCTGGCAAAATATTTTACATACAAATCGAGTAAACTTTTAATAACTAAATTTAAGTATAGCAATTTTTGTTATACAAAATTAGGGAGGTTTACATACATATGCCAAATGAAAAGAAAAGCATATTACAACCAAAGAATGATGTAGTGTTTAAAGCATTATTTTCAAGAGGAAAACCAAGGATAACACAAGCAATGTTAGAGGCTATTTTAAAAATGAAAATAGATAATTGACAGATTACTTTGAAATAATTATAATAGAGATACCAAAGGTAGTAAAAGCATACCCAAAAACACCAAATGACGAAGTATTGCAATGGATGCTTTTTCTAGATAATCCAGAAAAAAAGGAGGTAGCTCGTATAATGGAAGAAAATAAGGATATTAAAGAAGCAAAGGAAGAGTTGGAAAGAATAAGCCAAGATGATATACTAAGAAGAAAGGCATTAAATAGAACTCTTGAAATAGCGGACAGATTACAATTAAAAAAAGAGGCAGAAGAAGCATTAGAAAAAGGAAAAAGAGAAAAGACTAATGAGGTTATAAGAAAGTTGAATGAAATGAATTTGACTATAGAACAGATTGCTAAAGCTGTTGAATTAAAAGAAGAAGAGGTAAAAGCAATACTAAATGAGAAAAAATAGTAATCTTTTGCTATAGTGAAAAATACATAGTTAGTGTAAAAAATATTAAAATAATAGAGATAGTGCAGATATAATTATATGTAATTGCACTATTTTTATTAAACAAAATTTACTTTTTCAATCAACAAAAATCCTAAAGTGTAAAAAATGCTCACTTATTATGTTGATTATTTTAACAAAATGTGCTAATATAAAAAAGTAGTAAAAAATAAAGAAAATTTAAGAAGAGAATAGGTGAAAGATATGATAGATGTTATAAAAGATACATTATTTGATTCAATCAAATTGTTACCTTTTTTATTTTTGGCATATTTGCTTATGGAATATTTGGAGCATAAGACTGGAAATAAAACGAAAGGTATAGTAAAAAAATCTGGAAAGTTAGGGCCTTTATGGGGCGGAATTATAGGAATATTTCCACAATGCGGTTTTTCTGCTGCGGCAGCTAATTTATATGCTGGTAAGATTATAACTATGGGAACATTAATTGCAGTGTTTTTATCTACCTCTGATGAAATGTTGCCAATATTAATTTCAGAAGCAGCCCCAGCAGGTTTGATTTTAAAAATACTAGCAATTAAATTGGTTGTTGGAATTATAGCAGGTTTTATAATAGATTTAGTAATAAATGTAATAGGAAAAACTAAAAAAGTAGAGCCAGAAGAAGCAGTAGGGCATATGTGTGAACATGACCACTGTGATTGTGAGCATGGAATATTCAAATCTGCATTAAAACATACAATTAATATTTTCATATTTATAACAATAATTACATTTGCAATAAATACTCTAATTCATTTTATTGGAGAAGAAACAATAGAAAAAGCTATTGCGGGTGTGCCAGTACTTGGAATACTTGTATCTTCAATATTTGGGCTAATACCAAACTGTGCAGGTTCTGTAATAATAACAGAATTGTATTTATCAAACCTAATAAGCTTTGGTTCAATGATAGCAGGACTTCTAGTAGGCTCTGGAATAGGAATATTAGTACTATTTAAATCAAACAAAAACATAAAAGAAAACCTTACAATAACAGGATTATTAATGTTAGTTGGAATAATAGTAGGACTAATAATAGACTTCGTAATATAACAATTCAAAAGCAGAAAAACCGCTTGTTATGAAATATAAGATGTCAACTTTGATTACGTTAAAATGCTTGCTACATCTTGATTTTCTAAAAATAAGCTTTTACCGTTAAATTCAGGAAAAAAATAATACTGAAAAATATAATTAAAAGCCGGGAATAATCCATTTGGGTAAAATTAAACTGGAACGAGCGCTTTAGCGCGATCAAGGGAGACATGTTTAATTTTGCAAAAATGGGTTATTCCCGGTTAAACAATTATAAATTATATTTAATAAGACTTAAATTCCTAAAAGCTTTTTTGCTCTTTCCACATCTTCATTATTAGCTGTTCTCACACCATCTAATGGATATTCCAACCCAAGTTGTTCCCACTTGAATCTACCCATATCGTGATATGGAAGTATTTCAACTTTATCAACTGTTTTTAAAGTAGCCAAGAACTCTTTTAATTTTTTCAAATCTTCTTCTTTATCTGTGTAACCTGGTACTAAAACTTGTCTAATCCACATGTGTTTTCCGTTTTCGCTCAAGTATCTAGCAAATTCTAATTCTTTTTGGTTAGAAACGCCAGTTAAATCTCTGCAAATTTCATCATTTATGCATTTTATATCAAGCAAAAACAAATCTGTTAATTCAATAACTTCTTTTATTCCAGGCGTTAAATAAAATACTCCAGAGGTATCTACTGCTGTTGAAATACCTTCTTTTTTTAGCTCTGTAAATAGTGCTTTTAAGAATTCTAAATGTAGCAAAGGTTCGCCACCACTTACTGTAACTCCACCGCCAGATGGAATTATATAGTTTTTATATCTTAATATTTTATCTAAAACTTCTTTTACAGAATATTTTGTTCCACCTTGATGACACCAGGTATCTCTATTTTGACAGTATTTGCACTTTAGATTACAACCTTGTGTAAAAATAACATATCTAATTCCAGGACCGTCAACTGCGCCGAATGATTCGAATGAGTGAATAGGGCAGGTTATATCTTCTAAATTCATATTGATAATCTCCTTTTTTTCTGTACTATTTAAGTTATATTAATAAGAAACTATATGTTAAAGTTTTTTAGAATAACAATATAAAGTTATAAAAATCTTATTAATAATAGCATGCAAATTTATGTAAGTGTAATAACTTAAATAATACAAATTTTTTATAAAAGGGGCTCTGCTTTTTTCAAGTAGCGCCCCTAAAAACTAAATTCTCTCGTGAATAGTTCTGTTTACAACGTCTAATTGTTGTTCTCTTGTTAATTTTACGAAGTTTACAGCATAACCAGAAACACGAATTGTAAGTTGTGGATATTTTTCTGGGTGATCCATAGCGTCTAATAATAAGGCTCTATCGAATACGTTTACGTTAATATGATGTCCTGTTTGTTTGAAATATCCGTCTAACATGCTTACTAAGTTGTTTATTTTTGTTTCTGAATCTTTTCCAAGAGTTCCAGGAGTTATAGAGAATGTGAAAGAAATTCCGTCTTCTGAATACTCGTATGGAAGTTTTGCTATTGTATTCATTACAGCTAATGCGCCAGATGAATCTCTTCCATGTAGTGGGTTTGCACCAGGTCCGAATGGCGCTCCGGCTCTTCTTCCATCTGGAGTATTTCCTGTTGCTTTACCATAAACTACGTTAGATGTTATTGTTAATATTGATTGTGTTGGTATAGAGTTTCTGTATGTGATGTGTCCTTCTAGCTTCTTCATAAATGTTTTTACAAGATTTACAGCTATTTCATCAACTCTGTCATCATCATTTCCGTATTTAGGGAAGTCTCCTTCAATTTGGTAATCTGCTGCAAGACCAGTTTCGTCTCTTATGACTTTAACTTTTGCATATTTTATTGCAGATAATGAGTCAACTGCAACTGATAAACCAGCTATACCGCAAGCCATTGTACGGATTATATTTCTATCATGTAATGCAAATTCTAAAGCTTCATAAGAATATTTATCATGCATGTAATGGATTGCATTTAATGCTTTCATGTAGATTTTTGCAACATAATCCATCATTTGGTCAAATTTTGCCATTACCTCATCATAATTTAAGTATTCTGATGTGATAGGGGCAAACATTGGTGTAACTTGTTTTCCAGTATTTTCATCTCTACCACCGTTAATAGCATAAAGTAGGGCTTTTGCAAGGTTAGCTCTTGCACCGAAAAATTGCATTTGTTTACCAATTTTCATTGCAGAAACACAGCAAGCAATTCCATAATCATCGCCTAAAGTAATTCTCATTAAATCATCGTTTTCGTATTGAATAGATGATGTTGCAATTGAGATTTTTGCGCAGTAATCTTTGAATGCTTTTGGCAGATTAACTGACCATAAGACAGTTAAGTTTGGCTCTGGAGCAGCTCCTAAGTTTTCTAGGGTATGAAGAACTCTAAATGAGTTTTTAGTAACCATAGTTCTTCCATCAATACTCATACCGCCAATGCTTTCTGTTACCCAAACTGGGTCTCCAGAGAATAATTCATTGTATTCTGGGGCTCTTAAGAAACGTACCATTCTAAGCTTCATAACGAATTGGTCCATAAGCTCTTGAACTTCTTCTTCTGTAATTAATCCTGCTTTTAAATCCCTTTCAAAATAGATGTCTAAGAAAGTAGATGTTCTTCCTAAAGACATAGCAGCACCATTTTGATCTTTTACAGCACCTAAATAAGCGAAGTACAACCATTGAACAGCTTCCTTTGCATTTGATGCTGGAACAGAAATATCAAATCCGTATTTTTCAGCCATTTTCTTTAAGTCTTGTAAAGCCTTAATCTGCTCAGCAATTTCTTCTCTGTCACGAATTACTTCTTCAGTAAATTCATCAACATCAAGAATGTCAAGTTCGTCTTTCTTTTCAGCAATTAAAACATCAACACCATATAGTGGAACACGTCTGTAATCTCCGATAATACGTCCACGTCCATATCCATCTGGTAAACCAGTTAATAGGTGATGTGTTCTTGCAATACGAATGTCTGGTGTGTAAACATCGAAAACACCGTCATTGTGAGTTTTTCTTAAATTGTGATAAATGTATTCAACCTCGTCATCAACCTTGTAACCATAAGATTCGCAAGATTTTTCTACAATTCTAATTCCACCATTTGGCATTATAGCTCTTTTTAATGGGGCATCTGTTTGGAAACCAACTATTTCCTCTAAATCTTTGTCTAAGTATCCAGCCTCGTATCTATTAATTCCAGAAGGAGTTTTTGTATCAACATCTAGAACGCCGTTTTCTTTCTCTTTTTCATATAATTTAAGAACTTTATCCCATAATTTTAAAGTTCTTTCTGTAGCACCAGATAAGAAACTTTCGTCTCCTGTGTATGGAGTATAGTTCTTTTGAATGAAATCTCTAACGTCGATTTCATGTGTCCATTCTCCTTTATTAAAAGTATTCCATTGCTTAAAATCCATATAAATATCCCTCCTATAAGATAATATGAAATAGTTAAATATTTCAGTATTAATATTAGCATAGTGAGGTATAATTATCAATAAAAATTTTGGAAATTTATGATGAAAATAGTGAAATAAAAATTAAAAAGATTAACCTGTTTTTTTTCGTAAAATAAAAAAGTAGAGAGAACAAAATGTTATAGATAGTTATAGCTAAAAACAAAACCCGTCGTTATACGACGGGCTGACGAATACACAAAATAAAATATAAAATCTATTCTCAGTTATTGTGTTATTTTTTTGATTTATATGTTTCATCTTCTTCAGCTATTACTTGAGAAAGTTTATAAATTAATTTTTGTTTTTCTGGAGAACATTTCTTTAATATATCGTTAAACTCGTTATATAAATATTTCTCGTTTTTATCAGAAACACCACTTAAAATGTAACCTTCTGAAACATTTAATATAGTACAAAATTCACTCAATCTTTTTAAATTTATATGAGAACTACCTCTTTCAATTCTACTAATAAAAGCAACTGAAAGGTTAGTTTGTTCTGCTAATTCTTGCTGAGTTAATCCAGCTTTAATTCTAGCTTGTTTTAATCTTGATCCAATAATACAATAATCTACTGCCATAATTTGTCACGTTCCTTTCATAAGGCATAAACTACGTTAATATACCTTTAAAATATATAAAATAATAACATGTAAACCTTTAACTTTACAGAAACTTATGAGTAAAGAAATAATAATAAAGTAAATAAAGTTTGATAACAATATTAGTATGCGTCAAAATAAAAATATTAAACATTTTTATATATTTATTGCCGTGAGTGTAAAAAACAAAAATTAAAATGAAGAAAAATTAGCAAGATTTGTAAAATTTAATTTTAATTACTTTTCAGAAAAATATATTATATAAAATAATGCACATGAAAAAAATTAAATTTTATAGAAAAATATAAATGGTAGGGTAAGGATAGAAAATTGAAAATTTCAAGATTTGTTCTTGCACAATATGGCAGAGAAACATAATATTGTTATTGCCATTTTTACCGAAACGTGCTAAAATAGACAAGTAATTGATTTCGTAAGAAATGTAATGTCTATAGGAGACAAAATAAAACCTAAATATATTGTAAGGAATGAACTTTAAATGAAGAAAACAGTCAGTTTTTATACTCTAGGTTGTAAGGTTAACCAGTATGAAACAAACGCTATGGAACAGCAATTTATAAAGAATAATTATGAAATAGTTGAGAATACTCAAAAAGCAGATATTTATGTAATAAATACGTGTACTGTTACAAATATGGCAGAAAGAAAATCTAGACAGATGCTTAGAAGAGTTAAAGAGATAAATCCTTCTGCTGTTTTAGTTGTGTGTGGCTGTTATGCGCAAGTTGCAAAAAATGAGTTAGAGCAAATTCCAGAAATAGATATAATTTTAGGCATAAATGAGAAGAATGAAATTGTACAAATTGTGGAAAATTATATGGAAAAAATGGCCGAGCAGGACAAGAAAAGCCAGGAAGCTGAAATAGACGATGTATCAAAGCAAAAAGAATTTTTAGACTTTGGCGATGTTACATATACAGAAAAAAATAGAGCAGTTGTTAAAGTACAAGATGGATGTAATATGTTTTGTTCATACTGCATAATTCCATATGCAAGAGGAAGAATAAGAAGCAGAAAAATTGAGAGTGTTGTTTCTGAAATTGAAAAAATTGCAAAAGAGAAAATTAAAGAGGTTGTGATAACAGGAATACATGTTGCTTCTTATGGTAAAGATTTTGATAATGAAAATACTTCTAAAAAAATAAGATTAATAGATTTGTTAGAGGCTATAAACAAAATTGATGGTATAGATAGAATAAGACTTAGTTCATTAGAACCAACTATTGTAGACGAAGAATTTGCAACAAGATTATCTAAATTAGATAAAATTTGTGACCATTTTCATTTATCTTTACAGAGTGGCTGTGACGAAACTTTAAAGAGAATGAACAGAAAATATACCACACAAATTTATAGAGATGCTGTTGCAACACTTAGAAAATATTATCCAGAGGCAAGCTTTACAACAGATGTTATAGTTGGTTTTCCCGGTGAAACAGACGAAGAGTTTGTAAAAACATACGAATTTTTGAAAGAGATAGATTTTTACAGATTACATGTTTTTAAATATTCTCCAAGAAGAGGAACAGTTGCAGAAAAAATGCCAAACCAGATAGACGGAAATAAAAAAGAAGAAAGAAGTAACAAATTAATAGAATTATCAAATAACACAGAAAATAAACATAACAAAAATTACATTGATAAAACTGTAAAAGTATTATTTGAAGAATTCGAAGATGGCTTTTTTAAAGGACATACAACAAATTATATGATGGTAAAAGTCGCGGGGAGTGAAGAACAATTAGGTAAATTTGTAAATAAAATTTTAGATGTAAAAATTAAAGAAAACAATGATGAAACAAGAGAGCTAATAGGAATTTTGTCTTAAATTAGGTGAATAAATGATTATTTTTAAAACAAAACTGGAAGCTCGCCTTTGAAGAGTCCGAAGGAGCTCCGACCAGGAGTGACATGTTGAGGCTTTATAAAATAATCATTTATAACCAAATTTACAAGGTTTTAATTGACAAATTGAGATTAAATGGTAAAATTATATAAGAAAATTTGAAAAGAGGAAATTATATGAAGGCTATAGAAATAAGAAATAAATATTTAGATTTTTTCAAGAGACATGGACATGCTGTAATTCCAAGTGCACCATTAATACCAGAGAATGATCCATCTGTATTATTCACAACTGCTGGAATGCAACCATTAGTACCATATTTATTAGGAGAAAAGCACCCAGAGGGAACACGTTTAACAGATTTCCAAAAATGCTTACGTACAAACGACATTGATGAAGTTGGAGACAACAGACATTTAACATATTTTGAAATGCTTGGAAACTGGTCTTTAGGAGATTATTTTAAAGAAGAATCAATAGCAATGAGTTTTGAGTTCTTAACAAAAGAACTAGGAATACCAGTAGAAAAATTATCTGTAACATGCTTTGCAGGAGACAAAGACTGCCAAAGAGACGAAGTTACAGCTTCTTGCTGGAAGAAAGCAGGAATTCCAGAAGATAGAATCTATTATTTTGGAAAAGATGATAACTGGTGGATTGCCGGAGAAGAAGGACCTTGTGGACCAGATACAGAAATGTTTTATGATACAGGAAAGCCAAAATGCTCAGAAAATTGTAACCCATCTTGTGGATGTGGTAAATATGTTGAAATTTGGAATAACGTATTTATGGAATTCTTCAAGACAAAAGATGGAAAATACACAAAATTAAAACAACACAATGTTGATACAGGACTTGGACTAGAGAGAATGACTATGTTATTACAAGGAAAAGAAACTCCATTTGATACAGAATTATTCAAACCAGTAATGGATAAATTACAAGAATTAGCCGGAGAAAATGATAGCATAGAGAGCAGAAGAATTGTTGCAGAACACTTACGTGCTAGTATGATGATAATTCAAGATGGTGGACTTCCAAGCAATGTTGATAGAGGATATATTTTAAGAAGATTAATCCGTAGAATGGTAAGACATTTAAGAAAACTACAAATTAATTTAAATGAATTAGAAGAATTAATAGATTTAAATATAGATACTTTAAAAGAAATGTATCCTGAATTACATCAAAATAGCAATAAAATTAAGAGTGTAATAATAGAAGAAAAAGACAAATTTGAGAAAACTCTTGAGCGTGGAGAAAGAGAATTCAACAAGATAGTAAATAGAATGAAAAATGAAGGAAAAGACACAATTTCAGGACAAGACCTATTTACTTTATATGAAACTTATGGATTTCCACCAGAGGTTACTCAAGATTTAGCAAGAGAAGCAGGATTAAAAGTTGATACAACAGAATTTGACAAACTATTCAAAGAGCACCAAGAAAAATCTAGAATGGGTAGTGAGCAAAAATTCAAGGGTGGACTTGCTGGAACAGGTGAACAAGAAGTAAGATATCACACAGCAACACACTTACTAAATGCAGCATTAAAAGTAATACTTGGAAAAGATGTACATCAAAAAGGCTCAAACATAACACCAGAAAGAATGAGATTCGACTTCAGCTGTGACCACAAGCTTACAGATGACGAGAAGAAGAAAGTAGAAGATTTAGTAAACGAGTGGATATCACGTGGATTAGATGTAAAATGCGAAGAAATGAAGAAAGACGATGCAATAAAATCTGGAGCAGAATGCATGTTCATAGAAAAATATCCAGATATAGTTACAGTTTACTCAATTGGAAACGATAAAGAAACAGTATCAAAAGAACTATGCGGAGGTCCTCACGTAAAAAATACTTCAGAATTAGGACACTTTAAAATAAAGAAAGAAGAAGCAAGCTCAGCCGGAGTAAGAAGAATAAAGGCAATACTAGAATAACAATTTCGCCCAATAGGGACGCCCCTTTTTGGGCGAAATGTTATAAAAGACTCGGAAAAATTTATAATCAATATGTAACGCCCCCAAAAGGGCGTCCCTATTGGGCGAAAGAGGAGAAGAGTATGGAAGATTGTATTTTTTGTAAAATTATTAAAGGAGAAATTCCTTCAACAAAGATATATGAAGATGAAAATGTGCTAGCATTTAAGGATATAAATCCAGCAGCACCAATTCATATTTTAGTTGTGCCAAAGCAACATATTGAAAATGTGCTAGAAATAAACGAAGAAAATAAAGAAATTGCATCTAATATATTTTTAGCAATAAACAAAATTGCAAAACAGCTTGGAATAGACCAAAATGGATTTAGAGTTATAACAAACTGTGGAAAAGATGCAGGACAAGAAGTTATGCATTTGCATTTTCATATATTAGCAGGTGGAAAAATGGGGCCAAAGATTGTTTAGTTATTGTAATAAAAATGACAAAAAGAAATTAATAGAATGGCAATATAAAAAGTAGATATAGACAAATTTAGAAAAAACGACAAAATTATAGGCAAAAAGGATAAAATATGGTATAATAAATGTAATATGATTTTATACTATAGGAGGAAGAGATGAGCGAAGGAAAATATGGGAAAATATTAACTATAATATTAGGAATTGTTGTAATAGCTGTTTTAATTTTATTGGGATTTTTAGGTTATGATGTATATAGAAAAAAGACAATAGATAAAGATACCTCAAAAGCACTTGATGACTTTGATACAAAACTAAATTCTATTGCAAGAAACGACACAGTAGAAAATGTCGAACTTCCAGATATAGATTTACCAACAGTAGAAAATGTAACGACTAATACAAATACTACAGGAGGGAATGCAACAAAGAGAGTTCAATATAAAGGATATAATGTAGATGGAAAGATACAAATACCAGCAATAAATTTGGAATATCCCATTCTAGAAAAAGTAACTCCATCATCTATAGAAGCTGCAGTTGCAATTTTATATAGTGCTAATGGCTTAAATCAACCTGGAAATACAGTTATATCAGGTCACAACTACAGAAATGGTTCTTTCTTTGGTAATAATGATAAATTAAAATTAGGAGATAAAGTGTATATTACAGATAATTCTGGTACAAAATTAAAATATAATATTTATAACATTTATGAAACATCTCCTGATGATGGCGACTTTATAATGAGAGAAACAAATGGAAAAAGAGAAATTTCACTACAAACATGTACAGATAACTCAAAAGGAAGACTTATAATTTGGGCTGTAGAAGAATAAAATGGTAATTTCTTAAAATAAAATAAGAAATTTTAAAAAAATAACAATTAATTGTTGACAAACATATACTTTATGAGGTAAAATAGATACTGCATTTGGTTATTGCAATTAAATGCAGTATTCAATGGTGGATTTAGCGTAGTTGGTTAACGCGCCAGTTTGTGGCACTGGAGACCGTGGGTTCGAGTCCCACATTCCACCCCATATAAAATAATATATTGGGCTGTAGCCAAGCGGTAAGGCACATGACTTTGACTCATGCATGCGCTAGTTCGAATCTAGCCAGCCCAACCAGAATAAAAAGATACGTTTTGCTTGAAATATAAGCGTTTTACGTATCTTTTTTTATATAAATTAATGCAGTAGTAATGCAGTAGAGTTTTAAGAAATTTTACTCAATGCATTTTTAACAAAATTAAATGAAGTCTCAATATAAACATTTTCAGTTATAGTGCTTCCCTCGACATGCCCAGCAAGGTATTGAATAACTCTTTGAGGAATGCCTAATTCTGCCCAATATGTTATTGCGTAATGGCGCATTCTATGAGTGGTTAAGTTTTGATCATCATCTTCATCTAATATATGATATTTTGCTTCAAGTCTGTCTAACCACGAGTTTACTTCACTAGGGGTAATGAATCTGTCTTTTTGATAATCCCAAAAAAGTACATTGTGAATATTATTGATACTTTTTATTTTCTTAGCTTTTTCTTCTTTTATAATATCAGCTATTCTTGAAAAGATAGGGCTATCTAGGGGTAAAAACCTCTGGCCTTCATCTATACCAGTAAGCTTATTGTAAGTCTTTGTGTGAGTACCCCAAATGACATGATAGTTTTCATCTTGCGTTAAAGTATTCCAAATGTTCAGAGTATTATTTATTTCATCAAAATCATTTTCAGAACGTGCAAGGGTTTCGCCGATTCTTGAGCCTGCAATAAGATGTAATTTGAGTAAGTTCCTGTATTTATGATTTCTTTCTTCATTATCAAGAACCTTGTTTAATCTTTCAAACTCTGTTTTAGTTATAGGTTTTACTTTTTTACCTGTGTTATTAGATATTGGCTTTTTTAAACTTGGATCTTCTATTATATTATATATTAATATTTTTCTTGAAGGCGAACAAGCGATACTGAATGCTTGATGGAGCATTTGCCAAATTTTATCAATCACAGCATTAGAATATTTTTTTATTTTCTTTTTAGCATCTTCTATATGTTTAATAGTTACTTTCTGGATGGGAAGATAACAAAAGTTATCACATGTTTTTTCTAATTGCTTAAGAGTTGCCAATTCACGTCCGTAACTTCGTTTACTTGTTATACCATCATCATGTTTTAAATCTATATAATGTTTTGCAAGTGATACAACACTATCTGCACTTTTGCTTATGTAGGTACCATTGTTTAAGCTGTTCTTTATTTTTGTAACTCTTGCCTTAAAATCCTTAACGCTTTCTTTTTTTCTTTGTTTTATAGTTTTTCTTTTATCATTCGTATCATAGTATTGATATATCCAGCATTTTAGAGTTTCACTATAATATAAAGTACCTTCACCATTACCAACTTGTTTTGTTTTCTTATTTTTTCTTTCCATAATAAAAATCCTCTCTTTCTAATATTTTTAATAAACACTTGAAAGAGAGAAACATTTATATTATAATACAAATGTAGTCACTTTCAGTGTCTATGTGAGGGAATAAATGTATCAGGTCGTGGTAAACTTTGAATACATCTATTCCTTTTTTATATATTAAACTAATACGCCATATTTTTCGACGTAAAAGTCAATACAATCAATCATATATTTTAAATCTACGTTAAAATAATCGGCTAAATCATATAAATTAAAGCCTTGTTTAAGTTTTTCTTTTAATTTTTGTAATGGGACTAAAATAGAATAAGCCCATTTCATAGCACGATATTCACATTTTTTCTTTTGTACATCATCTGAATTTAGATAATATAATGCATTACAATAATAATGACCAAGTTCTTCAGCTAGAATTTCTTTTTCTTCAATAGCAGTATCTATTTGGTTGGTGTCTAAAGCAATATAATACTTATTATCAATTTCAAATATCTTAGCCTTAGAACTATTCCATTTGTAGTTTAAAACGTCTATTTTTTCATTCTCAGCGATTTTATACATATCTAAAACGTTCATTTATTCCTCCATATAAGATATATTGCAAATATGTTACAAAAATATTTAATTTTTACAACAATTGCCAAGTTTTTATTGTAATATTAATAAAAATAGTGTATACTATATACAGTAAGAGTTAACTTGAGAAGGATAAGGCTGGGTTCCCGAATGGGAGTAGATGTATATTTATACATTTAGAATCCTTTGCCCCTGGGGTTAGCTCACTTTTTTATTTCTAATTTAATATGCTCTATCAATTGCGGATTTTCTAAAAGTAAACTTGTTACAAAATCTATTAATTTTTGAGAACACATATATCTTTTTGAGAGATTGTGATAATAGAAATAGTCTTCATTATCTTTTAAATTATATTTATCACAGATTAAATTGAAATTACGCTGATGCAGGTTTATTTCAATATCTTTTCTTTTTAAATTATTCATAATTAATTCTCTTGCACTTTTTTGAGAGTAGGGGTAAGTAGTATTTATATCTTTAATTTTATCCACAAAATATACTGAATCTTCTGCGTCTTTTGATACCGAAAAAGTTAATTGCGCATCTTTAGCATTTTTTACTACTTTTAAATTTAAATTAACATTTATGGCCAATTTATTATTTTTTTCGTTTTCTAATAATGATGTTGTCTCATTCTTTACTTTTTTATACCTATTAAATATTTCATTTCCGTATTTACTTAATATTTCGGTATCATTCAAATTGGTATTATTTGTTGCCAAAGACAGAAAAGAAGTATCCATATTCTTTGTAATATCAATATTAAAGAAATCAAACAATTTTTGAGAATAATTTAATGTGTTTGCTTGTAAAAAGGGAAGATATATAGTTTCCATCTCTTTAATAATGAAATGTGTAGAAGTATTCCTTAAATCTACAATTATTTCTAAATTTTTTCTTGTTGGATCTTTTTCATTTGTGAAAACTTTTTTTATACAATCAGTTAACGCAATAGTTCTTTCTGGTTTATCTTTGTAATAAATAGATTGCATTCCACTATTCTTTATTATATATGCTTTCAAAAGTAATTCCCAAGCATTACATACAAAGAAAGCAAAACCCTCTAATCTATACTTTATAGTTGGCTTGTTATAGACTTCTATTGCAAGTAAAAAAGCTTCTTGTGATTTTTCAAGCATCTTTTTTATTAGTTCATCTGCTATTTCAACATTTTCCTCCATCTATTTTCCCTCATTTTTCTTTTTATTTCTAATAAACTCAACGAATCTATTTATTTCTTCGATTTCGTCCTTATTAAGCCCTTCTGTATTAATACCATTGTGATTTGCATAACGAAAATCATCTTTTTGGACGGGAGGGGTATTTTTTTCCATTGGAACATCATATCCCAGAAGCCAAACTTCATTAACGTCTAATGCATCAGCCAATAGTGTGAGTTTCTTTTGCCTAGCAACAGCATTGTTTGAAAGATATTTACTTAATAAGCTTTCACTAATTCCTGTTTTTTCGTGTAATTCAACAGGTTTCATATTTCTTATCGTCAATGCTTTTTCTAATCTTTTTTGAAATGTATCTACTGTTTTCATATTTTCCTCCATACACATATTATAAAGAAAAGTTTAATAAAAATCAAGTTATTTTAAAAAAACATAAAAAAAACTTGAAAAAAATTCAAAAATAGTATTGACAAAAGTTTTAACATAGTATAAGATATAGAAAACTTGAATTAAATTCAAGAAAAGAAAAGAGGTGTTACAATTTGATACAATATGACTTTAGTAAAGTAAGAGGTAGAATAAAAGAGAAATTAGGGAGTGAAGCAAAGTTTGCAGAAAAGCTCGAAATATCTTCAGCTGCTTTAAGTTCAAAGTTTAATAATCGCAGTGATTTTACGGCAACGGAAATATCAAGAGCAACTGATGAAGATGTATTAGATATTCCAATGAAAGAAATAGGAGTATATTTTTTTACTCGACAACTTGAATTAAATTCAACAAAATAACCACGACCTGATACAGAAAGGAGAGAGTATGGAGAAAATAACTGAGGAAGAAGCAAAAAAAGTTATTGAGAACGACAAGGAAAAAATGCAAAAGATAATAGATGAAGGTGGAAAAATAACAAAGACAATAATAGAAGATAAAAACAAAATAACCACAATAATAAAAATAGAACCAGTAAATTGTGAGGCTACTAGTTCTACAATAATTCAAAATAAAGATAATATTACAGTTAGTTGTCTTTAATATAATAAAATCCATCAGAATTTTTTATAAGTTCCTTGTTGGTAGTAATGATAATTTTATCTGCAAGTTGAGTCATTTTTATTTCAAATCCGTCTGGATATAAAGAATGATTAATAATAATTTCTCCGTTAGATTTTATATCTTTGATTATATCGTCAAATGTGTGATTTCCAGGAGTCTTTATATTAAATGATTCACCTTGATTTACAGAATAATTATATACCAATATAATCACCACCTTTCCAAGATGATTATATAACGAAATAAGTCAAAAAACAAGAAAGAAAGGAGGGAGAAAAATGCCAGAGCAATTATTAGAAATATTGCAAAACATTAATCAAAATTTGGAAGATATAAAAAAAGAAAAAGACTTACCCAAATTAATTTATGCGAAAGAAATAGCTGAAACTTACAATGTAAACCGAAATAAAGCAACAGATTTTTGCAAGAAATATGGAACAAATTTTGGAGGTTATTGTATAGAAAATGAAAAGTTTAAGCAAATATTGCAAAATGGAGGGATAGACCTCTTTGATTAAATATAGAGAAAGGAGATAAGAAGTATGTATAGTTTATTTGAAATAGCATTTTTTATATTATATTTTGCAACAAAAATAACAAAGTTTATAGCAATATTGTTATTACTTCAAATAGCGGTATATAGACTAAGCGGATTTAGTATATATAAATTTGCAATGAAAAAAGCAAACAAATTATTAAACTAAGGAGGAAGAGTATGGACAAGCTAGACAAATGTTACGTGTGGCATGTGGTAACAATGGCAAAGCTAAAATTAAGACTAAAAGAATTGAAAGGAGTGAAATAGTATGGCAGAAAAGAATACAGACGAGGCTCAAACAATACGAGAGCTAACAAGAGTAATTGATAGAAAAGAAATAGAAATTCAAGATGTAAAAACAAGCCTTGCAGGAGTATTGCAAGAAATAAGAAATCTAAATGAAAGCAATTTAGATAGAGAAGTTATAAAGAAGAGAATATCTGAAATGGCTACAAATACAATATATGAGCTATTGATAGACGAAAAAAATGAGTCAGTTTGCGACTACCAATCAAAAAACTAACTCAATTGAATTACATAAATATGAACTCTTGTACTAATTATAGCACAAGATAGAAAGGAAAGTCAAATGGGAAAAGCGGTAGGAATTACAAGAAGGCTAGATGAATTAGGAAGAATTGTTATTCCAATGGAAATACGAAAAAATTTAAACATAGAGATTAGAGAACCTCTTGAGATATTACAAGTAGGGGACAAAATTGAAATTTCTAAAAGAAAGGACATCAGAGTTTGTTACAACTGTGGAAAAACACTAGAAGAAACTTATAAATATTGTCCACATTGTGGAAAGGAACAGATATGATACGAATAGTAAATGGCTATATTATAGAAACGACGGATTCAGAAGATAGACAAGCAAGATACGAACATGAGCTTGAAGAAGCAGACAGAGATTATGAAGATAGAGTTTTTGATGAAATGGAGGGTATGTAATGAATAATTTATATGAATTAAGCAATGGTTATGAAGAAGTAATAAACATGCTGTATCAAGATGATATAGATGAACAAATGATATTTGACACATTAGAGAGTATTGAGGGAGACATGGATGACAAGATAGAGAATGTTGCAAAGATAATTAGAGAGGTAGAAGCAAAATCAAATGCTCACAAAGAAGAGGGACAGAAGCAAATTAATAGGTCAAAGGTATTAGACAATAGAGTAAAAACATTGAAAACAAGTATTTATAATGCGATGAAAACAATGGGAAAGTCAAAGCTCTCAACTAATTTATTTGATTTTAGTATAGCAAAGAATGGCGGAAAGCAAGCATTAACAATAGATAGTGAAGTGCCTGCTGAATACACAAAAACAGTAGTAGAAAATGACACAGACAAAATAAGACAAGCATTAGAAGAAGGCAAGAAATTACCTTTTGCTCATTTGGAGCCAAGAGGAGAAAGGTTGAGTATTAAATGATGAATATATATCAAAGTATAACGAAAATTATGGAAGAGGTTCCGAGTATAGGAAAAACTCAAAGAAATAAAACTCAAGGCTTTATGTATAGAGGAATAGATGATGTTATGAATGCATTACAACCACTATTAGCCAAGAATAAAGTTTTTATAGTACCAGAGATATTAGAGCAAACGAGAGAAGAAAGAACAACTTCTAAAGGTGGAAATTTAATCTACTCAATATGCAAAATAAAATATAAATTTTATGCAGAAGATGGAAGTAGTGTTGAGGCAATCACGATTGGAGAAGGAATGGATAGTGGAGATAAAGCAACAAACAAGGCAATGGCAATTGCAATGAAATATGCACTATTTCAAGTATTCTGTATTCCAACAGATGAAATGAAGGATCCAGACAGTGAAACGCCAGAACAATCAACAAAGAAAAGTAGTGTTACAGACAACAAAATCAGTGAAGCAGATGCAAAAAAAGTAGAAGCAATGATGAAGGAAATGGGCTGGAATGTTGAAGAGTTGCTACAAAAGAATTATAAAATCTCAAAAACAATAGATCTAACAGCAAGTCAATACGTAAAAATATTAGAAGCAATAAAAAAAGCAAAGGAGGCAAAACAACATGAATAAGGTAATTTTATTAGGGAGACTAACTAAAGATCCAGAAACAAGATATACACAAAGTACAAACACACAAGTAACAAGTTTCACACTTGCAGTAAATAGAAGATTTGTTAAGCAAGGAGAAGAAAGACAAGCTGATTTTATAAACTGCGTTGCATGGAATAAGACAGCAGAATTTGTAAGTAAATACTTTAGGAAAGGTCAACAAGTTGGAGTAATAGGAAGAATACAAACACGAAACTATGATGATGACAAAGGCATAAAGCACTATGTAACAGAGGTAATAGCAGAAGAAACATATTTTGCTGGGGACAAAAAAGATGCAACACAAAACGAGGTGCAAGCTACAGATGATTTTGAGATAAATAATTCAGATGATTTACCATTTTAATTTGGAGGCAGATGATGATAGGAACAGCAGAGGCATTAGTTAAATGGTTATTTAATCAAAACAGAGAAAAGTTATTTGAAGTTAAAGAGCACAAAGAAAAAAGAACTCTAACACAAAATGCTTACATGTGGAGTTTAATCAATGAAATAGCAAATAAAATGCGATTATCTAAAGAAGATACATATTTAAAGATGATAAAAGACTATTCACAATCAATGCTAGTAACAATAAGAGCTGATATTGATGTATCAAAGTTTTTTAAATATTACGAATTTGAACGAGAAACCAAAATAAACGGTGTAAATTTCAAGATATATAAAGTATATGAAGGCAGTTCTCAAATGGACAAAAACGAATTTAGAGTGCTTTTAGATGGTGTAATACAAGAAGCACAACAGTTAGGAATATGCACATTAACACCAAATGAAATTGAAAGGTTAAGGTGGATAGATGAAAGAGTTTAGTATAATGCCAACCAATCCGTTGTATTCAACGGAAAGGTATGAGCGGATTAGAAAGACATGAAGTTTTTGAAGGCAGGACAAGTAATAGAGATAAGTCTATTGAAGATGGATTAGTAATATTCATTACACCTGGCATGCATAGAACAAGCAATGATTCAATTCATCTTAACCCTAAGAAATGGGAATGGTTAAAAATAATAGCTCAAAAGGCTTGGCAAGAACATTATAACAAAACAAAAGAAGATTTTATACAGAGGTATGGCAAGAATTATTTATAAAAAGGAGAAAATAAAAATGAGTTTTAGAGCAGAAATAACAGAAGAATATACAAAGATAGAAGGAAAGACAGATGAGATTTTAGCAGGGCTGGTTTGCTATATAAAAACATTAAAAAAAGAAGGAATATCCCAAAAAGTTCTACAACAAGTAGTTGAATTAGGACTAGAAGACGAGGAAGAAAAACGAGCTGAGACAATATTAGATACTGACAAAGTTAAAATACAAAAGTTTGATTTAAATAACATGTCGAAAGAAGAGGCAAAAGACTTAATAACAAAAGAAATATTAAAAATGTTTAATTAATAATACAGAAATTTAAAGAAAGGAGGGCATGGAAATAATCTTATAAAATTCTTATAAGGTTTCTATGTCCTTTGCAATTTAACGAAAGGAGAAAACATATGGAGAAAGTTAGTTTTCTAATGTATTTAGACTATGAAGAACAATTTAATTTATTAACAGATGAAGAATTAGGGCAACTTATAAGAGCAATAATGCAATACGAGAAAACAAAACAAGAACCTAAACTAGAAGGTACATTGAAGATGGCTTTCTCGTTTATAAAAGCACAACTAGACAGAGATAGAGATAAATGGGAAGGCACAAAGAATAAAAGAAGTGAAGCAGGCAAGAAGGGAATGGCAAATAGATGGAATAACAAAAATAACGAAGTTATAGTAGAAGATAGCAAAAGTAGCAATGTTATAACAGAAGATAACAAAAATAACAATGTTATAAATGATATAACACGGCATAACAAAAATAACTGATAATGTAAATGAAGATGTAGATGATGATGTTAAAGTAGATGTAAATGAAGATGAAAAAGTAGAAGTAAAAGATAAATATAATAATATTATAGGAATTTACAATTCCTATTGTCCAAACCTTCCGCGAGTTCAAAAGCTCACTTCAAAACGAAAAACAGCCATAAATAAGCTTTTAAAAGAATTAACAGAAAAGCAATTTATAGATGTTTGCATAATAGCAAATACTAGTGATTTTCTTATAGGAGACAACGATAGAAACTGGAAAGCAGACTTTGACTTTATTATAAGACCAGATAAGGCAGTTTCCATACTAGAGGGAAAATATAATAACAAAAAAAGAGACAAAATAGACGGTTTTGTGGATTTATGGAAGGAGGCAAAAGAAAAAGATGAGCAGGACAGAAATGGTGCAAATAATAACTCTTTTAGCTGGTAACTATGAAGCTATATCAAACAAATCACAAAAACAAAAAGAGCTAATGTTAAATACTTGGTATGAATGTCTAGGGGATTTAGATTATAAGTTAGTTTTGCAAGCAGTAAAGAAAACAATAATAGAAAGTCCATATCCTCCAACGATACACGACATAAGAAAAAATGCAATAGAGATGATAAACCCAAGCAGTCAAAATACTGCAATAGAAGCTTGGAATGAAGCATATTCAATGATTTGTAGTGGTGGATATATGACAGAAGAAGAGTTTGCTAAAGCAAGTCCAGAAGTAAAGAAGTTCTTTGGAAATGTAAGACAAGTAAAAGAATTAGCTAGAACGGATATAGCAACAGTAAATACTGTGACAAAAGGGCAATTCTTAAAGCAATACGAGATAATAACGGAAAGACAAAGAGAACAAAGATTATTGCCAGAAAATATGAAAGAGCAATTATTAAAATTGCAAAGTAACTTTATAAAACAGATAGGAGATTAAAAGATTAGAAGAGGAGGAAAAATAAATGAAATTTAAGGTTGGAGATAAAGTAAGAGTAATTAAGTGTTCTATTGATGGAGAAAGATGTAAAAATCTCAATAAAGTTTCTACAATCACAGAAATAGGAGAACATTTATGTTACCCATACATGTTAAAAGATATAAGAGAAACTTTTAAAGAAAATGAATTAGCGTTGGTAGAAAAACAATTTACAAAATCAGACTTAAAAGATGGAGATATAGTTACATACAGAGACGGCAGGAAGAAGATTGTGTTTGAAGATAAATTTTATGGCAGTAATCATTTTGTATTATTGAAATATTATACAGAGGATTTGAAGGACATAGATGGTGAGGAAGAGAACGACATAGTCAAAGTCGAAAGACCAGTCAAATACGAAACAGTATTTGAGAGAGAAGAAGTACTTGATGAAACAGAAAAGAAATATTTAGCAGAGGTAATTAGACCATTCAGAAAAAGAATACAATTTATACAAAAGAAAAAAGAAATAACAGAGATAAATCCCTATATAAGAATAGTTTGTGAGGACAATGATAAACTAGTTTTTCCATACATAACAGATAATAGCATGTATAAAGGAATGGAAGTAAATAAGAAATATACTTTAAAAGAGCTAGGTTTGTAACGGAAGGAGTGAAACAAATGAGTACAATAACACAAACTACAAGACAAATGAGTTTTGATGACATACAAGATAAAACAAAAATAAGATATATACAGATATTGAATAGATTAGACAAGCCTAAAACGGCCAAAGAGTTAGCTGTGGAGTTATTTGATTTAGGGTTTATTCCTAGCACGGAAAGGAATTACACCGCGCCACGCTTGTCAGAATTAGCAGACATGGGAATGGTTAAAGCGATAGATAAAAAGAAATGTGAGTATACGGGCAAGACAGTAGCTGTTTACGAAAGAACGCTAAAGGGTTTTGAAGCTTTGAACATGAATCACATTTCAAGGATCTATTAGGAGGCGTGAATGAAAAAAGTAAAATTAAATTATACAAAACAAGGATATTCATACATTAAATGCACAATAGAAGATTGTCTAGACTGGGGAGGATTAGCAATATGTGATGATTGCAGTAAAATAATGCAAGATGATGTGTATTTGATTTTTGTATTAGGAAGAGCCTATTGCCCTGAATGCTTTAAAGAATGGAAGGACAGAGCAAAAAGATATACAGAAGATTTACAGCTACAAAAAGAAAGACAAAGATATTGGTATAAAGCTCATGGTTTTGATATAGAGGAATAAGTTATGAAATATCCAGAGTTACAAGGTATCTGTGCAAAAGCCTTGAGATATGGACTATGCAGAGGCTGTCAACAATTAGAGAGTGTCTATTTTAGGGGAGTTAAGAAGTGCAAATATGTTACAAATAACCAAGGAAAACAAATTGAACTGAATTTAAAGGGAGAATTAAGATGAAATTTGAAAACATGTTAAATACAATAACATTAGGAGATAGTTATAAGTTAATAAAAGATATTCCTGATAAAAGTATTGACTTAATTATTACAGATCCACCATACGAAATAATAACAACTGGAGCAGGAATTTTGAAAGATAGGAAAACTCGATTTTTAGATAACATTCAGGGAAAATTCGATAGAGGAATAAATGAAGAAATATTAGATGAATTTTGCAGGGTAATGAAGAGAATTAATATATATATATGGTGTTCTAAGGCTCAAATAAAGAAGTATTTAGACTATTTCTTAGCAAAGACCAATTTGTACGAAATATTAATATGGCACAAAACAAATCCAGTTCCTACGATTAATGGGACGTATTTATGTGATAAAGAATATTGCTTATTTTTTAGAGATAAAGGCGTAGAACTTAAAGGAACAGTAGAAAATAAAAGAACTGTTTGGACGACTAAGTGCAATGTAGAAGACAAGAAAAAATACAAGCATCCAACAATTAAACCTTTGTCAATAATAAAAACACTTATAGAAAATTCAAGTAATAAAGGCGATATAGTTCTAGATTGTTTTAGCGGAAGTGGAACAACTTGTGTAGCTGCTAAAGAACTGGAAAGACAATTTTTGGGAATAGAGATAGATCCAGAATATCACAAAATAAGTTTAGATAGATTACACGGAATATTAGCAGATGGTCAAATAAGTTTTGATACATTAGCGGAAAGGACAAAAGATGAGATATAAATTTGAAATTAATAAAAGGCTTATGGGAGTAAACGAATATACAAAATATAACAGAACGAACAAGTATGCAGGAGCTGAAGCAAAAAAGAAAGAACAGCAATACATAATTAATTGCATAAAACAGCAATTAGGGAATATCAAAATAGACAAGCCCGTAATTGGTCATTTTACATGGATAGAAGAGAATAAAAGAAGAGACTTAGACAATATTTGCTTTGCTAAAAAGTTTATATTAGATGCATTAGTACAAGCAGGAGTCCTACGAGACGATAATAGAAAAATAGTAACTAACTTTACTGACAGCTTTGAGTATTCGAATAGTAGTAAGGTAATAGTAGAATTGGAGGAGTTAAACAATGGATTATAGAAAAACGATTGAAAATATCACATGTTACATATGTATGACATTAATAGCATTATGCATTATCATATATTTTATTGCAGTTGAAATGATAGATTCTGAGAATAAACAGAAAAAAATTAACGAATTACAAAATAAAGTAGAACAACAGATAGAGCTTATAGATGCTCTACAGCAATAAGAAAGGAGATAAATATGATAATAATAAGTCAAGATAAAAATGGAATATTAAATTTTAATAATATTCAATTATGCAGAATTAATCAAGAAGGAATAGTATATGTTTTTTTGAATGAGTACAATAGTTTTAAATTAGGAGAATATTCAACAGAAGAAAGAGCAAAAGAAGTATTACAACAAATAGCATGTAGATATTCATCAGAAGAAATATACAAAAGGGCTAATTCAAAAACACAAGAAGAACTAACTCGAAATTATGTTGAAATAAAAATTATACCATATATATTTGAAATGCCAGAAAGATAGGAGGCTATATGGAAAAGATAGAAGTTGGAGAATATGTGAGAACAAAAGATGGAAGAATAGCTCAAATTAAAAGCATAGATTATGAAGCTGGAATATATAGATTTGACGGAATTATTTATATCAATGATTTTAGAATGAAAGAAGACGTACTTTACAGTAATGAAATGTTTAAAAAGGTGATAGTAAAACACAGCAAACAATTAATAGATTTAGTAGAAAATAAAGATGTTCTAAAGGTTAGAATTGATAAAACGATAATGTTTTTAGGAATAGATGAATGTACATCAGACGTTAAATATAAAGAATTAATAGAAAGTATTAAAAATGGAGAATATGAATTACTAGAAATACTAACACATGAACAGTTTGAGGCTAATTGCTATAAAGTAGGAGGAGAATAGATATGTTAAAAATAAGAGATGATGTAGATTTAAAAGAAGTAAAAATAAATGATTTAAAAAAATATAGCCAAGTTTTTATTAAATATTTTAGCAAAATATTTAATAAAGAAAATAAATTTATAAAAGTTATAATATATCCGAAAATTGTAAATAGATTTTCTATATTTGAGTTAGTAATTTGTGATAAAAAACCAAACATTGATATAGAAATAAAGGAAAATGTTGACTATAATAAGGAAATAATGACAAAATTTTCTATTCAAAAATACACAGATATGTTTTATCAAATAAAAGATGTGGTAAACTTTGAAAAAAATTCATTTTATATAATAAAGACAAATGAATATAAAAATTGGCTTCCAGCAATGGCAAATATAGATTTAGATACTATTATAGAAGAATTGCTTTCAGAGAATGGAGGCGATTGCTAAATGGCAGGTGGTTTTAAAAATAAAGAATTAAATATTCTTTATGGTTTTAAATACTTTGATGATTGTGGATAATATAAATTTACTGAAAGAAATTTTGATGGTGCAACTTATATTTATATAAATACGTGGAATAGAAAGATTGTGTATAGACAAGAAAGAGAAAACGATAATATGTGCTTAGAAAAATTATATGATTTAATCAAAGCAAATTTAGCAGTAAAGGAGTAAATAAGATATGGACAAAGAGAAAATATCTAAAGAAACAAAAAATACTTTACAAAATTGTTGGGTAATGATTACTGACAGTAATTTAGATGAAAACAATTTAAAGTTAAGAAAGGCAATAACTGAAATATTAGACAAAACTATGACATCAACAGAAAAAAGCGAATATTGGTATAAGTATTATATAGAACATAAACAATACAATGATGATTTAGAGTATAATAAAACATTATTAAAAGACTGGTCAAATACTTTAAAAGGTATGGGCAATAGAAATTATCCTTATTGTTATGCTATTGATAGAATTTTAGAAGAATTAGAGAGGAGTGATACATAGTGCAAACAGCTAATAGAGATTTAAAAATATTCACTAAAAATATTGAAGAAGAAGCAATAAAACAAATAGATGAATTATTAGAGCAAGAACCATTTAAAGACTGTAAAGTAAGAATAATGCCAGATGTACATGCTGGAAAAGGCTGTGTAATAGGTTTTACAGCCGATTTAGGAAATAAAGTTATACCAAACATTGTTGGAGTAGATATAGGCTGCGGAATGCTATGTGTAGAATTAGGTAATATCAATTTAGATTTAGGGAAACTAGACTATATAATAAATGAATATATACCAGCAGGAAGAAATATAAGAAAACAAAAAATAATGGATTTTGAAAAAATAAAAGAATTGTATTGTTTGAGAGAATTAAAAGAAAGTAAAAAATTTGCTAGAGCATTAGGAACATTAGGTGGTGGAAATCATTTTATAGAAGTTGATATAGATGACGAAGGTAACAAATATTTAGTAATACACACAGGAAGTAGAAATTTAGGCAAACAAGTAGCTGACTATTATCAAAACTTAGCAATAGAATTATGTTCTGGAAAAGAAGAATATTTTTATAAAAAAGAAAAATTAATTAATGAATATAAACAACAAGGGAAAAAATCAGAAATACAAAAAGCATTAAAAGAATTAGAGAAAGAATATAAAAACAATAAACCTAATTTGCCAAAAGATTTATGCTATTTAGAAGGAAAATATAGAGAAATGTATTTACATGATATGAAAATATGTCAAGAATATGCAAGTTTGAACAGATTGCAAATAGCAAAAGAAATTTTAATGAACTATTTTCAATTAACATATGTTCCAGAAATAGATTATCCACCTATTATGAACAATAGATTTGAAACAATACACAATTATATATCTTTTGAAGATAATATAGTGAGGAAAGGAGCTATATCAGCTAAAAAAGGTGAAAAAGTTCTAATACCAATAAATATGAGAGATGGAAGTATTATAGCGGCAGGGAAAGGAAATAAGGACTGGAATCAATCCGCACCACATGGAGCAGGAAGAATAATGTCAAGAATGAAAGCAAAAAAAACGTTCGAACTAGAAAAATTTAAAAAAGCTATGGAAGGTATATATACAACATCAGTTGTAGAAGAAACGATAGATGAAGCTCCGTTTGTGTATAAATCTATGCAAGAAATAATAGAGAATATACAAGACACAGTGGAGATTAAAAAAATAATAAAACCAATCTATAATTTTAAAGCAAAAAATTAGGAGGTGTTCTAGTGAAAGGAAATAGTATAGAAGAAGATATAAAGAACATAGAAGAAATAATAGAATTATCTAAAGAAGAAATAGATGCAAAAGATGAAAATATAACAGCAATATTAGATATAGAAGATTTAATAAGTTTGGAACATATTTTATCAGATTATAAAAGAGTATTAAAAGAGAATGAAGAATTAAAAAAATCTAAAATAACATACGAAAAGTTTAGAGATATACAAGAAAAAAATAAAAATATAGTAGATAATAATTATATTCCAAAGCAAAAAATAAAAGACAAGATAGAAGAAATAAACAAAATGATAGCTTATGAACACAATGATGCAGTAATAATACAGTTAGGCAAGCAAAAGAGAGTTCTGCAAAAACTATTGGAAAGTGAGGAATAAATTATGGATGGATTGGGAGGATTTATTTTGGGATTTTTTGCAGGAACACTCATTGCAATAATAAGTATTGCGTTGAATATAACTACAAGTGGGACAATCACAATAGAACCTGTTAAAGATGATTACAAAAATGAGATAATATACTATGTAGATATACATACTAAAAAAACATATAAAATGGAAAATGATATTTTACATTACTGTGAGGAGTGAGCTATGAACGAGGAAGAAAAGAAAGCTATTGAATATTATCAAAACAAAGAAGTTAGTTTTAGTGTAGATTTTGATACTGAAAATTTATTGAAGGCATTAGGAATAACGGAAGAAGATAGCTTTGAAAATCATCAAATTAGATTTAAAATTTTATTAAATCTAATAGAAAAATTAAAAAAAGAGAATGAAGAATTAAAAAAAGATAGGAATAATAATTATCAAATGATAGCATTAGCACAAAATGAAGCGTTAGGATATATGCAAGGATATGAAGATGGTCAGAAATCAAAGAGAAGTGCTGTTGCATATATAGTAGAAAATCAACAGTATTATATATTAAACAAACAAATTGAACATTATAAAGAATATATAAAAAAACTACAAAAAGAGAATGAAGAATACTCAAAACAATTAGATTTAGACTATGTAGATAAGAATTATATTTCAAAGAAAAAAATAGAAGATACAATAGAAGAATTGAAAGGTAAATTAGAAGATATATCTAGACGAAGAGAAAAATCAAAAACTAAAGAAGAAGAAACTGTATTATGGTGTTTAGAGATTAGAACTGATGAAAGAATAAAAACATTACAAGAATTATTATAAATTACAAAATAAACAAAAAACAGTAAAGTTTATATAAAAAATTAAGTGAAGTTCTCAAAAACAAGTATAAAATGTATTGAATTTGAAAAAGAAAGAGGAAAACATATGAAGATACCAAGAGTAGTAATAAAGGATAAACAAGAATATGAGTTTGTAAAAAGAAACAATGCAACAACGTTTCTATACAAAAATAAGAAGTACGGATATAAGGAAACGTTCAGTCTGTATCAACTAGGAGTGCTAAAACAGCAGATTGAACCACCCAAACTAACAGTGCATCCAGAGAATGTAAAGATATAAATTGTAGGAGGTACAAATGAACAGAGAAGATTTAAAGGGTTATAGACATACACAAGAGTGGATAAAAGGTAGAATAGAGTATATTGAGCAATATAAATCAAGTATAAATAAATTGATTAGTGTTTTATCAGATATGCCAAAGGGAAGCAGAGAGATACAAGATAGCGAAGCGGAAAAAATCGCAGAACTGATAGATAGTATAGATGAACTACTTGAAAAAGTAAAAGAGGAAAATAGAAAGCAAATGCAAATTTTAGAGCAATTAGATAAGGTAAAACAACCATACAAAAATATACTGGATAAGTTTTATATACAAGGAAAAAGCCTGGTAGTTATTGCTGCAGAAATGGGATACAATTATGAGCATATAAAGAGGATGAATGGAATTGCTTTAAATATTTTTGATAATATAAAATAATGCTACCAAATGCTACTGAATGCTACCATAAAAAGTGTTACAATAGTAGTGTGAAAAAAGATAAATGAGAGCTGACTAAATGTTGGCTCTTTATTTTGTTGTTATTAATGATACTAGATAAGTTGATATATATGTTGCTACTAGGCACACTCCTTTCATAAGATTCGTATATAAAAGGCAATTCTAGTTAAGCCTTAACCTTTTTCTATATTAGAGGCATATAAATAGAAATATAGTAAGCCTTTAAGGCAATGGGCTAAAATACATTGCCTACATATTGCGATTGTGGAGAACCAGAAATCTCGTCAGTCTCATAAGCTGAAGATAGTTAGTGCAACTCTAACCATCGCAACCAAAGCTTTTACTCTTTTGGCGATGCTAGATGCAATTACAAAGAGTGGTTTACTATTATACGAAAACAAATAGCGTTTTTAGTAATTTTTACGATAACAATAAAGTTATAAATCTAGGTTATAGGTAATTGCTCCTTTCTAGTATAGGAGCTCCTAGTGCCGTAAAATAGTATAAAGTGATGTGCAGTTACATCATTTTCTAGTATTTTATAAAATAACGAAAGAGGTGTTGTTATGACTAACGAAGAAAGATATGAAAAATATGTAAAAGAAAACTGTAAGAACTGTAAAAATAAAGATAAAGACTTATGCGAGATAAGAATATCCGCCTTAAATGACGTAGTCATAACAAAGTGTGCGTACTATGAAAGAAAAGATTAATTATTTTAACTGCATGACGTACAAGTGTGAGTTATGCAGATATAATGAGCAGTGCTTCGGAAAGAAATATAAAAACAACAAAGTAGGTGAGAAAAATGGCAAATTTGCAAAATTTAATAAAAAATGAAGATTTAACTCCGAGTCAACGCCGAAAAAATGCAAGTAAAGCAGGAAAAGCAAGTGCAAAGAAAAGGCAACAAAATAAAACTTTTAAAGAGATAATAAACAAGTTTTTAAATGGTCAAGTATCAGATGAAAGCTTAAAACAGCAGATGATAGAGTATGGATTTGCAGATAAAGAGGTAAGTAATAAAAGTTGTGCAGTGTTTGCATTATGGAAAGAAGCGATAAAAGGCAATACAAAAGCATTTGAATTGTTAAGAGATACAATAGGAGAAAAGCCACAAGAAAAAGTCAATATATCTGGAGAAGTTAATAATCCATTTTCAGGAATGACAACAGAAGAGTTGAGAAAGATATTAAATGAATAATAATCTGAAAGAAGAATTAAAAAAACAAGCACGTTTGGAATTAGCCAGACGTGATTTTTTTGAATATTGTAAATTAACTGCACCAGATTTTTATAAAGATGATAGACAATTTTTAAAAAGTATGTGTAATGAATTACAAGACTTTTACAAAAGTGATGATAGAATTTGCGTAATAAATATGCCACCAAGACATGGCAAATCAAGAACAGCAGGAAAATTGGTTGAATGGGTATTTGGAAACAATAATAAAGAAAAAGTAATGACGGGTTCATATAATGAAATATTGTCAACAACATTTGCAAAATCAGTAAGAGATACAATAGCCTCAGAAAAGACAGAAGGAATAATAGTATATAATGACATATTTCCGGATACAAGAATTAAATTTGGCGAATCTAGTGCAAATAAATGGGCTTTAGATGGAAGTGGACAAGCAAATTATTTGGCAACGTCACCAAAAGGAACTGCAACTGGTTTTGGTTGTACTTTAATGATAATAGATGACTTAATAAAGAATGTTGAAGAGGCATACAACGAAAATGTCTTACAAAAACAAATAGACTGGTTTAACAATACAATGTTATCAAGAACAGAAACAGGATTCAAATTGATAATTATTATGACAAGATGGTCCAGCAATGATTTGGCTGGTTATATATTAGAAAATTATGACAATGTGAGACATATAAACTATAAAGCAGTTCAAGAAGATGGCTCAATGTTGTGTGATGCAATATTAAATAAAGAAGACTATGAATTAAAAACTAAAAATATGAATAAAGACATTATATATGCGAACTACCAACAAGAGCCAATAGATGTGAAGAATAGATTATATACAGCATTTAAAACTTATGAAAAATTACCACCAGCACATTATATTATGAATTATACAGATACTGCAGATGAAGGCGAGGATTATTTATGTTCAATAGATTATCAGATGTATAACAATGAATACTACGTCTTAGACGTTATTTATACACAAGAATCTATGGAAGTAACGGAACCTGCTGTAGCCAGAATGTTAACAAAAGATAATGTGGGAAATGCCAATATAGAAAGCAATAACGGTGGACGAGGATTTGCAAGGAACGTACAAAAAGAGCTAAAGGAGTTAAAGAATACTCACACAAAAGTAAATTGGTTTCATCAGGGAGAAAATAAAGTCGCAAGAATATTAAGCAATTCAACTGGAGTGATGAATAATATATATTTCCCGATTAATTGGGAAGATAGATGGCCAGAATTTGCAAAACATTTAAAACATTATGTAAGAGCAGGAAAGAATGAACATGATGATGCTGAAGATTGCTTAACGGGAGTTTATGAACACCCAAGACCAAATACAATACAATTTGGATATGTAAAACCAGTATAGGAGGAAAAATAATGATACAGTGGAACGAAGAAACACTAGAGAATGAAAATAGTGTAGCTCAAATATTAATGTTAGCGGATAAAGAGTGGAACGCAAGAAAACAATTATATGAAAGAATAAGAAGAAAAACAGATAATTCAGAGCTAGTAAGTATAAATGATGACAAAATAAAAGTTGCATTTGAAAATTATATTAATTCAATGGTAACGGGGTATTTTGCAGGAAAAGCACCAGTATATGATGTTGAAAAAATATCAGATCCAACAAAATTAAATATAATAAAGAAGTTGTTTAATAAAATATTTAATATAGATGCAAATAAAGATGAAGAATTAAAAGTTCTTATAGATTATATAAGTAAATATAATGATGATTCAACAGAATTTTTTGATTTAGCATTTGACTATTTTGGAATGAGAGGGTGCTATGAAGTATTATATGAAAATGAAGATAATGAAATAGTATATACAAAACAAAGTGCATTAAATACAATAGGAATATTTGATTATTCAACACCAGTAAAACAAATAGGGCAACTAAGGAAATGGACTGAAAGAGATAAAAACGGTGCAGATATAACAATAGTAGAATTAACAACAATAAATGGTAAAAGATACTATTCACCAACACCAAATGATTATAAAAAATTACAAGAAGATAAACAGAAATTTGAAAAAAGTAAATGGAATATGCTTCCTTGTATTGCAATAGAAAATGAAATGGGACTATCAAGTTTTGAATTGGTAGTCTCATTAATTTGTGCTTACGAAAGAGTAATACAAAATAGTAGAAATACGTTCCAATATAATGATGATGCAAAATTAAAAATAACAGGCTATGCACCACAAAATGAATTAATGACAACAAAATTAGATAAAGAAGGTAATCCGGAATTAGATGAAAATGGACAACCTAAGCAAGTAGTTAACAAAGCAAGAGAAGAAGAAGACAAAGCGTTATTGAAAATGCAAGTATTTTATACACCAGACAATTCAGGCGATATTGCTTGGGTTGAAAAGAGTGTACAAGATACAGCATTAGAAAATCATAAAAAGACATTAATAGATTTAATTGCTATGATAAGTGGAGTGCCTAATATAACAGACTTAGGATTTACCAACGCAGATAATGCAAGTGCATTAGATAGAAAATTCTTTGCATTAGAGCAGATGATAACAGATGCAGATAAACATTTTAAACAAGCAATATTAAGAAGATGGGAAACCATTATAGACAGAATAAATAAAAGAAAACATAAATCTTATGACTTTAGGAGCATAAAAATTGATTTACAAAGAAATTTACCAACAGACAAAGACACAGAAACAACAAGAGCATTAAAACTAAGAGGATTACTAAGTGATGCAAGTATAATTGATATGTTACCAGATGACTTAGATAGCAATTCAGAACTAGAAAAGATAGATAAACAAAATGAAGAAAATATTAAAAAGAATTTAGAAAACATGGCAAAGATTGGACAAGATACAACAGAAGTTGAAACCAATAATAAAATAGTCAACAATAAATCAAAACAAGATAATGGAAAGCAAGATAATTTAATAAGGAATGGAGAAAAAAATGATGTTAAACCCATATAATCCAAAAATCAATAAAGGATTAAAGATAGAATACAGTAACAAAATATATGACAAGATTATATACCTAAATATTTCTGATAATGAAATACACTTTGAAAACAAAGAGGATGATTCAATAACTAATAATATTGCATGTAAATTAAATGAAGTGAAAATAACATTAGAATAGAGGTGCTTTATATGTGGGAACAACACGATGATTATATGAAACAATTAAAGCAACTATACAATAAAACATCAAAACAAACTCAAAATCGCTTGCAAGAACTATTTGACACATTTAATTTTACATCGGAGAATATATATGACATAGTAGATAATAAAAATAAGAAGAGAATAAATATATACATAGAACAATGGAAAGAACAAGGATTGCTAAAAAATAATAACTATTTTAGTGTATTAGCAAATAATATTTACAATCGAACAAGAGTAAAGAATAGTGAAATACTAGAGTTACTTATATATTCAGCATATATAGAGGAACAAAACAAACTTGAAAAACAAGAAAAACAAATAATGTATGAAGATGCTAATTATTACTATGAACAAGGACAGAAAGAAGTAAATAAGAAGAAAAAGCCATCAATATTAGCGATGGCTTTATTTCTTGTATTATTAGACCAACCTAATTATTCAGGCTTTAATTGGAAACAATATATTGAAGCTACAATACAATATAATGCTCAACAAATATACAAACAAGCAATTTTAAATATACAACAACAAAAATACCTAGAAATCGATTCTAATGAATTTCAAATAATAATAAATAGACAAAATAATCAAAAACTTAATATGAATAATGACAAGATATCAGGTGCAGTAGATTTACAAATGATAGGCCTAAACAATTTAGCTAAACTAGAAGGAATAAAATCAAATGCAGACGATGATGCACAAGTAGAATTTTGGGCAGTAACGGATGAACATAGTACAGAAATGTGTCAATCAATGAATATGATGAGATTCTATATAAACAAAGAAAATAAATTTGATAGGTATTGGGGCAACAGTAAAAAAGATGTTAAGATTATGCCAGTTAGTGTAAAAGGGCTTGTACCTCGGAATTAATCTACCTCCAATAATGTATTATTGGCACTGGTGCCGAAGTACAATAAGATATTTGCCACCAGTTGAAAAACAAAAACAAGCAGAGTATAATAATATTGATTATATAAGAAAAAATAACTATACTAATAGCAAAAATCTAGATAGTAATATAAAAAAAGCTATAAAAGCATTACCAATAAAAATTCAAGGACTTATAAAAGATACAAAATTTAAAATATCTAAAGATAATAGTTGCTATGATAGGAGAAAGGATATAATATATCTATTAAAAGATAGTGATAAATATGAGATATTACACGAAATAGGTCATACAATAGAAACAAAATTAGATTTATTACATGATAAAAAGTACATAGAAATACAGAAAAAAGGATTAGAGGATATAAATATAATAACAGATACACAAAATATAAAGTATTATCAAGATAATATGTTTTTGAATGATACAGGAAAGTTTATATCAGAATATCAAAGAAGAATATATGACAATGATATAGATAACAATTATATTATAGATTATAATACATACAAGTTTAACACAAGAACATTAGGAGAATATTTTTCAGAAGGATTTAGATGTTATTTTGAAGAAAATAAATTACTAAAAAGAAAAGATATAGAATTATATAATTACATTAAGGAGGTTTTGAAATGACAGAAGAACAAGTACAATATGTTTTAAATTCGGAAAGATATATAGAAGCAGTAAAAAAAATGATGGCAATATATCCTAATGGTTTTGATATAAAAAAAATAGATAAAAGAATAAAAAATAAATTAGAAGAATTAACTAATAAATACGATAGCATACAAAAACCAGTTCAAATAAAAAAAACAAATAGCACTTACTAAGAAGTAGGTGCTTTTATTATGGAAAGAAGGTGGAAAAATGAACGATAGAGCAAAATATTTAACAGTAGATGAAGAAAAAAACAACAGAATACAACATATAAGAGAATGTTTCTCAATTATCTATGATGAAATAGATTTAAAGTGTAAATCAGGTAGAGAAACATCATTAGCATTAACAAAATTAGAAGAAGCACAATTTTGGGCTATAAAAGGAGTAACAAGGGAGGAAAAATAATATGTGGTTATTAGTTTTAATATTAAGCATTAAATTACAAATGCCAACTTGGTATTGGATTATATTTACTATAATAACAATATTTAGGCCATTTATAGGGCTATTTTGTAATATTATAGAGAAATGAAATAATAAAAACAACAAATAAAATTGATACACCAGATAATGTATTAAAAGATACACTGGAGCATTCAATTAATAAATAAGTTATTAACATTTTATAATTATAAATTTTTAGACGTAGACGTACGTCTATTTTTTATGCCTTTTTACTGATTGCAGGCTATAAAGAACAACAGAATTTTTAAATGTAACAATTTGGGCAAAAGAACAAGTTGGGATAGGAGAAAATATGGAAGGCGAAAACCAAAACGCAAATAACACAAACATTGATGTAAGCGGGGCAAATAATGTAACGAATAACAATCAAAACAACCAAACACAGACTTTTGACGATGTTCTAGCAAACAAAGAATATCAAGCAGAATTTGATAGAAGAGTTCAGAAAGCAATACAAACACATGAAACAAAATTAAAAGAACAGTGGAAATTAGAACAAGATACACAAAAGTCAGAAGCAGAAAAATTAGCTCAGATGAATGAGACACAAAAACTTCAATATCAATTGAAGAAACAATCAGAAGAGAATGAAAAAATTCAAAGAAAATTAAATGCTAGGGATTTAAAAGACGAAGGTTTTAAGATTGCAACAGCACCTGATACAGCATTTGATCCAGAATTTTTAAATCTTTTCGACTATGAAAACATGACAGCAGAGCAATTACAAGAAAAGACAAAACTTATAAAAGCAATTCAAGACAGAATTGTTGAGAAAGCAGTTAATGAGTGGTCAAAAGAAAAACCACCATACAATCCGGACCCATCTGGTAATAAGTCAAGTGCTGATGAAGCAATAAGAAAGGCAATGGGACTAAAATAAGAAAGGAAGAATAAAAAATGAACAATATTGAATTATCAACAATTTACCTACCTAAATTGGACGAGGTATACAAGAATGAAGCAAAAACATCTATCTTAGATGGAGATGAAACAACAGTACAAAAAGGCCTAAACGGAGAAATAAAAGTAGCTAAACTAGATATGGACGGTTTAGGAGATTTCTCAAGAAATGATGGATACACAAAAGGTTCAACAAGTTTCAAATGGGAAACAGTAAAATACGACAAAGAAAGAAGTCAAGATTTAAGAATTGACAGATTAGACAATCAAGAAGCATTAGGATTACCTTTTGCTAGATTATCTGGAGAATTTGTAAGAACTAAAGTAGTTCCTGAAACAGATGCTTCAAGAATTGCAAAAATTGCAGGAGTAGATGGAATATCAAGAAAGAAGGAGACTCTTTCTGATGGAGCAGGAGTAGTAAGTGCATTAAGAGCTTGTACAAACAAAATGGACGAAGATGAAGTTTCAACAGAAAACAGAATTTTATTTATAACACCAACATTAAAAGGAATGATAGATGACTTAGATACAACTAAATCAAAGAAAGTTTTAGAGAGATTTAAAACAATAATTGAAGTTCCTCAAACAAGAATGTATACAGCAGTAACATTAAATGATGGAAAAGAAAATTACGGATATGAAAAAGCAAAAGATACATACATTAAGTCAAAAGATACAGCTGTAGTATCAGGAAAGGCATATTACACAGAAAGTTCTGGAACATATTCAAAAGTAACTTCTCCAACAGGAAATCCTTCAACATCAGATTACTACGAATTAATAGAAGGTGGAAAAGATATAAACTTCTTATGCGTTGAGAAATCAGCAGTAGTAACAGCAATGGATCAATTCATCAAATACTTTACACCAGACGAAGATCAAAACGGAGACAGCAATGTGTTCAAATATAGAAACAATAATTTATATGGACATGTATACGAAAACAAATTAGCTGGTGTATATTGCTCATACGAAGGCTAGGAGGTGAACAAGATGGCAACATTTATAGGACTAAGAATAAATAAAGAAGCAAAAGAAACTGAACCAAAAGCTAAGAAAGAAAAGGCAAAAGAAACTGAACCAAAAGCTGAAAAAGAATAATTAAGGAGGCAATAGAAATGGCAGAAACCAGTAATATAGATAAAATAATAGCTGATTTGGGAGCTAATTATAAAGACGACAAAGAGGTTCTAAGTGAAATATTAGAGGAAGTAAGCTCTATTGCCTCTGATATTTCTAATAGACAAAAAAACGACGAAAAATTATTTCCATATATAAAAAAAGCAACAAAAGCAATATATCTGTCAAGAGGTGCTGAGGGCTTAACGAGTCGAAACGAGGGTTCTATTTCAACATCGTTTGAAGATATTATAGATAAGTTAAGAAATGACATTATAAAATCTGGGCTAAGGAGGATTAAGTAATGTTATTACGAGATTTAACAAAAGTATATATATCAGAATATGAAGAGATAGAAGACCACGGAGAACCAGAAAAAAAATGGAAATATAAAGGCGTAGCTTGGTTAAATATGCAACAAGATGTTAATGAACTTGACAGAAAATCTACTGGAGAAGTCGATTATAGTACATATAAGGCAAGAACAACAAATGAATATGACATACAAAAGGGAAATGGAATATCATTTGAGGATATCACAAAATTAAAGGAATTTAAGCCTCAATATAAAGTAACCGATAAAAATAAAATCGGAAATACTTATTTATATATATGTGAGAAGGTGCAAGAATGATAAGCTGTAACATTAAAGTAAAACATAATTTCAAAAATATAAATGCTATAACTCAAAAATTGCCACAAATAGCAAAAGAGATAACCGAAGATGTTTTGAAGAACATTAGAGGTTATGCTGTAAGGCTAGAAAAAGGACATAATGAAGAAGGTATATTAGTCGAAATGGTTGATATGTCTACTAAAGAAGTGAAGGGGCGTGTTTATGCGGACCCTTCAAAATTTATGTCCAATGGAGTTTCATATTTATTTTTTGAATATTTTGGAACTGGTGCAAATGCTGAGATGGAACATGTGGGAAAATCAAAACACTTTATAGAAAGTGGCTACACAGAATGGTTCATTCCAGTTTCTAAAGTAGAAAAAGCACTTGGTTATCCAATAGTCAATATTCAAGGAGTAGATTTCTATATTGCTCATGGAATTAAGGCAAATCATTTTATGGGTGATGCTGGTTTTCAAAGTAGAGATGAGAATGTAGATATTGTTAAAAAGAAAATAGAAGCAATGCTGAAGGAGGTATGTAAATGAAAGATTTAAGTATAAAAGAGTTTAGCGATTTAGTGTACGACAAGCTAGATTCATTAAAATATAAACAAATTCTAACAAATCCAACAACAACAAGTAAGTTTCCTTGTTTGGAATTACATACACCTTTAAAATCTGTGAATTTAACAGAAAATGCATTTCCTATATTTTCTACATTTCAAATATCAATAACTTGTTGGAATGCAAAACAACGTCAAGCTATGCAAATGACAGATGAAGTTGATACAAAACTTCAAGAATATAATTTTATAAGGACAAATACCAGTCAAGCAGTATATGACTCTATACTGCAAAAATACGGTATAACGATAACATTTGAGGTTCGTTATAATTCAATAACGGCCTCTTTTAATTTAAAATAAGGAGGAATTTAAAATGGGAGATGGACAAGAAACAGAAAAAACAACAACACCACAAGTAGCAATGAAAGCGAAAGTGTCTTATGCAACAACATTAACAGGAGATAGAACTGATATAGGTTACGTTCAAAAAATAGGACAACTAAAAACATTAAAAGAAGGACAAACATATAGTGCTTTAGATTTAGAAGAAGAAAGAATGGCAAAAGGAAAAAGAAAAGCAGAAACTGTTGACATAGAAATGATGTTTATACAAAAAACGCATAAAGCTATTCAAGCTATTGCTGATGCAGATACAACAATATTCTTATTTTTAGAATATCCAGAAACAACAGCATCAGTTGCTAACAAACCACTAGTTCAGTCAGTAAAATGCACTGTAGACATAGCAGGTCAAGAAATGAACGATGGAGACTTTATAAAAGATACAATGAGAGTATATAAAGAGTCAAAAGTAGTAGAAACAGACGGATATCCAGTCGAAGGAGATTCAACAAAATTTTAAGAGAGGGTCCAAGAGCTCTCTCTCTTTTGCAAAGGAGAGAAAATAAATGATAATAGAGACAAAAAACAAAACGATTAATTTAGTACTAAAAACAAGAAAAATAGTAGAAATAGCTAATCTACTCAATAACAAAAACTTTGAAGAAGCTTTTACAAAGGCGTATTCTATTTTAGATCCAGAAGCGTTATCTAAAATACTATTTAAATTGGCAGAAAATGAAAATGGAGAGAGTTTCTTTACAAAATCTAGTGATGTATACGACTTTATAGATGAGTGTAGAGCAGAAAACATGACAATTAGTGGCTTATATGAGAAGATTGCGGAGGCTTTGAATGATGAGGGTTTTTTCAGGAAAAAGATGTCAAAGAAAGAACTAAAAGAAATGACATCAAATCCATTGTCAACTCTGAATATGAACGAATTAATTCAAAAATCAGCAGAAGTTGCAGTAAGCAAAATGGCAGAACAAGTTATATCAAAAGCTTAAGAGATATAAATACAAGAATAAAAGAATCAAGCAATGTAGTAGAATTAATTGAGTCTTTAGCAATATTAGCATATTATTTAGGAATGAAACCAAACGAATTTTGGAACTGTAGGTATTCTGAAATAAAGACATATTGTCAAGCTAATTTGGTAAGAAAAAATGACAATCTTATAGAGAAGATAGATTTACAAGAAGCAGTAACAAATAAATTAATAGTAGGTAACTGTATGAATCCTAATGCTAAAATAATATTGATTAGAGATAGTTATAAAGAACTTTTTGATACTCAAGAAGAAGAGCAAACCTTAGAAGAACAAAAAAGGCTTTTCAAAGGGTAAAGTTAGCAAAAAAAATAAATTTATATTGTTCGACAAAAAATGACAGACTTCGACAGATGTAATGTGTTAAACTTCTTTTATAATTATAATAAAAGGAGGAGCTTTAAATGGAGAAAAAGAAAAGTGGATTTGGAACAGCTAGTTTAGTATTAGGAATAATAGGAGTTTGTACATCATTTATCCCAATTGTAAACAATGTATCTTTTATCTTAGGCTTGATTGGAGCAATATTTGCAATAATATCACTAATCAAGAAAGCTAGCAAAGGTCAAGCTGTAGCGGGAATCATTTTATGTATTTTGGCAATGGTTATTACATTAAGTGCACAAAAAGCATTAGGAGAGGGGCTAAATGAAGTTAGCAGTAATTTAGACAAGGCAACAGGGAATAGTACAGAAGAAATCCTCGCTAATGATGTAGATGTACAATTAGGAAATTTTGAAGCAACTAGAGGAGAATATGGACTTACAGAAACAAAATTAACTGTTAGGGTAACAAATAAGACTAACAATAAAAAGTCGTTCAGTTTTCATATAGAGGCTGTTGATAGTAATGGTTCAAGAATCAATGAAGACTATATTTATGCAAATGATTTAGGCTCAGGACAAAGTCAAAATTTTGATATATTCACACTAGTAACATCAGACAAAATAGACATGATGAAAAATGCAACATTCAAAATTGTTGAAGCATCAATGTATTAATAAGTAAAAAATAAGAAGACAAACACTTACAGAAATGTAGGTGTTTTTTTATGTTAAAAATAAAAAAGAAGGGAGGAATTTAAATGACTGTAGAAGAAATAGAAATTATAGTAACTGCTAAAGTAGAAGAAGCTTTAAAAGAGTTTCAAAAAATACTACCAGAAATGACAAAAATCATAAAACAAGCACAAGAGCAATTAACCAATATTGATATGTCAAAATTACAAAAAGCAGTAAAGCAACAAATGCCATTATTTAAAAAGCAAATTAAGAACTTAAAAAAGAGTATTGAAAACGATGATATATCTATAAAAATTAATAATAAAGATGCAAAAGAACAAATAACTCAAACTCAAAAGCAAATAGATAGTCTACAAGAAAAGATAAATGCCCGAAAACTAAAATTAGATTCTGTTAAACAAAGTGCAGATCAAATGTACCTTAACAATAAAAATAATGATGGTAGTGTAAAAGAAAATTTAGGGAAGAATACTGAATATATAAAATTAATTCAACAAGAGAGAGAGTTAAATACTGAAATACAAATTTACAATAAATTATTAGAAGATGCCAAAAATAAGATGGCAGAACTTAAAGATGCAAGTAATTCACATGAAATACAAGGACCGTTGAATAATCTTAAAGAAAAATTGGAATTTATAAAGCCTGTAATATCAACGATTAAAGAAGGCTTCAAGAATTTATTTACGGGAAATTGGTATGATACAGATTCTTTCGATTTAGGAGAATCAGAAAATCAAATAAGATTAATAGATTTGAAAATTGATAAAATCGAAAACAAAATAAGAGATTTTCAATCGGGAAAAATTACATTAAGTGATGAAGATATTGCTAAAGCAGAGGTGGAACTTGATGCTTTATATCAAAAAAAAGAAAAAATAGAAAACGACGATTCTACTTCTATGGGTTTCTTCAAAAAATTTTCAAAAGGAATAAACAGTGCTGGAACTCAAATAGGTTCATTTTTTAAAAAGTTCAAAACTGGATTTAATATAGGAGACAGTATAAAGTCAGGGGTAAAGCAAATTGCCAAATATGCTTTAGCTCTTTTTTCATTGCGAGGGATATATTCAATATTAAGTAATTGTGCTCAAAGTTGGTTATCAAGCCAAAATACACAAGCAAAACAATTAAGTGCTAACATTGAATATATGAAATACGCAATGGGAAGTGCATTAGCACCAGTTATACAATTTGTAACTAATCTAGTATATCAATTAATGAAAGCAATACAAAGTGTAGCTTATGCTATGTCGGGAGTTGATATATTTGCAAAAGCAAGTGCAAGTTCGTATGCGAGTATGGCAAGTAGTGCAAAAAATGCTAAAAATGAAACAAAGCAATTAGCAGGAGTACATAATGAAATAAACAATATTTCTGATAATAATTCAAATAGCGGAAGTACATCGCCAAGTTTTGACCTGTCTGGAATTGATAACACTCCAAATAGTATTATGGACGCTATAAAAAACGGAAATTGGTACGAAGTTGGAGCAACAATTGGGAATAAGCTGAATGAAGCTTTAAATAAGATACCTTGGGATAAGATACAAAATACAGCAAAAAAGATTGGAACTAATATTGCACAATTTTTCAATGGCTCAATAGAGAAGATAGATTGGGACCAAATTGGAAATACTATTGCTCAAGGAATAAATACAGCTATTTATTTTACTCAATCGATTGTTCATACATTTAATTGGTCAAATTTAGGAAGTGCTGTAGCTAATACAATAAATGGATTCTTCAAAAATACTAATTGGGGAGCTTTGGGAGACACAATAAGTATAGGCATTAAAGGTGCATTTAATGGAGTCACAGCATTTTTCAAAGACTTTGATTGGAGTCCTATTGTTCAAGGCTTAATAGATTTTATAACAGGCTTTAACTGGAATGACGTTGTGGATGCAATATTTAAGGCATTGGGTTCAGCATGTGCCAGTCTTGTTAATCTTGGAATGGTTATAGGAGAAAAGATTAATGAAGCACTTGAATGGTCAAAAGAATTTTGGCAAAAAGAAATTGAAGACTGCGGAGGAAATATTGTTCAAGGAATATTAAAAGGAATAATAGATCAAACATTAATGATAGGCGAATGGATATATGATCACATATTTAAGCCTTTCATAGACGGATTTAAAAATGCATTTGGAATACATTCACCATCTACTGTTATGATAGAAATGGGTGGATATATAATAGATGGTTTAAAAAATGGACTACTAGGAATATGGGATAAAGTAAAGCAACCATTTATTGATCTTAAAAATAATCTAACTAGTAAATTCACAGAAATAAAAAGCGATATTTCAAACTGGTCAAATAATACCAAAACGACAATTTCAAATTGGGGAAATGATGTAAAGAACAAGATTAGTTCAGCATGGAGCAATGCATCACAGAACGTAAATAACATTGTAAATTTTCTAAAAAACAATATTTCAACAGGATTAAATGGTGTTAAAAATATTGTTTTAAATTGGGGCGATAGCATAAAAAATACTTTTTCTAATCTAGGTAGAAATGCAATAACGTGGGGAACAGATTTAGTAAGTAATATGGCCTCGGGGATTAAAAACAACATACATAAGGTTACTAGTGCAGTAAATTCGGTTGCAAGCAAAATTAAAAACTTGTTAGGCTTCTCTGAACCAGAAGAAGGACCACTAAGCAATTTTCACACATATATGCCAGACATGATTGACTTAATGACTAAAGGAATCAAAGATAATGTCGGAAAGGTAAAAAATGAGATTGAAAATTTAGCAGGAACGATGTCTTATACAATAAACACAGAAGCAATACAGGGCATTTCTTCTACAAGTCCTAATATAAAACCAATAAGCATTCAATCTAATAATACGATAGGTATGTTTGAAGATGTATTGTCAGATTTTAATGGCAACAATAGACAACCAGTACATATAACCATTCAATATTTAGGCAAAGACATCTTTGATGACACAATAGATTATATAAATTCAAAGACCCGCAGAACGGGAAGAAATACAATAGTAACGGTAGGTGATTAATATGTTATGGAGAGAACATGGAGTAACAGACAATCTTCCGACTCCAAGCACATATAGTGCGGATATAGAAGACACAGACAATGATAGTTATACAAGCAAAAAGACAGGAGCACTGATTGATAACCCGATAGCAATAGGAATGTTAAAACTTTCGATGGCGTGGAATTTAAACTCAGAGGAAGAAGCGGAAAACTTAATTCAGAAGACATATAAAAATCCTCTTGTACTAGATGTAAAGGTTCCAGTTGTAAATGGTGGATTTTTAGAAGGAGCCAAATTCAGAGTTTCCAAAAGAAAAGTAGAGATGATAGATACAGAATTAAATACGAGTACTTCTAAAACAAGATGGAAGTGCTCTTTTAATTTGATGCAAAAAGAATTAACAGAGGCACAAAAACAAGCTGTAAAAAATGTAAATTCATAGGAGGCTATAAATGTATAATACAACTCAAGATTATAAAGATAAAATATTAAACGATTCAACTCAACATGAATTAAATATATATATTGACAATAATAAGATAGAGCCAAACCACATTATAGACTTCAAATCTACATTAGAGTTATTTAATAATAATGAATTTTGTTTGGGAAGTACTCCAGAAATAGACATTGAATTTGAGATAGACAGAAGAGACTTACCAGAGTCTTATAACGAAGTTCACGTTGAAAGTGGATTGGAAGATGAAATAATACCAATCGGAAAATTTACAATTCAATCAATAGAAGATGACGAATTTAAAGTTAAAATCAAAGCTACAGATTATATGAAAAAGTTTGATGACAATAAATATGATGGTAGCGACTTAACTTACCCAGCAACGATGCTACAGGTATTGCAAGATATATGTACTAAGATAGGAGTAGAACTTGGGTCTACTTCTTTTCTTAATGATGATAAGCAGATAGCAGTATATGACAATACTGTAACAGCAAGAACATATATAGGTTATATTGCAGAACAAGCTGGAGGATTTGCTGTAATAGGCAGAGATGGAAAATTGTATATTAAAACATTTGGCGAAGATACTGCGAATATTGACATCAACTTATTTGGCAATTTCAAATGGGGAGATAAATTTAGTGTTTCAAAAGTTTCTTATGAAGATGGAACACAGAATTACAAATTTGGAGATGAAACAGCAAGCACTGTATATATAAATCAAAATAATATGTACATAGTAGATAGCGAACAAATAGAAAACATCTATAATCAAATAAAAGACTTTGAAGTATATTCATTTGAGGGAGAAACTATAATAGATCCTGCTTATGATATTGGAGATATTCTTATAATTGATGGAAAAAAAGTTATATATCAGGGAGAACTTGAATATGCTGGCAAATTCAAAGCAAGTATAAAGAGCAAGATACAAGCAAAAACTGAACAAGAAAGCATGCAGACAAAATCCAACAATTCTGAAAAAATAAGAAGAGTTCAAAGTGAAATCAATCAAATTGATGGAAAAATAACACAATTAGTTCAAAAAACTACAGAGCACGAAGAGAAGATAACTCAGGTAGAGCAAGACGTAGATTCAATTAAACAAAAAGTAGCAGATACAGTTGACTACAAGCGTGATGTTGAAGGAATTACAGAAATACATTTAGAGAATGCAAAAGAAATCAATATTTTGAACTTAATAATTGAGGGAAACAAGAAGTATGAATGCAACTTATATCCTGATGAGGATTTATATCCATCATCAGACTTAAACGTAAATCAGGAGGTGATGTAATGTGCAGTACAAAATAATAGTAGACAAGCAAAGCAGAACGAATCCTTCTGCAGACAAAAAAGAATACGTTATTAATATAGAAGAACTAAGAACAAACGGAAATATAAGTGACAGTATAGTTATTACTAAAGATGAAGCTTACGTTTTGCGTAAGTTAAAGCTAACAGAATATCTTGTGCTAGAAGAGCTAGAAAATCCAGTCAAGCAGACTTTGGCTGATGCGAAGATAGAGTTGTTTGAAGGAGATAATTACATATATTTAATAGACATGACAGGCAACAAATTTTACGCTGAATACATCATTAAAAATGACTTAACGGATATGTATGCTACTAAATTAGAGCTTAGCACTGCAATAAATCAGACAGCAGACCAAATTCAATTACTTGCAAAACAAAAGTTGGGAAAAGAGGAACTTTCAACTGAGTTACAGGTTAATTCTGAAGCAATAAAAATAGCATGGAATAAAATATCTGATTATATACAGATGATGATTGCTAATGGAAATGCAAGTTTGGCGATATTAGATCAAAACAAAAAAATTCTTATGGCTTTGGACAAAACTGGTCAGCACTTTTATAACAATGGCAAAACTATGGATATTGGTGCTTTTGACTGTTATTTTCCTTCTTACGATAATATATACAAAAGTTTAATGTTCGCATTAAATGAAAAATCAACAAACAATTTTATGGCTTGGGGCTATAAGACCACTGCTGAAAATGGGAAGACAACTTATATTCCAGTTATATATCTTGGTGGAAATTCTGATGACGATTATGGTTTTCATATTGAAAACGATATTATTTTGAATTTCAATAAGATTAGGTTTAAAAAGTCAAAGATTTATGATAATAATGATAGTTTATGTTTTGAGATTGGAGAAGACTTGTTTTATGGAGATACAAGAGATAACAAGGAAATTTTCAGTGTATATAACAATTCAAATGGAACAAAAACCTTTAGAATTTTTGGAGATGATAGCAATCCAATAATGATAGATAGTAGCGGAAACTTTGTATTAGCGAGTGGAAAAATAATACTAGACAATAATGGAAATATTGATTGTGTACATTTATATCAGACTGGAGATTCTTCTGATATAAGAATAAAAAGCAACATAAAAGATAGTTCCGAGTCAGCAATAGATATTATTAATAAAATTCATCATAAAGAGTTTGACAAGAAAGACGATAATACTCACTATAAAATAGGGTATATTGCACAAGAGATGGAACAGATAGATAAAAACTTTGTAGTCAAAAAACAAGCTAATAAAGAAAAGGGAATAGAAGAAAGGTATTATATGAATCAATTGCCGATTTTAGCAACGGCAACAAAGGCGATACAAGAACAACAAAAGCAAATAGAAGAACTAAAGCAAAGAATAGAAAACCTTGGGAAAGGAGAAAAGAATGGAAATACTTAATTTTGAAGATGGTACAAAAACGCAAGATGCTTACGTTACCATCGATGGAGTAAATCATACAGTAACTCCAGCAAAATACACGGGCAAGATACCTTTATCAGCATATAACTTAAATAAAATGCAAAAGAATTTAGTCACGCATAAATATCAATTAAAAATCACATCTGCAGTTACGGCGGGAACAGAAGTAACAATACCGTGCTACTATAAGGTCGGACAAGCGGTGATTGACGTGTACTTGAATGGAGAACGATTATTGTTAAGCTCTGATGCAAGCGGAACAGATGGACATTATAGAGAAGTTGGAACAGCAAATAGCATATCTAATAAGATAAAAACAACAACAGACTGGGCTCTTGAAACGGGAGATGTATTAGATTTTGTAGTAAGGCGGTGATTATAGTGCAACCTAATTTGAGAGATATACAAAAAATGATAAATGATGCAGTTCTTTCAGTGAAAAAAGCAGAAAATCCTGTTGGACATATCAGAATGGAAACAACAAACACAAATCCAGCTACATATTTAGGATTCGGAACATGGGTATTATGGGGAGCTGGAAGAGTACCTGTTGGAGTTAATACATCAGATAGTATTTTTAATACAGTTGAAAAAACTGGAGGCTCAAAAACAGCAAATATATCACATACACATACGATAGCAAGTCATAATCACGGTGGAAATACTGGAAGTACAGCACTAACAATAAATCAAATACCCGCTCATACGCATGATGTTTGGCAGACTTCAGGAGGCTCTGCACAATCAACTGAAGCAAATGCTCTGTCTGGAGCGACCGCATGGAATAAAACTCTAAGAAATGTTGAAAAATTTGCTAAAAGTACTGGTGGAGGACAAGGACACATTCATACAATATCTGCATCAGGACAACAAACTACAAGTTCTGCAGGCTCTACATCATTATCATTACTACAACCATATATAACATGTTATATGTGGAAAAGAACAGCGTAGGAGGTAACGATGGAAAAGTCAGATATAATGAAACTTCAAGAAACAGAAGACAGAAGTAAATCTAATACAAAAAGATTAGATGAACATGACATTAAATTTAAGGAAATGTCAGGAAAGCTCGAAGATATTCACGAACTTACATACTCTATAAAAGAAATTGCAACAGAAGTAAAACTCATGAGAGAAGATGTAAATAAGCTAGATGCACGTGTTGGCAACATTGAAAATGAGCCAGCAAAAGATTATAAAGAAGTTAAAAAAGCTATAAGAGACAAAATAATCTTATCCGTTGTAGGTGCGATTGTTGGTGCTGTTATAGCTTTAATTATTAAATAAAATAATAGGAGGAAATTGAAATTATGGATATATCAGTATTAACACAATATTTTAGTATAGTAGTTGTAGGAATATGTTTATGTGTTGGCTACGTTATAAAAAATAGCCTTGACTTTATACCAAACAAGTACATACCACTAATAATGCTAATTTTAGGATTAGTAATTAATGTATTAATGAATTTAAACGGTATAAATGCAGAAGTAGTACTAACAGGAATGTTTAGCGGCTTAGCTTCTACAGGACTATACGAAATGTTTAAGAATTTAATTAATCAGGAGGACAAGTAGTATGAATAAAACCGCAAAAGCCTTGAGGCTGTACACACACACACACACACCACATTTCTAGTGGACAAAAATGGAGCAAAGGAGGAAGTAGAGAGCAACAGAAGTTAGCAATACTTCCTCGTGATTGTGAATGATTCCAAAGTGTAAATTCAACAACAATATGAGAAAAATATGGAGTGGTAATTTATATGCATTAAATAGTTATCAACCATTTAATGAACCACTTAAAAAAAATAAACTATATATATTTGTGGTAAAGTCTTTGTCATCAGCGTACATAGAATTTATTCCGTATATTTACGGTGTGGGAAACAGTTTACAACATTCATATTACGACGGCTCAACAGTTGTTAGATGGAGAATTGCTATAAATTCAAAAGGAACTGAATTTGCATTAAATACAGATAGCTTAAATATGTCAAGTAATACTAGTGTTTTGGCAGTATATGAATTAGGTTGATAAAAACATGAATTTGCAATCGCTCTCAAAAAATAAAATGATACCAAAATGTAAAAGTTTTATAAAAAAACAAGGGGATACAATGAGTGGTCCCTTAAAAATAAAAAATATATATGAATTTGTTGGCGTTGAAAAAACAAGAACAATTAACTCTAAAGATTATACTGCCAGATTCGGAGTTGGCCAAGCTGGAACAGAAGGTTCAGCAACTTTAGAATTAAGCAATGCATCTTCTGAAATTCTTGGGAGGTTGGAAGTTCGTGCTGATGGAACAATAAAAAATCAAAAAAGCAATAAATATATTGCTGAAATAGATGCGGATTTTAAAGATTTATTGCTAGCGTCAGGAATAACGGTTGGAACAATAGCTAAGCAAGCAAAGTACAAAAAAACTGGTGGAATTGTAAGTATAATTGGAGATGTTGCTGGTGTTACAAAAGCAGGAACAATAGTTGCAACTTTACCAGCAGAATATCGTCCAAACTGTCAAATGTATTTTATTGGGACTTGTTCAGGACAAAGGGTTTGCCGCTGGTTTGTAGCAACAAACGGAAATATTACATTAGAATGGGTTTCAGATTCAAAATACGATTTGGCTTGGTATGGTTTAAATTTTTCATTCCATACCTAAAAAAAGAAAGTGAGGAAAATAGATGAATATAATAGAAACTAATTTAGAATTTAAAGATATGTTGACAAGAAAATCAACAGAAAGAATAATATTACATCATGCAGATGCAAAAAAATGCTCTGCTGACGATATACATAGATGGCATTTGAATAATGGTTGGAGCGGTGCAGGCTATCACTTTCTGGTAAGAAAAGACGGCACAATATATAGACTTCGCCCAGAGGATAAAGTAGGCGCTCATGCATATGGCTCAAATTATAATTCTTTAGGAGTATGCTTTGAAGGTAACTTCATGGAAGAAGATATGCCAGAAGCTCAAAAAGAAGCTGGAAAGGAACTAGTTGCATACTTGAAGAACAAGTACAATATAACAACAGTACAAGCTCATAGAGATGTATGTGCAACCTCATGCCCAGGAGATAAATTTCCATTTGGCGAGATTGCAAATTCTGAGACAAACAATAAAGTTATACCTCAGCCACAAGAAAACGTCCCAAAAGGCAACGTGGCAAGAATACAAGCTATTCTAAATGATAAATACGGGTTAAGTATTGCTGTAGACAACATCTATGGAAATGAAACAAAGAAAGCCTTAGTAAAAGGTCTACAAACAGAATTAAACAAACAATATGGAAGAGGTTTAGCTGTCGATGGAATATTTGGAACCAACACTTACAATTCTTGTATAAATGTTAGAAAAGGTGCAGAAGGTAATATTACATATTTAATTCAAGCAATGTTAGTATGCCATTCATTCGACATAGATGCAGATGGAATATTCGGACCTGCAACAGAAAGTGCAGTAAGAGAATTTCAATCAAGAAATGGATTATCACAAGATGGAATAGTAGGGAAAAATACATTTAATAAATTATTCAAATAAACTTTGGTAGGAGCAATCCTACCTCTTTTTTTATGCCAATTTCGCTATAGCGAAAGGATGCGTTAAATTTTAGACAATAAACTATATTCTTAAACAATTAAAATGCCTTAAAACTCATTCTCATACGTTGAATTTTTGCCTGTTTTTAGCTGTTTGACAAGTTTCGACAGACTTTTCACATAAAATTTGTTATTATATTAAAAAGGAGGACAAGCTTATGAAAGAAGATTTGGAAAAGCTTGAACTAATGATAAAAAATGATAGCCGATATGAAGATATAATAGAGCAGAGTATGCAAATGGATAAATACATAGAAAAGAAAATCGAGGGAGCGTTATAGCTTCCTCATATTTATGTTTCACATATGAAACGCAATGAATGTTATCTTAATAAGATGGAATACTAATCAAGGGGAATAATATGAGAGTAGAAATTTTATTAAGAGAAATAAGAGAAGAGAAAAGTATATCTTTAAGAAAATTATCAGAATTAACCAATATAAGTGTTAGTCAACTTAGTAAAATTGAGAGAAATGAATCCGAACCGACAATTTCAACTTTGATTAGAATATCTTTAGCATTAAAAACAGACATAAAAAATTTGTATAAAATAAAATTTTAAAGATTTCATGAATGAAAATGGGCATTTCGTGAAAGCGTTTCACATATGAAACACTATTGATTATATTACTTTCATAAACAAAGGAGGTAATATATGGAGAAATATATAAAGTTATTAAGTAATAAGTTTGAAAGCAATGAAATGGTAATACGAAGAATGGTGGATTTTGCATTAAAAGATGGATTTTCTTTAGAAGAAACAATACTTTTTATAGAGGATTTTTTTAATGCAAAAAGTATGCAATAAAGTATGCAGTAGCAAGAATAATTGTGAATAAGTTAAATTTTTGCCGAATAAATTATGTGCAAAAGGTGCGACTTTAGATATAAAAAAGTAATTTTGAATAACATGAAATAAGTATAAAATGACCAGCCCAACCAAGCAAACAAAAAACAAACTTTTACGTCTTTTTGAGGCTGTAAGAGTTTATTTTTTTACATAAGAAAACAGAAGAGAGTAATTTATGTAAAAGAATTACTATTTGTTGTATAAATCAAAAAAATATGCTAATGATCATATTACGAATTGTTAAAAATAATTAATTTTTTCGGAATGAAACTAAATAATGAAATCATTATTGTTAAATTATTTGTTTTATGATAAAATAAATAAGCATACAATTTATGTGTTGGAACATATCCACGAATTATATTATAGACCCAATTTTATATTGGTTATTGTATGTAAAAAATTAAGAGAGCAATTGTGCTCTCTTATGATGTTAATTAGAAGGAGAAATTAAATGTGGAATAGTTATTTCTTTCAAATACAGAGCAAGTATAGCATGAGAGTGAGCTTTAAAAATCCATTAGTTATACGATTAGATGGAAAAGATGTTACAAAAAATAAAAAATATGATTTGCTTAACAATTATGAAGGAAATTTTAGAAATACTTTAGAGAAAACAGCTGAATTTTTTACTAGAAAATATAAATGTTTAGCAATATTGGGCTCAGATGAAATAAGTTTTATTTTTACAGATCCACTAGTGGTAATAAGTGATTTAGATAAAGAAAAGTGGAATACATCAAATGAAATAATATCAGTATTTTCACAGTACTTTTTTGATTATTTTAACGAACATAATAAGCAATCTAAAGTGTTTTGGCATGGCAAGTGTTTTTCTATAAGAAATGAAAAAATAAATTCATATATAAAATTCAGGTCAAGCATAATAAAAAATGTAATGACAACATATTTTTTATCAAAATATAATATAAAAATGGGAAAAGAAAAACAAGAAAAAAGAGAAATTGAATGCAAAAAATTACAAGGCTATGAGGTGCTAGAAGATATACAAGATGGTGTTTTATATTTAGAAGGAGATAGAATTGATATAATTGAATTTTATAAAGGAAATATAAAGAAAGTAAAAAGCACAGAACATAAAAGCAGTGATTTGTATATAGATTTAACTAATTTTTAAATTGTAAAAGCTAAGTGGTTATAAAATACTACTTAGCTTTTTAAGCATTTCGCCCAAAATCCCCCGTCCCTAATGGGCGAAAAGGTGAATGAGCGAGAAAATTATGGATTAGTTTCTATTAGCAGCAGCTGTTATTTCCGCCACAGCAACAACATAATACTATTAATATAATGAAGATCCATATACAGTTATTTCCTCCGAAACAACCACATCCGCAATTGTTTCCACAACATCTACTATTATCTGGCATACAATTCACCCCCTTATATAAGTAAGTCTTTTGCTAATTTAATGTCTAGCAGCAAGAAGATCTGTTACATCCGCAACCACAACCACAGCAGAAAAGCAATAAGAATAAAATTATGAACCAAAGAAGTTCACTATTGCAACCGCAATTTCCCATTATAATTACCTCCTTTAAAAAGATAATGATTTCTAAATCTTTCGTATGGTATATATTATTCAAACTGAAAATATGTGTTACAAGGAAGTTTGAAAAAACATTAAAAGAAATTGAAAAAAGGCTATACAAAAAAATAGAATTAATGATATAATCTACAATGAAAATAGACGAATGAAAAAGAGTTATAAGATTACAAAAATAATTACAATTAAATTGTACTTTGAAGAAGGGGTATACAATGGGAAAAATAGTTTTATTAGATGACTCAACAATAAATAAAATAGCTGCAGGTGAGGTTATTGAAAGGCCTGCATCTGTTGTAAAAGAGGTAATGGAAAACTCGATTGATGCTGGAGCAACTGCAATAACTGTAGAAATTAGAAATGGTGGAATTTCGTATATTAGGGTAACTGATAATGGAAAGGGAATAATGCAAGATGACCTAGAAATTGCTTTTGAAAGACATGCAACTAGTAAGCTAAGAAGTGCCGAAGATTTAGACGATATTAAGTCTATGGGATTTAGAGGCGAGGCTTTGGCAAGTATTGCGTCAATTGCGAAGGTTACATTAGATTCTAAAACAGCTGATAGCTATACTGGATATGAAGTTGTTGTTGAAGGCGGAAAAATATTAAACAAAGAAGAAGCAGGGTGTGCAAATGGTACAAGCATTACAATAGAGAATTTATTTTATAATACACCAGTAAGATATAAGTTTTTGAAAAAAGATTTTACAGAGTCAGGTTATATTGAAGATGTTGTAACAAGAATTGCACTTGTACATCCAGAGATTGCAGTAAAGTTAATTAACACAGGCAAAACAGTTATACAAACATCTGGTAATGGTGAAATTAAACCTGTAATTTACAATATTTATGGAAAAGAAATTGCAGATAACTTGATAGATATAGACTATACATATGATGACATAATTGTTAAAGGTGTTATTGGTAAGCCAGTAATTTCAAGGTCTAATAGAAGTAATCAATTATTTTTCGTAAATAATAGATTTGTTAAGGACAAGGCTTTATCTGGTGCTGCAGAGCAAGCTTTTAAAGGATTTGTTACAATTGGAAAGCATGGATTTTTAGTATTAAATATTGATATGGATCCTAGAAAGGTTGATGTGAATGTTCACCCTGCTAAATTAGAAGTTAGATTCCAAGAAGAAACAAAAATATTTAAGGCCATATATCATGCAATTAGAGAAGGATTATTAAAAGGAGACTTAGTTGCAGATACAGAAAGCATAGATAAGATTGATGAAGAAAAAACAAAGTATAGCACAGAAAATATAAATTTAAATCCTAAAATTGAAAACACGGGAAGTTCAATATTTAGAGACATGGCTGCAAAAAGTGCATTTAATAATTCATTTACACAAGATGTGAAACAACTAAATACATTAGCAACCGATTTAAAGGCAACAACTTCAACTGAAAATACTTCTTCTTCACCAAGCACAGCATGGCAAAAAAATGATGAGAGTATTGATGAGAAAGAAAAGAAAAGCGAGCAGACCTTTGAAGATGTTATGGCTAAACTAAATAGAATGCAAAATGTAATATCTGCCGTAAAAGAAGATGGAGACAAATATGATAGCGAAGTAGCCGATACACAAAATGATGAAAAAATAGAGAGTAAAACTAATCAATACAATGAAGAAAGTTCACAAGAACTAACTAATGTAGAAAATAAACAACAAGAAGATTTTGCAACCGAAGGAGCAACACCAGTTGATGAGAATAGTAATTGCTTTCAAACTAGTACTACTGAACTTCCTCAAATTGAGAACCAACCATCTCAAAGCTACAATGTAAATGATTCTAAATTTATGGAGATGTATGAGAAAACATTTGGAATATCTGTAAAAAAAGAAGAAAATGAAGAAGATAAAATAGATGTATCTCAAGAATTTAAACCAATGACTGTGGAAGACAATGTATCTGTATTTGAAGGAGAGTCTAGCTATGCTACGAAACCGGTATACAAATATATAGGAATTGCTTTTAATACATACATAATTATAGAAATGAAATCAGATTTATATATAATAGATCAGCACGCAGCACATGAGAGAATTATGTATGAAAAAATAAAACAAAACTACTACAATAATGACACAAAAGATTCGCAATTAATGTTGCTACCAGATATTATAACATTAACACATAAGGAAATGGGAATATATAGAGATAACAAAGAACTATTCCAAAGAGCAGGATTTATGGTAGAGGAGTTTGGAGAAAATACAGTCAAATTAAGCGGAGTTCCAGATGTATTGTTAGACCTAGAAACTAAGGAATTGTTCTTAGAAACATTAGACGAAATAAATACAGTTGCAAGAACTGCAAAACAAGAAATTGAAGAAAAATTTATTGCAACAGTTGCATGTAAGGCGGCAGTAAAAGCACACATGGTATTGGAAAGACAAGAAGTAATTCAATTATTAGATAAACTATTACAATTACCAAATCCATTTACATGCCCACATGGCAGACCAACTGCAATAAAGATGACTAGAAATGACATTGAAAAGAAATTTTCAAGAAGATAAAATTTATAATTTTGTTGTATTAAACATTATTTTAAATACAACTTTGAATAAGGAAAGGAACAGAAAAAATGGATAAATTATTTATATTATTATTTATACTAGTTGCAAATATAGTATCAATACTCTTAATATATCATTCATTTGATAAAAATATAGAAAAGACAAAAAGACTTTTATATACCATGATTGCAATGGGAGTTGTGTACATAATTGTGCTAATAGTATATTTCTTTAGCTCTATAGGAATAGATAAAAGGATTGCAACACAGGCAAAACAAACGATTGTATTTACATTTGTTCCAGTAAACTCAATAATAGTAATTCCTTTCATGTTAAGATCATTTAATAAGAGAAAGGATAGAGAAATAACAGGAGAGCAATTAAATAAAAGAGCAGTTGTAATGTTTATAATAGCTGTGGTTATTGTTGTTAGCGAATTTTTCTATTTTAGAAATATAGAAAAAGGAATAGGAAGAATAATAGAACAACAAGGAGCGGCAAATGAAGCTAGCACTAATAGTGCAGTAACAAATTCTGTTTTAAATACAGAAAATAAAACTAATAGTATAACCAATATTGACAAATATTACATCTGGGATAGAACATTTGGAGATGGTTAATATTTTAATAAATACAACTTTTAAATATAGTAGTTTTACTGAAAATTGGAAAAAAACAATTTTATTTGCAATGTAAAGGAGAACAAAATTAGTTATGCAAAAAGTTATAGTTATTTGTGGCCCTACTGCAAGTGGAAAAACGGCTCTTTCTATTGAACTTGCAAAAAGAATAAATGGAGAAATAGTTTCAGCAGATTCTATGCAAATATATGATGAAATGAGCATAGGAACTGCAAAACCAGATGTAGAAGAAATGCAAGGAATTAAGCATTATTTGGTTGGTAATATTGCACCAACTACAAGGTATAGTGTGTCTGATTATAAAAATGATGCGACTAAGGCATTGGAAGAAATAATTGAAAAAAACAAAACTCCAATAGTCGTTGGAGGAACTGGGTTATATGTTAATTCTTTGATATATGGAATTGATTATCCAGAAGTTGAAACTGATTTAGAATACAGAAAAGAACTAGAGAAAGTAGCAGAACAAAAGGGACTCGGATATTTATATGAAGAAGCAAAAAAGATTGACCCAGAAGCGGTAAAGAATATTAGTGTAAATGATAAAAAAAGAATAATAAGAATATTGGAAATATATAAAGAAACAGGAAAAACAAAGACTCAGCTAGAAATTGAATCTAGAAAAAATGGAGTTCCATATGATTATAGAGTGTTTGCTATAAATATGCCTAGAGAAATTTTATATGATAGAATTAATAGAAGAGTAGATATAATGCTTGAAAAAGGGCTAATAGAAGAAGTTAAGCAACTGTATAAAAAATATGGAGATGAGCTTCGTACATCTGTACAAGGAATAGGTTACAAAGAAGTAATAGATTATTTGAATGGAATGTACTCTAAAGAAGAAATGATTGAAAAAATAAAGATGGAAACACGTAGATATGCTAAAAGACAATTAACGTGGTTTAGAAAAATACCAAATATAATTTGGATTGACGGATTAGGAAATGTTCAAGATAATGTTAATCTTATTTTGAAAGAAGCAGAGCTAAACGAAAACTAAATTAATTTAGTAGGTTTTGAATAACACAGATTCTATGTAGAATTTAATAGAAAGGTGATAAACTTTGGAGAAAAAAATTAGAAAAGGAAGAGTATTTGCGGTAGTTTTAATACTTGCACTTGTATTTATATACGCGGTATATTTGGTTGCTAAACTTGTACAAAATCCTACAAATACCTTCATGGTTACAAACGGAAAAATATCACAAGAGGAAAGTGATATTGGCTACATTATAAGAGAGGAAACTGTTGTAAAAGGACAAAATTATAAAAACGGAATGGTAAAAATAAAAAACGAAGGTGAAAAAGTTGCAAAAGGAGATTCTGTTTTTAGATACTATTCATCAGGAGAAGAAGAATTAAAAAATAAGATTGCTGAATTAGATGTAGAAATACAATCTCTAATGCAAAACGAAAAAAGCAGTTTTCCAAGTGATGTAAAGTTATTAGAAAGCCAAATTGAGAAGGAACTTGACTCGATTTATGGAGTAAATAATGCTCAGAAAATTCAAGAATATAAGAAAAATATAAACTCATACATAACAAAGAAAGCTAAAATATCTAGCCCATCTAATTCTCGTTTGAAAGAATTACTAAGCCAAAGAGAAGAATATGAAAATAGATTAACATCAGATTCTGAAAATGTAAATGCACCAGAGAGTGGAATTGTTTCTTATAGAGTAGATGGATTAGAGAGTGTTTTAACAACGGAGAACTTTACTAAATTTAATAAAAGCTTTTTACAAGACTTGAAATTAAAGACTGGACAAACTGTTGCAAGCAATGAAGAAGTTGGAAAAATAATAAATAATTATCAATGTTACATTGTTTTTAATTCTAACACAAATGAGGCAAAAAACTCGAAAGTGGGAGATACAATCAAAATAAGAGTGCAAAATTCTGATACTTTAAAAGCTAGTGTGGAAAATATTATAGATGAAGATGATGAGTCTAAAACAATTACTGTAAAAATTACAAATGATGTTGAAAAATTAATTGCATATAGAAAAATATCTTTTGATATAATTTGGTGGGATGCAGAAGGCTTTAGAATTCCAAATGAAGCAATAAAAGAAGAAAATGGCTTATCATATGTTGTAAGAAATAGAAATGGTTATTACAATAAAATGCTAGTGAAAATATTAAAACAAAATGACGAATATTGTATAGTTAGACAGTATAAAACAGAGGAGTTAGAAGAACTTGGGTTTACTAGTTCACAAATATATAGCATGAGAAATATAGCGCTTTATGATGAAATTGTACTAAACCCGACTGATGAACAAATGTTACAATAATGTTACAGAATATTAAATTAAAATTACAATATTAAAAATACTATTGACAATAAAGCTAAAAAGATAGATACTATAGCTAGTAATTTTTACAAAGGACGATGAAATTTTAGGAGGTTTATAATGTCAGGAGCTATAATGAATAAAATCTGGGGAGCATTTGGAATGGATGCAAATGAAGAAGAGGAAGAAGATTACGTAGAAAATAACGAAGAAATGGAAGAAGAAGAGGAAAATAATAAAGAAAATAAACTATGGGGAAGACGTAACAACAAAGTTGTAGCAATGCCTCAACCTCAACAAGTGAAGATGGTTATATCACAACCAACAACATTTGATCAAGCAGAAGATATATGTGATTTACTAAAAGAAAAACAATCTGTAATAGTAAATCTTGAATATGTAAATAAAGATGTTGCAAGAAGAATAATTGATGTAGTAAGTGGAGCTGTTCATGCTTTAGACGGACACATTCAAAAAGTATCTAATTCTATATTCTTAATTGCACCATACAATTACGAAATAACAAATGAAATGGCAAGAGAAGAAATTAAAAACAAATTATCTGTTTCTTGGTTAAAAAATGCAGGCAATAATTAGACTGAATGTAATTGGGAGGAAGCAAAAATGATTACACCTTTAGAAATTGAAAACAAGAAATTTTCAAAACAAATGATGAATGGATATAGTGTAGAAGAAGTTGATGATTTCTTGGATGAATTAACAGCATGCTACGAAAAATTATACAAAGAGAGTAACGAAAATCAAGATAAAATAGCAGAATTAAACGGAAAACTTGAACATTATAAACAAATAGAAGGCACATTAAACAATACACTTATAATGGCTCAATCTACAGCTGAAGATATAAAAAATGTTGCAAAACAACAAGCTGACCAAATAATAAAAGATGCTGAATCTGATGCAAAACAATCATTAGCTTCATTAGAACAACAAATATTATTAAAGAAAAAAGATTTTGAAGATTTACAAAAACAATTTGACGTATACAAAGCAAAAATGGAGTCTTTATTAATATCACAACTGGAATTAATAAAAGACATAAACAAAGAACAAGATAACTAAAACAAGACATAAAAAGAACGAAAGCAAAAGGTTTGGAAAATTTCCGAATTTTTTGCTTTACTTTTTTATAGCAACAAAAACTTTTTATACCGAAATAATTTGTTTTCTTAAATTCGACATGTTGTGCTTGGTCGGAGCTCCTTCGGACACCTCAAGGCGCACTCCAGTCGAATTTGGCGAAAAAGTAAATTATTTCGAGTATTAGAATGTTATTTTTTGAAATTTTAAATGTTAAGTAGATAAGAAATGTTACAGCACTATTAAATGTATGTTACAATTGCATTATAAATATTGACATCTATGAAAAATTAGATAAAATATATGTATAAAGTTACCATTTAATATCTGTTAATATGCAAAATAATGCTGTTGGAGGATACATACATGAGAGTAATAAGTGGAAGTGCTAGAGGCACTGTATTACATTCTATTGAAGACATAAGCACAAGACCAACATTAGACAGGGTTAAAGAGTCACTTTTTAATATAATTCAAAATGATATAGAGGATACTACTGTATTAGATTTATTTGCTGGAAGTGGAGCAATTGGAATAGAATTTCTTAGTAGAAGAGCAAAACAGGTTTATTTCTGTGATAAATCAAGTAAAGCTGTTGCTATGATTGAGAAAAATCTAGAAAAAACAAAACTAAAAGAAAAAGCAATAGTATATAACAAAGATTATATAGATTGCATTAATACAGTTAAAAATATCAAATTCGATATTATATTTTTAGATCCACCATACAAGGAAGAATTTGCACTTGATGCTATAGAAAAAATAAGTAATTTACAATTATTAAAAGATGATGGAATAATTATAATTGAAACAGATGAACCAGAAAGAGATATAAATAGAATAAATAATATGAATATTAATTACAAAATATACGATTTAAGAAAGTATGGAAGAGTATCATTAATATTTCTTAAATGAAAGGGGAAAACATGGAGATATTTACCTTGTTAGAAACAATTGAAGATATGCTAGAAAATAGTAAGGAAGTGCCTTTTACCCACAAAGCTATTATAGACAAAGAAGAAGTGTTAGACATAATAAAAGAAATTAGATTAAAATTACCAGAGGAATTGAAACAAGCAAAGGTAATTAAAGAAGAGCATGACAGAATAATAAGCAAAGCCAATGAAGAAGCTAGTGAAATAGTAAAAGAAGCCGAAAACAGAATAATTTCGATGATAGATGAACATGAAATTACTAGAAAAGCATATGAGCAAAAAAATAAGATAATTGAAAATGCTAACGATATGGCTAGAGAAATTTCTAATGGAACAAAGGCATATGCCGATAACATTTTGGCTGGCGTACAAGTTACACTAGAAGATGCTTTAAGAGTAATAGAAAATAATAGAAAAGAAGTAAAATAGTGCGATTTGACCAATATAAATTCCAAAGTTTATATTGGTTAATTTTGTATTGAAGAAAATTTGTTTGGCAATTGCTAAAAAAATATGGAAATTTAATAATTAATATGATAGAATATCTAAGTATAAAAAATACTTTAAGAAAAGTAGGCAAAGGGAGGAACATATGGCAAAGAGAGGAAGAAAAAAGAAGAAGCAACAAGTTAATATAAATGTAGTTGTGGCTGTAATGATAATAGCAAGCATATTGTTAGCAGTTTTAATATATACAAATTCAGGATTTATAGGAGAACACTTGAGTCCATTTTTAGGTGGAATAATGGGATATATAAAATATTTCTTGCCAGTTGGGGTTTTTATATTGGCAATATATATTGCATACCAAGGAGAAACCTCGTGGTCTAAAAAAATAGCCCAGTTTTCCGCATTATTGTTGTGCATAGCAGTAATTTTTAATGTTTACGAAATATATCAAGGAAATGTTGTAATAGAAAACAGAAGCATGGAAAATGTTATGAAACAATTCTTTGAACTTGGTGCTAATGGCGCTGGAGGTGGTGCTATTGGGGCTATTGTTACAATTCCACTTATAAATCTATTTGAAAAAGTAGGAACCATAATAATTGCGTCAGGAGGAATAATTGCACTTACTGTATCTATGTTTGGAATAGATTTAGTAAATAGAATATCAGATTTTATAGATGGTACAGAAGAGAGAAAGAGCGCTAAAAAAGTAAAACAACAGCAATACGCAAAAGCAGAACCAGAGAACGATGAGGACAAAATAATTGGAATAGATGAAAGAAAAGAGACTAAAAAAGAGAGAAAATTAAGGGAAAGGCTAGAAAAAGAAAAGGCTGCTTTAGATGTTGAACAACTCCAAATAAATTTGAATGGTAAGGATATTGGAAAATCTTCTAAATTATTTGATGTTGAAAAAGAGATAAAAGACGATAAAAAAGTAAGAACAGAAAAATCAGAAGAAAGAAAACAATCACCAGAATTTATAGAAGATCCATTATTTAAGAAACAAGAAGAACAGAAGGAAGATAAGACAAAAGAAGTTTTACAATTAGAGCATACGCTTACTGTTGAGGATGAAAACTATGAATTTCCACCACTAAATCTATTAAGCGAAGGAACATCAAAAGGCTTAAAGGGCGGAAAAAGAGCACTAGCAGATACTGCTTCGAAATTACAAAAAACACTATATAGTTTCGGTGTTTCTGCAAAAGTAGAAAATGTTTCGGTCGGACCTGCTATAACAAGATATGAATTAAAACCTGCAGAAGGAGTTCGTGTAAGTAAAATTGCAAATCTTGCAGATGATATTGCTTTAAATTTGGCTGCTAAATCAATAAGAATTGAAGCACCAATCCCAGGAAAACAAGCTGTTGGTATAGAAGTTCCAAATGAAGAAAGTGAAGTTGTACACATAAGAGATATTTTACAAACAGATGAATTTAAAGAACACAAGTCGAAACTCGCATTTGCACTTGGAAAAGATGTTTCTGGTGATGCAATTGTAACAGATATTGCAAAAATGCCACACGTTTTAATTGCTGGTGCAACTGGTTCTGGTAAGAGTGTATGTATAAATACTCTAATTGCAAGCATAATATATAAGGCAAAACCAAGTGAAGCAAAGCTTGTTATGATTGATCCTAAAATTGTTGAATTATCTGTATATAATGGAATTCCACACTTATTAATTCCGGTAGTAACAGATCCTAAAAAGGCTGCAGGAGCGTTGGCATGGGCTGTTCAAGAAATGGAAAACAGATACACAATGTTTGCGTCAAAAGGAGTAAGGGATTTAAAAGGTTATAATGAAGTAATAGAAAAAGAAGATAATTTCGGAAAACTACCACATATAGTTATAATTGTAGATGAGTTGGCAGATTTGATGATGGTTGCAAAAGGTGATGTTGAAGATGCAATTTGTAGATTGGCACAAAAAGCAAGAGCTGCTGGAATGCACTTAGTAATTGCTACACAACGTCCATCTGTTGATGTTGTAACAGGTTTAATTAAAGCAAATATTCCATCAAGAATTGCATTTGCGGTATCTTCTCAAGTAGACTCGAGAACGATTTTAGACCAAGTTGGTGCTGAAAAATTGCTTGGAAAAGGAGATATGTTATTCTTCCCAACAGGAGCTCCAAAGCCAGTAAGAATTCAAGGAGCATTCATATCTGATAAAGAAGTTGAAAAACTTGTAAACTTTGTAAAGGCAAACGGAGAAACAACATATAGAGATGATATTACAGAATACATAGAAAAGGCTAACACAACAGATAAAGAGATTGATGAAGGAGCCTTAGATGATGATGAAACAGACCCACTTCTAAATGATGCAATAGAAACAGTAATAGAAACAGGACAAGCATCAACATCGTACATTCAAAGAAAGTTTAAAGTTGGATATGCAAGAGCAGGTAGAATAATAGACCAAATGGAAGAAAGAGGTATTATTTCAGGCTACCAAGGAAGTAAGCCAAGAGAAGTTCTTATGACGAAAGAGAGATGGGCTGAATTAAACTCATAGTAGTTGAAAATAAAAATTAATTCTTTTTCAACTTAGTATAATGTAATTGGAATATTAGAAAGGTACAAAAGAAATATGCGAATATTTTCAAAGCTTAATTCAAATGAATACAATAATCAATTGGAAAAAATATTGGAAAATAAGACATTTGATGAGAGTGTAAAAAATTTATTATTAAGTATGTTATATAAAATTGAAAATGGATATGCAGACTATTCTATAGTAAAATTTAATGCACTTCCAAAAGCAGATTTTATGGAGAAAATATTAAATATAATAGATAAACAATGTTTCGAAATAAAACTAGTAATACCAGAAACAGAAGAGAGTAAGCCTCTAGAACACGACAACGTGGTTTGCAAAATAGATGCAGATAGAGGCTCTATTTTGGTATATGCAAATGAGGAGGCAATTTTATATTCTTTAATTCAGATGAATTTGTTACAGGAAAAGTACAACAAAAATCAATTGGAAATAACCGAGAGTAAGTATTATAGAGATGCAATAAATAAGTTTTTACTTAAAGCAAAAAGTATTAATGGAAGTGAGGTTATACGCGATTTTGATGGTTGGTCTTGGAACAATAATATAAAAAAACAGAGTGATTTTGAATATAATTTGATATTCCAAAACATGATGCTCTTAAACTTAAGATTAGATGATAATTTTAAAGAGAAAATCTATGAACAAAATTTCCAAAATTCAAATTTGTTTTATCAAAAATTGTATACTATAATTTTGGCTATTATTGCAAAACAAGACGAAAAGATAAAAAATGAGATTACAACAAGGTTAAATGAATTAATAAGACTATTATTTTTGATGGAAGATAGAGTAAAATTTCTAAATAAGATTACAGAAGAAAAGAAAATGATTTCAAGTGAAATTAGAGAAATAGATGAGACTTTAAATGATAAAGAAAAATTGAAAAAAGAATATATTAATAGAAACTCTAAACTTCCAAATAAGGATAAGATATTTAGTGTAAGTTTTTTATATGATATACTAGAAAATGAAAGAAAAGCACAAGTTGAGAAACTAAAAACTATGAATGGATACCTAGATCCAAGAAATTTTTCTAAACAAAAAACGAATATGGAAAATGAATGTTCATTGTTAAAAAATGTAATAGAACTATCAGAGAATGGAGATTTAAGAAAACAAGAAATAATAGAATTTCAAAAAGAAGTTTTAAAATATTATCAACAAAAAATAGAAGAAAATTTGGAGGATAAAGATTTTCTAGAAAAAGTACTATATGAATTTAGATATTATTGTATGATACCAATTACAAAAAATGAAGTAATTGGAAAAGAGCCTGAACTACAAGAGTCAATTGAGAAAGTAATGAATATCATAATTGATAATTGCATAGATAAAGAGATAATAACTAATTTTTCTAATAGTGCAAGCATATGTTATGCAATTTTGAAATATATATTCATAACAAAGATAATAGATTTAAAAGAAATACAAATAAAGATAAATAAGATAAAAGAAATACAGTATGTAAATGAAGTACAAAGCCAAATTGCTGTTAGTATATATGATGAAAAAGAGGCTGAAAGTATATACAATGAAACTGTATATAATTTAAAATCACTAAACGTAAAGCTAAATAAAAAAATTCCGTTATTTTTGAAATAATAGAAAATTTGAATAATAACCTGTGAAAATAATTAAATTTATAAACACGCAGATTGTTGTTTAAATGTGAAGGGAGAAAAACGAATGAATATAACTTTTTTAGGAGCAACAAAAATGGTTACAGGCTCTAACTTTTTGGTGGAAGGAGCTGGCAAGAGATTTTTAGTTGATTGTGGAATGTACCAGGGAAAAGCAACAGATGAAATGGAGAATGAAGCACCATTTTTGTATAATCCAGCTGACATAGATTTCATGCTTTTAACACATGCACATATAGACCACTCTGGTCGTATTCCAAAATTATATAATGAAGGTTTTAGAGGGCCAGTGTATGCTACAAAAGCAACATGTGAGCTATGTTCGATAATGCTGCCAGATAGTGGACACATTCAAGAACAAGAAAATGAGTGGAAGAATAATAAGAGAAAAAGAAAAGGATTAAAACAACAGCCACCACTTTACACTGCAGAAGAGGCTACAAAATGTTTGGAAATATTTAAACCAATAAAATATGATGAAATTATTGATATTGATGAACATATTCATGTTAGATTTAACGATGCTGGACATATGCTTGGGTCTGCAATAATAGAAGTTTGGGTAGATGAAGATGGAAAGACTACAAAAACAGTATTTTCAGGGGACTTAGGGAATAATGATATTCCACTGCTTTCAGAACCAACCATGATAGAAGATGCAGATTATTTAGTAATGGAATCTACATATGGAGATAGATTGCATGTTGGAACACATGACAAGGCAAAAGTGTTTCTAGATATTGTATCAGAGACACTTGACAATGGAGGAACAGTTGTAATTCCCTCATTTGCTGTTGGAAGAACTCAAGAAATTTTATATGAATTAAACATAATAAAAGAAGAGAGAAGTAAAGATGAAGATTTCCAAAAAGAGTATGAAACATTGATGAGAGCACCTGTTTATGTTGATAGTCCGCTTGCAATATCTGCAACAGAGGTATTCAAAAATAATGAAGATTTATTTGATGATGAAACAAAAGCTATTATGGAAAGAGGAGACAATCCACTAGAATTTCCTGGGCTAAAATTTACAAGAACAGCAGACGAATCTAAGGCATTAAATGAGAGTGATGAGCCATCGATAATAATTTCTGCTAGTGGTATGTGTGAAGTTGGAAGAATAAAACACCACTTAAAACATAATATTTGGAATCCAAACAGTACAATATTATTTGTTGGATATCAAGCACCAGGAACACTTGGAAGAAGTATAGTAGATGGAGCAAAAAAAGTTAAAATATTTGGAGAAGAGTTTAGCGTAAAAGCTAGAATAGAATATATAGAAGGGTATTCTGGTCATGCTGACCAAGAATGGCTACTAAATTTCGTATATTCATTCATAAAAAAGCCAAAGCACATATTCTTAGTACATGGAGAACCTAATGGGCAACTGGTTTTGAAAAACAAAATTGTAGACACAACACAAATTCCAGTTACAATACCTGGATATGGAGAAAAATATACGCTAGATGACAATTTTACAGTAGAAAAGAAATACGAAGATCCAATAGATAAACGTTATTTAAGGTTAGAAGTATTAGACAGAATAGAGACATTACAGGAAGAAATTGAAGATATGAAAAACATCATCAAAGAAGACCTTCTATCAAAAGAAAGAAGCGATGATGATGTAAAAAGAGTTAATGAAAAGGTTAAAGAGTTGGAGCAGAAAATTGTTGATATTATAGAGAACAGTTAAAGGAGAAAACCAATGAGTAATAAATTTTTTAATGATGCGGTTATTGGAAATAAGAATGTAAGAGCAACCTTTAGTAGCACTGGAGAGCTACTAAGGGCTTACTATCCAAGTGTAGATTTTAAGCAATTTGTGGACTTTTTCCATGTGGGAATGAAGGTAAATGATTCTGCAATTATTTATCTTCACCAAGACATAAATAACAGATACAACCAGTATTATACTGACAATACAAATATTTTAAATACTGAAATTGAGAATACATATTTTAATATAAAAATAAGACAGACTGACTTTGCTCTTGTTAAGGAGAACATAATTGCAAAGAGATACACAATTGTAAATGGAAATAAGCTTGACTTAGATTTAAGCTTTTTGGTACGCTCAAAATTATATTCAAATGATAATAATATGGTGTCTGGAAAAGTAATAGATAATGGCTTAATTCAATATAATCATGATTTTTCATTCAGCATATTTGCAAATAAAAATATATCAGGGCATAGAATTAATGATGTAGAGAGTTGCTTTAGAGAAGCTGTGCTAACTGATAAAGATTATATAGGAATGTCTAATGATTCTGCTGTAAGTTATAATCTTGGACAATTGAAATCAGGTGACCAGATAGACTTTACTTTGTTTATATACATTGAGAATAACAACAATATAAAAAATATGGAAGAACTCGAAGAAAAAATAGAAAATTATAAAAAAATAGATGTAAATAAAGAATATACTCAAGCGAAAAAATATTGGACAAACTATTTGGAAAAGCATGATGGATTAAATTTAAGAGAAAATAGCAACAAGCTTGTGAATGATAGAGTGAAAGAAATATATAAACGTACAATATTGCTGTTTCCTTTATTACAAAATGAGGAAACAGGAGGAGTATCTGCAACTGTTGAGATAGATGAAAACAGAGAAAAGAGTGGAAGATATTCATATTGCTGGCCAAGAGATGCCGTATTTATTGCTAAGGCATTTGACTATTTGAATATGAAAAAAGAAACAGACAAGTTCTATGAAAATTTCTGCAAAAAAATTCAAAGCAAGAATGGAATGTGGGAGCAAAGATTTTATACAGATGGCACATTAGCACCTTGTTGGGGATACCAAATAGATGAAACAGCAAGTGTAATTTATGGTGTTTATGAGCATTATAAAAACACTAAAGAACTAAAATTTTTACAGAGCAATATGAAAATGTGTGAAAATGCATTACATTTTTTATTCAAATATTTAGAAAATATTTTTGACGAAAAAGAAGAAAAAGACTTAGTAAAAAAAGAGATAGAAGAGCAGGTAATAAAAGAAGGCAGACAAAAAGACCAAATCTACAAGCATGTAAGTTATGATTTGTGGGAAATGAACGAAGGTGTTCATTTATATTCACTTGCAAGTATTTATGGTGCATTTAATGCAATGATTGGAATGTATGAGGAGATAAAACCTAAATACGAAAATAATAGATTGAAACTTGAAAAAATAGCAAAAGACATACAAAAAATAAAAGATGAAATAGAAAATATAAGAAAGTATGTTGAAAATAATTTGTATGATGAAAATACTAAAGTGTTACGCAGAAATACAGAAGATAGTAAAATGGATATTAGTACAATAGGAGCTGTTTATCCATTCGAATTGTTTGGAGCTGATGAGAAAAAAGTTCTAAACACTGTTGAAAAAATAAATATGACACTACGTACATATACAGGTGGATATTTAAGGTTTGAACAAGATAGTTACATGGGTGGAAAATACCCATGGCCAGTTACAACCTTGTGGATGGCAATGTATTATTTAAAAGCAGGAAATAAGAAGATGGCTCAAGAATGTTTTAATTTTGTTGTAAACAGTACATCTTCATTAGGATTTATATCAGAACAGGTAGATAACAACACAATGAAGCCTAGTTGGGCAATTGGTTTAGGTTGGTCTCATGCAATGTTTATAATAACATTAGCAGAATTATTGAAATAATAATAAAAAAATGTTAAAATAAGTATGAAAGTGTAGAAATAAAATAGTTAACACGAGAAAGGAATATGAAAATTATGGCAAAGAAAAAACATGAGGCAGGAAAAATATTTGTAAAAGTAATGGCAGCGCTTTTAGCTTTATTAATGGTATTGGCAGTGTCTGCAACACTTATATTTTACCTAATGCAATAATAAAATTTGACGTTGATTAAATTCTAGAAATAGAGTTTAACAACGTCTAAATGTTTTATAATGATGGACTTATTTTTCACGAAGAAAGGACAGCAAAAAATGAAGGAAAATTTTATAACAAGTATAGTATCAACATGGAGCAATAGTATATCTGAATATTTTAAGCTATTACAAGAATATCCGATTAAACTAGTATCATTAATTTTGGATTTAGCAATAGTCATATTTATTGTAGTAAAAATGTTCCAAATAGCAAAAGGTTCAAGAGCATTGCAATTAATAAAGGGAATAATTTTGTTCATTCTTATAACATGGCTTAGTGGAATACTTAATTTAACAATAGTACACTCTGTTTTAACGGCATTTTTGCCTTCTGGAGTAATTGCACTTGTTGTAATATTTCAACCAGAAATAAGAAGAGGATTAGAACAAATTGGAACAAACAAGTTTACAAATTTATTTGGAATGGACAAAAGTATAGAAACTAAAACAAGAGAAGATATCTACAAGATTGTAATTGCTGTAGAAGAACTTGCAAAAACAAAAACAGGAGCATTAATCGTAATTCAAAGAGACATTAGCTTGAGTGATATTATATCAACAGGTATAGAAATGAATTCTGAAATATCTCCACAATTATTGGTAAATATATTTGTCCCAAAGACTCCGTTACATGATGGTGCAGTTGTAATTAATAATAACAGAATTGCAGCAGCAGCATGTATATTACCACTTGCAAATAACACAGATATTTCAAAAGAATTAGGAACAAGACACAGAGCTGCAGTGGGAATTTCTAAAGAATATGATGCAATAGCAATAGTCGTATCAGAAGAGTCTGGGAAAATATCTATTGCAAAAGATGGAACTCTAATTGTAGATGTTAAAGAAGATGCTTTGAAAAAAATATTAATAAAAAATATCATAACAAACAGATTGGATGAGAAAGAAAAGAACAAATTAGCAAGATTGAAGAATATTCAAGAGTTAAAGAAAAAAGATAAAGAAGAAAGTAAAGAAAATAAGGAAGCAGACAAATAATATGAGAAATATAAGACTTACCATAGAATATGATGGAAAATGCTATAATGGATGGCAAAAGCAGCCAGATAAATTAAACATTCAAGGAGAAATAGAAAGAGCAATATTTAATATAACAAAAGAAGAAGTAGACCTTATAGGATCGGGAAGAACCGATGCTGGAGTTCATGCATTAGGTCAAATTGCAAACTTTAAAACAAACTCTAATATGCCAATAGAAAAAATGGCAATAGCAATAAATTCTCAATTAAAAAATAGCATTATAATAAAAAAGGCAGAAGAAGTAGATGAGAGATTCCATAGCAGATACAATGCAAAACAAAAAACTTACAGATATGTTATAAACAATTCCGAATATGGAACAGCTATATATAGAAATTTACAATACTGTTTTCCAATAAAATTAGATGCAGAAAAGATGAAAGAAGCGGCAAAATATTTTGAAGGAGAACACGATTTCAAGGCATTTAAATCTAGTGGAACAAGTGGAAAAAACAGTGTAAGAACCATATATAAAGCAGAAGTAAGAAAAGAAGGAGACAACATAATAATAGAGTTAACTGGAAATGGCTTCTTGTACAACATGGTAAGAATAATTTCAGGAACATTATTGGATGTTGGACTTGGAAAAATTAAACCAGAAGAAATACCAGAAATAATAGAATCAAAAGATAGGCAAAGAGCAGGAAGAACACTTCCCGCACACGGATTGTATTTAGTACAGGTTGTATATAATTAAATTTGTAACGAATAATAGTAAGAACCCATATTATATATAAACATAAACTTAGAGAGGAATGTGATATAATATGGATTTATTACTATTATTTTTTGCAATACCACTTGCTGTTATTATATTATCTATTGTCCTACAGAAAATACTTAAATGTCCATGGCTTGTAGCGGCAACTTTTTTTGCTATATTTTTAATAGTTACATTTTCGGTAGGAGATATAAGATTACTAATATTTACGGTGGTATACACAATAATTTCATATATTACGGCTTTAATATTTAGAGCAGTATGCAACCTTATGTGTAATGGAATAACATTAAGAAACATAAATACGCGAAACATTAATACAAATACATTAAATGCAAACCAAGTAATAGACAATGGAGATAACAGTATAGATGAAAACAATAATAACAATGGATGTAGTTGTTCTTGTGGTAACTGTTATAGAGGAAATTGCAGTTATAACTTAAATAGAAATTACAATGGATATAATTATAGATGTAGAAGATAGATTATATAAAATATGAATGAAATTTTTTGTTTGACATATAATAAAAAAAGTGCTATTATAATTATAGCAATTGCAATAAATGTTTCAAAGAACATAAAAAGACTAGGTGTACCATACCTAGTCTTTTCCTTGCTAATCATCGAAATCTTTTACAATTAAGTAAATTAGATAAAGCGCTAGCAATTTTATAAATTGTTTCAAAGAACAACCCTCCTTCCTGCCACTGAGCAAGTCGGCATATATAATATAAAATAGTTTATAGTCTTTGTCAACAAAAAAACTATAATATTACAAAAATGTTACAATACAATTAAACTTAAATTACAGTAAAAAAAATATTGTTTTTACCCTTAATTTGTTGTACAATTATATAAGTAATAATTTTGTCAAAATATTGACTTTTAGGAGGAAAAAAGTATGGCTACAAATCCAATGCAAAAAAAAGCGAGAAATTCATTTATATTAGGAGTGTTAATTACTTTTATAATTATGGCGTTAATAGTCGCATATCTATTTTTACAAATGAAAAAATTGCAAGATGAACAGGCAAAAATGGCTGCAAACTATGTTAAAGTATGTATTTTGAAGAGTGACGTAGTATCAGGACAAATTATAACAAGTGATTTAATTACTACTAAAGAAGTTGATAAAAATACAGTTCCATCAAATGGTACTGCAACTATAACAAATTTAACAAATTATTTTTTAGAGGACAAGAGTGGCAATTCTGTAATTACAAATAATGGTAAAACTTATTTACAAAGAGATGGCAGAGACATAGAATTAAAAACAGAAGATGCAACTGGAGAATATTATATAGAGAATAATAATTCTAAAGAGTATGTAGAATTAACAACACCACCATTAATTGCCAAAATAGACATGAAGGCAAATACAGTTGTAACTTCATCTATGATTGCAAAATCTGATGAGAAGACAACAAATGATTTAAGAATTCAAGAATATAACATGTTAAGACTATCAAGCCAGATTGCTGCAGAAGATTATATAGATATTAGATTTAGAATGCCTTCTGGAGAAGACTACATTGTTGTGTCTAAGAAAAAAGTTGAAATTCCACAAATAGATGGAGTAGATTCAGCAACTACAATTTGGCTACAATTAACAGAAGATGAAATTCTTACTATGAGTAATGCAATTGTTGAAAATTATATGATTGAAGGATCTGTGCTTTATACAGCAAAATATGTTGAACCTGGAACACAAGAAAAAGCTACACCAACATATGTTCCAAGTGAAGCAGTTCAGAATTTACTAAGAAATAATGATTCAAATATTTTAAATACTGCAAAACTAGCTTTACTTACGAGATATCAAGGAAATTCAGATGTAAGAAATAACATAAATAATACAAAGAATTCTATAGATCCAGATGATGTAGCAACAAATATCAGTACTGGAGTTAAACAGGAAGTTTCTACAGCACAAGAACAAAGACAAGATTACTTAGATGCCTTATCAGGTAACTAATAGATAGAATACTTCTAGGAGGAGACAAATGGAAAAGATAAATTTTATAGGAGCATATGATAAAACAGATTCTATAATGTATATTGCAAAAATTTTAACAGAAATGAAGAAGAAAGTTATAATAGTTGATGCAACAATAACACAAAAAACAAAATATGTTATACCAACTATAGATAATAGAAGTGAATATATAGCAAATTATGCAAATATAGATTTTGCAATAGGTTTTACTAATTATAATGATATAAAAACATATCTTGGCATGCCTCAATCTGCTGCATTTACATATGATTATATGCTTATAGATATTGATAATTCTGATTTGTTAAATAACTTTGATGTTTATAGTTCTAAGAAAAATTATTTTGTTACATCATTCGATTTATATGCATTAAAGAAAGGAGTGGAAGTCTTAAAAAGACTTTCACTACCTGTGGAAATAATGAAAGTATATTTTTCAAATTTAATGTCTCAGTCAGAAGATGATTATTTTAATTATATAGCTACTGGGTGTAGAGTAAAATGGAACCAAGATAAAATATATTTTCCATTATTAAATGAAGACCTAGATGTTATTAAAGAAAACCAACGATTATCTAAAATAAGATTTAAAGGCTTAAGCAATGAATATAAAACATCACTTATGGAATGGACTCAAGATATATGTGGAGACTCTAATGGAGTAAAAAAAGCATGTAGACAAATAGAAAGAGGAGTATAAATATGGCAGTAGTATCTTTTTGGGGAAATAACACAAAAGAAACAGGACAAACATTATCAGTTGTTGCACTTGGAACAGAAATGGCAATTGACCATAATAACAAGATTCTTATTGTGTCGACAGGGTTTAATGAAACAACAATGGAAGATTGCTTTTGGGAAAAGAAAAAGAATAATGGAATAATCCCAGAAAATGGAGTAAAAACAGGTGGAATAGCAAATGGTTTTGAAGGATTAATAAAAGTAATACAAAGTAATAGAACATCATCTAACATTATAAGAGATTATGCGAAAGTTGTATTTAAAAGCAGATTAGACGTATTACCAGCACCAACAACAAGAAACCCAAAGATGTATAATACTATAACATCATATTATAAAGATGTTTTAAAATTTGCTAATAAAGAGTATGATTTGGTTCTTGTTGATGTAGATAAAAGAATAAGTGTTGAAGACAAATCAGCAATACTTCAAGTCTCGGACGCTGTTGTGATTACATTTAAACAGGGATTAGAGGAAATTGAAGAAATAAAGCAACTTAGAGAACAATATCCTGATAAGAAAAAAACGAATATTATGTTTATGATGGGAAAATATGATTTCGATTCGAAATATAATACAAAAAATATAACTAGAATGTTAAAAGAAACAAAAGAGATATCTGCAGTTCCATATAATATAGGCTTTTATGAAGCTAGCATGGAAGGCAAAGTTGCAGATTTCTTCTTAAATAATAGAACTTTGAATGACAGTTCAAGTGCAAATGCAAAATTTTTGCAGGAATGCAAGAGGGGCTGTGATAATATTTTAGCAAAGTTGGAAGATTTAAAAATGAGAATGTAAGCCTAACGAAAGGAGAAAAATATGATTGCCAATCTTATATTGATAGTAGTTGTTTTAGGAGTAGCCTTTGCAATTATTCGTAGGTTTATTACCAAAAGACAAAACGAAGAATCAGATGAAAAAATGCAGGTCGATGATAGAACATATACATTGGAAATGATGATAAGCTTTGTAAAAAGAAGATTAGATGAAATTACTAAAATCAACTTGTATGATATAGGTCTTTCAGAGGAAGAATTAAAAAGAAGAAAGAATAAGAAATATGAATTAAAAAAGGCTTTAAAAGGTTGTACATATGGAGATGTAAATGATAAAAAATACATAAAAGAATTAATTTACGATATGTTATATAATGAATATGGAGTAAATGAAACAAATGTATCAAAAGCTATACCTTTTGATGTACCATCACTTTTAACTGCACAAGATAAATTCGATATTATATTATATATGTATAAATCGGAATTTGGTTATGAAGCATTTGCTGAAATTATGAAAAAATATAATCTTGATGACCTAAAATACATAGAAGGGGAGTCAAAACCTTCATATGTTATAACACCTGAAGAAATTGATGATATTTACGAAAAAGAAAACTTTGCATTAACATTCCAAGATAAATTGAATGTTGTTGTACAGAGAATATATCAACAATACAAAGGATATAGCAGTATAGATGAAATAAGAGATATGAATATAGATGGTATATCTGGTGGTGTATCTGGTCTTCCAGAAAGTTTCTTAAGCCAGGTTGCTCAAACAGAAGGAGATTACCTAAGCCAAATTTCTGAACACAAAGTACCACGTGCATGTGATAGTATTTGGATAATGTTCCATGGTAAATCTATACGTTTAGCTTTTCTTTCATTTGGAACAGAGGCAGAGCTTAAAAGAGTTTGCCAGAATATATACAAATTTAACAACCCAGGACAGTTATCAGATACAAATGGTTACAAGATTAACGAAATGAAAGATGGTTCTCGTGTCGTTGTTGTTAGACCAAGTATGTCTGAAACATGGGCATTCTTCGTAAGAAAGTTCGATGTTAAGCGTGCAACACTAGAACAAATAGTAAAATTTCCGGGAAAAGAAGATACAATCGATTTATTAAAATACTTAGTAAAAGGAGCTAGAATTATTTCTCTTACTGGTGAGCAGGGTTGTGGTAAAACAACAATGCTTATGGCCATGATAGAAAACATATACGAAACAATGAACCTTCGTATTACAGAAACTGCATTCGAGCTTCACTTAAGAAAAATATATCCAACAAGAAACATATTATCAATGCGTGAAACAGAAACAATTTCTGGACAGGCCTGCTTGGACGTTCAGAAAAAGACTGATGGTTCTGTTAACATCATCGGTGAGGTTGCAACTGACCCCGTAGCATCTTGGATGATCCAATCTGCACAGGTTGCTTCTAAATTTACATTATTTACTCACCACGCTAAAACATTCCCAGACTTGGTAACAGCACTTCGTAACTCAATGCTTAGAGCTGGTGTATTCAAGGATGAAAGAACAGCAGAAGAACAGGTTGTTTCAGTATTAAACTTCGATATCCACTTAGTTAAAGACTTTAGAGGTAGAAGATATATAGAAAGAATAACAGAATGTATTCCAGTTGAAGAAAGAAACGAATATACATTTGATTACAGAAAAGAAAAGACACTAGAAGGAAAATTAGACAAATTCATGGACAACGCAACAAACTTCTTCACAAAAACAACAAACAGAGAATTATATAAATACAGAAATGTATTAGAGTATCATGATGGAACATATGTGTTAACAAACCCTATAAGTGATCATAATATAAAAGAAATGTTGAATAATATGGATGACAGAGATGCAGAAGAGTTTAAAAAATTTGTTAAGAGAAATTATGGTATAGATGCACATAGAGACTCTGACGAAATAGAAGAAGAAACTAAATAATATCATCAAAGGAGGTGCAAAAAACAACATAATGAATAGCAAATTAATAATATATTTGATGGCTGGAGTAGGAGTACTCTTTATGGCAATTGTTGTTGCATATGTTGTATTAAGTAAAAAGCTAAAAGCTTCTGATACAATGCAAATAAAACAATTGAGAGAAGGTACTCAGGAAAAAAGTTTTTCTTTTGAAATTCTTTATCAAAAATTGTACAACATATATATACGAAATCCTTTTACAAAAAGATATTTGTTCAAAGTAAGAAGAAGACTTGAAATTATAAATATTGATGATGAATATTTAACAAGAAAGCAAACATCGGCAATAGTTACTAAAGCACTTATGATGATTATTCCAATTACATTAGTAATAATTTTAATAACCAAAAGTAATACTTTATTGATGTCAATATTACTATTATTTGAATTATTTATGATAGATACATTAGTAGATGGAATGGTTGATAAGATTGATAATAAATTACTAGTTCAACAGATAGATTTCTTTGCTGAAATAAGACATGCTTACCATGAATTTAACATGGTTGAGGAGGCTATATATCAAGTTGCTCAAGGCGATAGTGCTCCAGAAATGTCTAGACAGGCTGAAAAAATATATGAAATATTAATTTCAAATGATCCTGAAAGTGAACTGGAGAAATATTATGATGTTGCACCAAATAGTTACTTAAAAGAATTTGCAGGTATCTCATATTTGACAAAAGAATTTGGTGATAGAACAGTAGATAAGACATCGTTATATTTAAAAAACTTAAATAACATAAGCCAAGAGATGCAACTTGAAATATTAAAGAGAGATAAACTAGACTATGTGTTCCAAAGCTTATCTGTAATTTCTATATTACCATTATTATGTTTGGAACCAATTAAAAGTTGGGCTGTATCAGAATTCAACTTTACAAAGTCATTTTATTATGGAAAAAATGGAATGATAGTTCAGTTATTGCTTGTTATTATAACATTTATATGTTATATCTTAACAAGAAAATTAAAAGATAATGGCTCAACAGCAATAAATACAAAACCAGAACATCCTTGGGAAGAAAAAGTTTATAATATACCTGTGGTTAAGAAAATTGTAGATTTATTCATACCTAAAGATGGAACAAAAGAAAGACGTAAGCTTAGAAATTTAATAAAAGATTCGGCTTCAAAAGATAAAATAGAATGGATTTATGTAAAAAGATTGCTACTTACAGTTGTAACATTCTTTGCTTCACTTATAATACTTACACAATTACATAGAATTCAAATAAATTATATATACACAGAACCTACTTCAACATACAACATAGTTGGCGAAATGTCTGGTAAAGATTTGAAGAAGGCAGAAGAGCTTACAGAAAGTGATAATAAATTCCTAAATATGTTTAAGGGAAAAACGGATACAACTCAGAAAGACATAGAAAAAGCAATGAAAAAATCTGATGATTATAAACAAAGCACAGATGATGAAATTGCGACAGCTGCAAAAAGAGTATTGGAAAAATTAAGACAGGTAAACAGCGAATATTTAAGCTGGTTTGAAATAGTACTAGCAATGGTATTTGCAATAATAGGATACAACTTACCAGTGTGGTTACTATTTTTCCAAAAAAAGATGAGAAAAATGGAAATGGAAAACGAGGTAATGCAATTCCAAACCATTATACTTATGCTTATGAGAATAGAGAGAGTTAATGTTGAAATGATTTTGGAATGGCTTGAAAGATATTCAAACATATTTAGAGAGCCAATTGCAAAGTGTGTTAATAACTACGAGAGTGGTCCATGGGAAGCACTTGAAGAAATGAAAGATGACGTTAATTATAAAGAATTCATAAGACTTATAGAAAGTATGCAGGCAGCAGTTGAAAAAATTCCTATTGCAGAGGCATTTGATGAGTTGGATTCTGAAAGAGATTACTACCAAGAAAGAAGAAAAGAATCAAATGCAAGGTTGATTCAGAAAAAAGGTATGATAGGAAAAGTAATTGGATTTGCTCCAATGGTTGGATTGTTTGTTGGATATTTGATTATACCATTGGTATTCATTGGATTAATGAGCATGATGTCATCTATGAACGATATGTCATCGATGGCAGCTTAGAAGGGAGGACGAAATACTATGGAAAATGCAACAAAAGCGTTGGAAATGGCAGGAAGTCTCCTAATAGGAGTATTGTTGCTTGGTTGTTTATTATTTGCTTATACTAGAATGTCAGAATTGAAAGATACTGAACACAAAGTAGAAGTAAGTGAGCAGGCGAAAGATTTTAATCAAGATTATGAAACATATAATAGAAACAATTTATATGGAAGTGATTTATTTTCGCTAGCTAATCAAATTGAGGATTATAACAAAAAAGAAGCCGATGGAAAAGCATATGGAAGAATCAAAATGAAAGTGACTCTAAAAACAGAAATAATAAATGCTAAATTTTTTACAGATATGACATATGATGGTGACAGCTTAAATCAAAAATATAATAATCTAGCAAAAGCTATAAATAAAATAAACAAAGAATATTATGGAAAAGCAATTTCGTATTGGGCAAATTATGGCACCGGTTCAAGGCTAGAAAGTCAATTGTTACAAGAACTGCGGACAAACAAAATATAACAGTATAACAGATTCAAAAAAAGAAGAATTAAAAAACAAAATTACAGAATATAAAGACTATTTAAGTGAGCAAAAAGACATAGCAAGAAAGAGTTTTAAATGTATTTCAATAGAATATTACAATGATACAGGAAGAATAAAATATATGGAATTTACAGAAAAATAAAATATAGGAGGAGAAAATAGTGGAGAATGCAAGTAGAGCCTTAATAATGGCTGCAGGTGTATTAGTCGGAGTATTATTACTATCTTTAGCAGTGTATTTATTCACTATTTTCGGTAACTTTGGCTCAGAAATGATAACACAGATGAATGAAAAAAATCTTTCTGAATTTAATGCACAATTTACAAAGTATGAAAGTTATCAAGATGAAAATGGTAAATGGCAAAATACATGTAGAGCACAAGATGTTGTAACAATTGCAAATTTAGCAAAAGAAAACAACAATAAATACGAATATACTGTGAGTGATGCAAATACTGGATATTATTATGTGAAAGTAATAGTAAAGAATGTAAGTAGTAATTACAAAGATAATTTTGAGATTGCATCATTGAATGACTATACTACTTTTTTAGCAAATTATTCAGGAGAGTCAATATATTCTGAAGAACAGCAAAAGGATATTTTTAATGTAATATACTTTAAATGCACAGATATAAAGATAAATGAAAATAGCAAGCGTGTGTGTAGCATTACATTCACAAGAATGAAATAATAGAAGGTTAAATTTAATGTGTCTGTAAATGAAGATAGGTAAATTCTAACAAATGAATAAAAAATAAGATAAAATATTGCATAATAAAATCTTAAATGTTATAATTAGGAAGATGAAAATGAAAAAAATAATAATTTGTATATTATCAATTTTTTTAATAATAATTTGTATAGTAGTGTATGGAGTTTATCAAAAAAACGAGAATACTGCACAAATAGGCGTAGATAATAAAACGTATGAAAGCTACGAGAATAAAGAAGTCTTAGGAACTGACATTATATCAATAATAAACAAAGCAACAGATAGCAACAAAAAAAATGATATAAAAATAGGTGAAGATGGAAATTATATAGATAATGGAAAAAATTCTATAAGAATTGAAATTAAATTCTTGGAACTAGATAAAGTAATTACTATGGAAAGAATAAACAATGTAGGAATAGAAAAATTTTGGAGTAATTATGGTGCTCTAAGCTTCAAATGTACAAAAATTGAATACCATGAAAAAACACATAGAGTAAAATACATGTACTTTGAAGAAGTTTAAATTTGTTATTAATATTTAAAATAAAATTATATAAAATCTAAGGAGGAAAAATTTATGGAGAATGCAAGTAAAGCATTAATTATAGCAGGAGCTATTCTTTTATCAATTTTAATTATTGGGTTAGGTATGGCTATATACCAACAAGCAGCAGGAGCAATGAATGGTGCTAATATGGATCCAACAAAGATTCAAGCATATAATTCAGAATTTTTAAATTACGAAGGAACACAATCTGGAACACAAGTAAGAGCACTTTTAGATACAGTAAGATCTCACAACCTTGCACATACAGATGACCCATCTTTAAATGTTACAGTAATGACAAGCACAGCAGCAGGAGTTACAGCAGCACCAACAGCAGTTGTAACAGCAACAGATGTAAATAATGTAAAGAAAACTATAAATGCAGGAAAAACATATACAGTTGATTTTGGATATGATGCAAACTCTGGATTTATAGTAGCAGTTGGAATAGTTGCAAAATAAATAAATTGAAAGGTTATGGTTTATGGAAAACGCAGTAGAAGGTTTAAAATTAGCATTTGCAGTTCTATTATTGACTATGGCATTATCTTTAACTATAGCCTTTTTTTCTAAGGCCAGAACTACTGCTGAAATGGTATTAAGAAGTTCTGATAAAACTGTATATTATGATTATACAAGTTATTCAATACCACAGGATACATCTGGAAATAGAATTGTAGGATATGAAACTATTATACCAACCTTGTATAAGTACGATAAAGAAAGATACAAAGTTACTTTTAAACAGGGAAATTATAATGAAACTACAGGAGAACTTTCAAATGTAACAAATCTTTCAATATATGAAACAAAGTCAGTTCAGGCTAACTGGAACAAAAACTATGTTAATGATTTCGATGGTGAAACAACAAGTACAAGTGGACATAACATGAATATTTGTTCGTTTGATATAGTTGAAGAAACTCAAAGAAATGAGCCTTGGGTTGGTAGTTCAGAACAAGTTAAACTTCATTTAGATGCAATTTTTAGTGGAGGTAATTATACATTACCACAAAATCCATCTAAATATTTGTCTTATAGTAGAAATCCATTAAGTAATAGAAATAATAAATTTATAGAACAAATAGGAGAAATAAAAACTATAAGCAATAACGATAACGTAGATGGTACTGAATCGGTTATAGGAAATAAAACAACTACAAAAAGGATAATTACTTATATTTTAATAAACTAAAGAAATAGAATATTAAATAAAAGTTAGGAAGGAAATGAAAAATGGGAGACAGTTTTGTTACAATAATTGCTATATTTTTAGCAGCAATATTAATGTTTGTCTTTCCTTTAATGTCAATTTCGGAAAGAACTGACGACGTATCACAGTTATCAGTACAGACAGCAACAACAGAATTTGTAGATAAAGTAAGAACAACAGGAAAATTAACTTTAGATGATTATGATAAATACGTACAAACAATAACATCAACAGGAAACTCATTTGAAGTATCTATGCAAGCTCAAATATTAGACGAGAATCCAGGAGTAAAGACTACACAAGCTGAAACTACAAAGATTGGTGAAAATGTATACTATAACCTATATACTAGCCAATTAGAGAATAAATTAAGTGATAGTTCTACAAAAAACAGGATTACATTTAAAGAAGGAGACAGATTTTCTGTTACTGTAAAAAATACAAATACTACAATTGCTCAGATAATAAGAAATTTCTTGTATAGAATTGCAGGAAACGATACATATCAGATTGCTGCGCAACATGGAGGAATAGTTACTGTAAATGGTACAAAATAAATTTTAAGAATATGGCAGCTTTAAGGACTATTTTAGATTGGTTCTTGGCTGCTTTTTTTATAGAAAGGTTACAAAATAATGAAATTACAACACATAATTATAATATTTGTTATAATAGTTGTTCCAATAGCATTAGTCTTATCTATGTATATAAATGCACAAATACAAACAATAAACAACCAAACGAAATATGATAACATACTTATAAATGCAACTTATGATGGAGTGAAAGCATTTCAATTAAATACTGCTAATAATATGTATTCAACGATTTCAAACTCTAAAATAAGAGATATAGAAGCTGCTGTAAATGTATTTTTTAACTCACTTGCAACAAATATGGGAACATCAGGTTATAGCAAAGCTGATTTGCAACCATATGTTCCAGCTATAATGGTAAATTTATATGATGGTTATTATATTTATTCTAATTATTATGATACTGAATATGATGGAAATGGTGATGGAGTAAAAGGAGAATATAGATATGGGCTAAAGCCTTTTGTATATTATTCATGTAGGTATAAAAAAGAGGGGCAAAATACGGATTTTGTTGTTAATTATACTTTAGATAATACAATTACTATAATTGGAACTATAAAAGGAAAATATGTTGTAAAAACAGGGCACTTATTACTAGAAAATGATGATGTAGCAGATGAAATACTGAACGAAAATCTAATTATATTAAGTGATGATAGTACAGAAAATGTAAACCCAAGAGCAGAATCTTTTCAATATATAGTATACAATAGCCAAAAAATATATAAAGATAATAATGATGCAGCATTTGTAAATGGAAAGGATGATACAGGGACATTAGGAAGGCAAAGATATTTCTATTATAGTAGTGAATATAAGAGAGACTATGTAACAAACCCAAAAACAATAGAATATTTAAATAATCATTTAGTAAATTTAAATGGGAAATGGAACTTAGTAAGTGATAGTGCAACGAAATACTATGCTGAGTCATTAAATAATGATGATCCTTATGGAACCACCGATTTTAATGGAAATAAAATAAGTTTTACTGACTGGGTAAAAAAATTTTTAGGAGATATTACGGCTAATGATGCAGTCGATACGGATGGAAATCCAATTAGAACAGATGAAGAAGACAATGGAGGTTCAAATGTTGGATTTGCATCTAATTTAGGAAATACTAGGATATTTGATGTAAGTGGTACAAACGATCCATTAGATTCTGGGTCAGCTTTTAATGAACACAGAAGAAATGTAATAAGAAGGTCAATAGAGACGAATTTAGTTTCTGCAATAGCAACTTTTACATCACATACAGTAGTTGGTTACGAATTTACAATGCCAAAACTTTCTGAAGAAGAATGGAATAAAATAGAAAATAATGTATGCATGGTAACATTTTTAGAAGGAATTCCAATTGGTGCAAAGGTATATAACAATTACTGTGTAGTATCAAACAATACAAACCAAGAAACAGTTGGCAATGATTCTATCTACATTATTGATAATAAAGGAGAATATCACAAGCCAGGTTGCTTAAGACTAATAGACGACTTAAAAGCTAATAATGTAACTATAATAGGAGCCTATGCAAGTAGTGAATTCGAAAGAAAAACAGTTTCTATAACAGGAGAATATTCGAATGCACATAGTCAATTATTAGGAGGAGACGTTGATTCCGGGAAATATGCGTATTATTACCCAGAAGCATATACACCATGCTATTCTTGTATGGTATCGGCATCACAAACATATTCAACAGATGATATAATAAAAGATGAGGTTTATAAAGTAGAAAATAATCAAAGGCGAAAAGTAAATATTACAGATTTAGGCTCTAATCACATGAATTTAAGACAAGTATATTTAACGGCATTGGCACGTTCTAGATATAATTTATACATTACAAATGGCTACTTTGGATATTAATTGAAAAAATCGCCCAATAGGGACGCCCCTTTTGGGGCGAAAATATTTTATATAAGAGAAATTGATATAATAAATAGACTAATTGAAAAGATTGAAAGGAATAATACATGAAACAAGAAATAGAAGAACAAGTTGTAAAAATAACTTTTAAGCGCTTGCTGGCATATTTTGCTGTATATAGCTTTTTAGGATTTATAGTAGAGACAATATTTGGAATATTAACAAAAGGAGTATTAGAGAGTAGGCAGAGTTGCTTATTTGGACCATTTTGTTGTATTTATGGATTAGGGGCAGCTATAATGATACCAGGGCTTCAACCATTTAAGAAAAGCAACTGGGCATTATTCTTTGCAGGTGCAGTAGAAGGTTCAGTTATTGAATATGTAATAAGCTGGATAGGCGAAGTAATATTTCAAATAAAATGGTGGGACTATTCAAATATGCCATTTAATATAAATGGAAGAATAACATTAATATTTACTGTGTTTTGGGGCCTATTAGCATTATGCTTAGTAAGGTTTATAAATCCATATATAGAAACTGGAATAAATAAATTGCCAAAAAAATGGTTTAACATATTGACTATTGGATTTACAATTTTTCTATTATTAGATTTATTAATAACAGCGTTGGGTTTAAAAGTTTTTTATACAAGACTAATAAAAGAACATAACTTAGAAGTAAAAGATAGTCAAATACTAATGGTAAGTGATGAAGTAATGGACAACAAAATAATAAAAGCTTTTTCTAAAACAATTTTTTCTAATGAAAAAGTACTAAAAACTTTTCCAAACATCAAATACGAAGATAAAAATGGAAATATAGTTTGGATAAAAGACATATTAACTGATATACAACCATATTATTATAAATTCAGCAATAAATTTAGATTGAAATAGATTTGCATGTTTGATAAAAATTAAAAGTATAGCCCAGAAAATACTATTTTTCTGGGCGAATTTTTATCTTAACATGTTAAACCATTTATTCATTACAAATTTTATTATAGAACCAAAACTTAATTTATCAGAAGATTTATTTGCAACCAGATTTACAGTGGAAACAACATTTCCGTTTATAGAAAACTCAACTTCTCCCAATTTTTGCCCTTCTAAAATTGGGGCAGTGAATGTATCATCTAGTTTTATTTCTTGTGTTATATCTTTGCTGCTACCATTAGACATAAGAACTTCTGCGTCATTTTCTAAGATTGCATCAACAGAAGATGCAGTACCCTTTTTTATTTCAACAGATTTTATTACATCTCCTTTTTGGCCGAATGATGTTACAGTATAATTACTAAAACCATAATCTAAAAGTTTTTGAGCATTAGAAAATCTTATTGCAGGAGTTGGAGCCTTTAAAACAACTGCGATTAAAGAAAGATTATTTCTAGTGGCAGATGCCGATAAATTATATAAAGCGATAGAAGTTGAGCCGGTTTTTAAACCTGTACAACCATTATAATTTCTAACTAATTTATTTGTATTTACAAGACTAGATTTGCCATCCCTTAAAGAATCCATCCAAATAGTTGTATACTTTGTAATAGAAGGATGATTCATTAATAATTCTCTGGACATAATTGCAATATCATATGCAGATGTTAAATGATCATCTTCGTCAATTCCATGACAATTCTTAAATGTGGTATCATTCATTCCTAATTCTTGAGCCTTTTGATTCATCTTTTTTACAAAAGCATCTTGGCTTCCCTCAAGATAATCAGCCATTGCAACTACGCAATCGTTTGCAGACACTACACAAATTGCCTTAAGCATTTCTTCAACAGTTAAAGTCTCTCTTACATCAAGCCAAATCTGAGAACCACCCATTTTTGCAGCATCTTCTGTACATGGAATCTTATCTGTTAACTGAATTTTACCAGAATCTAAAGCTTCCATAATTAACAAAAGACTCATTATTTTAGTAACGCTTGCAGGTCTTAGTTTTTCATGCATATTATAATCATAAATAATAAGTCCTGAATTTTGCTCTATTAGGCAAGCAGCTCCGCAATCTAAAGCCAAAGGATTATCAGTAACAGTTGCAGAAGAAGAGTTTAATCCAACACTGGTTTCAGCAGTTTCTAACTTTTTAGATTGATTAGACCACACATATGCAGTGGCATCTGAAACAGCAAATGCAAATGTATTAAATAGTATAAAGACGCAAAGTAAGAAAATGCAAGCAATATATATAAATTTATTTTTTAAAGACATAAAAAATCCTCCTTGCTAGAATATTAGTAAAATAATATTCGTGTTAGGAGAAAATATTCATTTAAACTAATTTTACAATTTTTACAGTGAGAGTAACATCATCTGTTTCAAAATAAAGCTTTATATTGTTATCAGTATTATTTTTAAACTTAAAATCAATAGAACCATATGAAACGGCAGCATCTTTACCGTCTGGAACATATGAAACTTTTTTGCCATGTTCATGACGTTCTGTAACTTTTAAATCTGGAACATCAAGTACAGCATTATACAAAGTGCTACTTACTTGGCAGTTTCCGCCTCCTAAAGATTGAACTTCTTTACCGTCTAAAAACATTGTTGCTTCTTTGTAACCTTCTTCTGCGGTTGAAGGACCGGTTATTTCACCAAAAGAAAAGGTTTCACCAGTATTTACTGTTGTACCATTCAATTTTTCACATGTAATTCTTATGTTGGTTAATCTATTTGAAGTACTCCCAGAAACCTTTGTAGAATATGAAGCAATCTCTTCTTCTTTTTCAGATGGAGGAGTTTCAACATTTCCAAGAATATTTTCAATTCTATTATTAACTTTATTTGATTCTTCAGTATTTCCTAGAATATTGCTATTTTGAGCGAGCCTAGAAGTATTAGAAGTACTGTTGTAATCTTGATTTTGCTTTTGACCGAATAAATTATCTTTAAATATAAACACTAAAATAGCAAGAATAACTATAAAAATAATTATATATAAAATTGTATAATTTTTATTTTTTGAACTCATAAAAAACACCTCGAAAGTAGTATGCACAAATGAAAAAAATATATGCAAAAAAATACAATACGATAAAATTCAACAAAAAGTGACAAAATTGAAAAAGTTAAAGAAAAACTATTGCACACGTGTGAAAATAATGATATTATTCTAGTGGAGTATTTATATCTATAACGTATATAGAATAAGTACATAATTGTAACAAGAAAATAAAATATATACGTAAATAGATGTATATACGCAAAAGACTTTAATATAAACCGTAAAAGAAAACAAAATTCAACTAAGAAATAAATACGAGATTATACAAGATTACAAAAAGGTATAAAACAATGAATAAAAATAGAAAAATAGTTGAAAATATATTAAAAGCACAAACGAGGAGGAGAGTAATTTATGTTAAATAATAAAAAAGGAATAACTCTTATTGCGTTAGTTGTTACAGTGGTAGTACTTATAATTTTAGCAGGAGTAAGCATAAATGCTGTTTTAGGGGACAATGGAATAATAAAAAAAGCAAATCAAGCAGCAAGTGTAACAAAAGAAGCAGAAGTAAAAGAAGCAATTAATAGAACAATACTAGAATTTTATTTAACTAATGATTATGAAACATTAGAAGATTTCTTAAAAGCAAAAGTAACAGAAGGGAAAATAGATAGTGTAACAAAAAATGCAGATGGAACATTAACAGTAAAAAAAGGAGAATATTCAGTAACAGTAGAAAATAAAACAAATTCTTCAGGAGGAAGTAGTTCTGGTGGTAGTACAGGTGGAGAAACGCAAACACCAGAAATTACAATAGGAGAAGCAAAAGTTGTAGCAAACAGCGATGGAACAGGTTCAGCAATAACTGATGCAGCTAGTGTATATTTAGGAAGCACACTTTATATAACATTTTCACACTCAATAACAGGTGGAACAACAGTAGTAGATAAAACCATTCCATATGCAGTAACAAAAAATGGAACATATACTTTTACTGTAACAGGAACAGTGAATGGAAAAAGTTATACGAAAAATGTTAGTGTAACAGTAAATCAATTTAAAGATGTTTATGAATATATGCAAACAAATACAAAAGTAACATATTCAGATGGAGAGGTATGGATTCCAGAAGGATTTAGAATTTCAAGAGATTCAGCAGAAAAAGTACAAGGAGGAGTAGTAATAGAAGATAAAGATAGAAACCAATTTGTATGGGTTCCAGTAGCAACACTAGCAGATTATAAGAGAACAGCTTATTCAACCAATATTGAAACAGAAGAAACGGACAATACAACAAATTCAGTAAAAATAAAATATGATAGTATTGATGATCATTATTTTACAGAAGCTTTACCAGAGGATGAAAAAACAAGTGTAGAAAGATATAAAGGATTTTATATAGGAAGATATGAAGCAGGGGATAAAGAAAGTACGGGGACTACAAAGGCAACTTTTAGAACAAGTAGCTCAGGCGCAGATAATGCAGTAACAATAAAGGCTGACCAAGTACCATATAATTTTGTAACAAGAACACAAGCAGTTTCTTTAGCAGAAGGTTTTGCAACAAAGCAAGGATATAAAGCCAAAACAAAATTAGTAAGTAGTTATGCATGGGATACAACAATAGCATTTTTACAAAAAGTAAATAGTGATTATGGAAGTAGCTCAGAAGAAGGAAATTATAAGAATACAACATTTTCATATACAGACATAACAGGAGCAAGCCAAACAAAGGCAAGTGGTTCAAAAGTATTAGTTCCAACAGGACAAACAACCCCAGTATGTAATATTTACGATATGGGAGGAAATGTTTGGGAGTGGACGACTGAGTCCTTTTCGGACACGGGCGGTCCTTACGCTTTACGTGGAGGCGGTTACAGCGGCGATTTCGTGATTAGTCCAGCCGGTTATCGCAGTGACTATTCTGACTTTGCCGACGATCTCAATGGTTTCAGGCTCACTTTATTTATGTAGACCTGAGCCCTGGATGCTCTAATTATAACACAATGATAACTAGAGCCCAGAGTAACAAGTTTGAAAAGGGAAAATGCTCCCGCCCTTAACAAGGAGCAAAACTAGAAAATGTAGAGAAGGTAGGAGGCGTTCTGAGTCTTGGCAAAGCCGAGAGCTTGAACGCCTAGTAGATTAATCTTTGTCACATAAGGCAAAAAAATAAAGGAGATGCTTCCATTTCCTTTAATTTTTTTATTATTGAATTCCATATTTTTCTCTGAATTTTGCTGCTCTTCCACCTGTTGTTTCTCTTTTTAAGTTACCTGTCCAGAATGGATGGCATTTTGAGCAAACATCAACTTTAATATCTTTCTTTGTTGATCCAGCTTTTATAACATTACCACATGCACATGTGATTGTTGTTTCTGCATAATTTGGATGTATTCCTTCTTTCATTGTATTCACCTCTCCCTTTTTTAATAAAAACTGCTAAATACTATAATAACATAATTGAATTATATTTTCAAGTATTAATTTATTTTTTTTATAATGTATTTTCATTCTTTTGATGTTCTTCCATGTATTGAATAGAACTTTGCATTTCTTCTTTTAATGAATATCTTTTTACTATTTTAGATACTACATTAAATAAGCATGCAACAATAAGAATTACTAACAACAATTTTTTCCATATTTTTGCCATAATTTTTTCTCCTACATCAAAAACTACAATAATATTATACTATATTTTTAGCTTTTGTCAACCAGTTCTGGTTCAAAACCATTACGATTTAGCCAAATTTAATTGTCAATATCCTTGCTATTTTTCCTTTTTTATTGTAAAATAAATTGAGAAAAAAGTTGAAAAATGGAGAATATTAGAAGGTTATGGAAATGCAAGAAAAAATTAGCAAACAAAAAATATATATAGAAAAAGTACGAAAATTAAACGAAGGAAAAAATCTAAAATACATAGTTTTAACAATGGGATGCCAGCTAAACGAAAATGATTCAGAGAAAATTTCTGGTATGCTTGAAGAGATGGGATATTCTAAAACAGATAAGATTGAAGATGCAAATGTTGTTGCTTTTAATACTTGCTGTGTTAGAGAAAATGCAGAAGATAGATTATTTGGAAAATTAGGAGAAGTTAAGAAATATAAAGAAACCAATGGCACTATTATTGCTATTGGTGGTTGTATGATGCAAGAAAAACACATTGTCGATAAATTGAAACACAGTTATCCATTTTTCGATATTGTATTTGGAACACATACTCTTTATAAGTTCCCAGAAGATATTTATAATGCTATCGTAAATGGTAAGCAAATTGAAGATATAATAGACATAGATGGAGAAGTTATAGAAGGGCTTCCAATAAAGAGAGACGATAATATTAAGGCGTCTGTTGCAATTATGAACGGTTGTAACAATTTCTGTACATATTGTATAGTTCCTTATGTTAGAGGAAGAGAAAGAAGCAGAAAGGCTGAAGATATTATTGCAGAAGTTAAGTGCTTGGCAAAAGAAGGCTACAAAGAAATTACTCTTTTAGGACAAAATGTTAATTCATACATGAGAGTCGAAAGAGAACAAAATCTTGCAACTGGAGAGATTGATTCTTTTGCAAAGCTACTTAGAGAAGTAAATAAAATAGATGGAATAGAAAGAATTAGATTTATTTCGCCTCATCCAAAGGACTTTACAGATGATGTAATAGAAGCAATACGTGATTGTGAAAAAGTATGCAAAATAATACATCTACCATTACAATCTGGAAGTACAGAAATATTAAAAAGAATGAACAGAAAATATACAAAAGAACAATATTTAGCTTTGGTAGAAAAGATGAAAGCTAGAATTCCGGGAATAGTACTTTCAACAGATATAATAGTAGGATTTCCAGGAGAAACGGAAGAAGATTTTGAAGACACTCTTGATGTTGTAAGCAAAGTTCATTTCGAGCAAGTTTATATGTTTATATATTCTAGAAGAGTTGGAACACCAGCAGATAAGATGGAAAATCAAGTTCCAGATGAAGTTAAACATGAAAAATTTGATAGATTAAAGAAACTTGCAGAGAGTCAGATTGAAGGAAATAATCAAAAGTATGTAAATACAATTCAAAAAGTTCTTGTTGAGGGAAAGAGCAAAACAAATGAAAATATGTTTACAGGCAGAACTGATACAAATAAAGTAGTAAATTTTGAAGGAACAGAGGATATGATTGGAAAAATAGTAAATTTGAAGATTGTATCTGAACATATGTGGTATTTAAAAGGAGAAGTACAGTTGAAAAAGAATTAAATTTTTGCAAGGAAAATGAGTTTACAAGGCAAGGGCGCATACGTGGTGTATGTAACCGCGTTGGAAATGAAATTTGACGTAGCAAAAATTGTAATTATTTTTTAACAAGGAAAGGAAGAAAAATAAATGGCAGAATACTCACCAATGATGCAACACTATCTTGCTACAAAAGAAAAATATAAAGATTGTATATTGTTTTATAGATTAGGAGACTTTTATGAGATGTTCTTCGATGATGCAGTTAATGTATCTAGAGAGCTTGAACTTACTCTAACAGGAAAAGACTGTGGACAAGAGCAAAGGGCTCCGATGTGTGGAATTCCGTACCATGCAGCAGAATCATATATTGCAAAATTAGTTCAAAATGGACATAAAGTAGCAATTTGTGAACAGTTAGAAGACCCAAAACTTGCAAAAGGAATTGTTAAAAGAGATGTTATAAGAGTTGTAACACCAGGAACTGTAACAGAATCTAACTTACTAGAAGAAAAAAGAAACAATTTTATAATGAGTATATTCAAAAAGGGAATATTTTTCGGAATATCAGTTTGCGACATATCAACTGGAGACTTCTATTCGGCAGAAATAAAAGAAGAAAATAATTTTGAGAGATTACTAGACGAAATTTCAAGATATTCTCCATCTGAAATAATTGCAAACGAGATGTTGTATGATTGTGGTGAAGAAATAAGCAAAATAAAAGAACGTTTTGATGTATATATTTCTACTGAGGATGAGGAAAAGTTCAGCGAAGAAACAGAAGAAATATATATGCAGTATGCACTAAATGATGATAAAGGGAACATTATTAAAGACTTAGAAAAAAGACCATTTGCAGTTGCTGCAATAAATGGACTTATAAAATACATTGAAGATACCCAAAAAACAAAATTGGAACACATAAATAAAATTACAATTTACACAATTACAAAATATATGTCTTTAGATATAAATGCAAGAAGAAACTTGGAACTTACAGAAAAAATGAGGGATAAGTCTAAAAAGGGAACTCTTCTTTGGGTATTGGATAAAACAGCAACATCAATGGGAGGAAGGCTTTTAAGAAGATGGATTTCAGATCCATTGATAGATGTAAAAGAAATAAATAACAGGTTAGAAGCGGTAAAAGAGTTTAAGGACGACATTATATTAAGAGGAGAACTTTCATCAAGTTTAAAAGGTGTATATGATATAGAAAGACTAGCTGGAAAAATATCTTATGGAAGTGCTAATGCAAGAGACTTAAATTCTTTAAAATCATCTGCAAGTAAGTTACCAGAAATAAAAAATATGCTTGCAAATGCTAAGTCTGGAATGCTTAGAAAAATATATGATGACCTAGATACATTAGATGATATCTTCAAATTAATAGACAAAGCAATAGTAGACGAACCACCAATATTAATAACAGAAGGTGGAATTATAAAAATGGGATATAGCTCAGAAATTGATGAGTTAAAAACAGCTATGATAGACGGCAAGACTTGGCTCGTACAATTAGAAGCAAGAGAAAGAGAAGAGACTGGAATAAAAGGCTTGAAAGTAGGATATAACAAGGTATTTGGCTATTACTTAGAAGTAACAAAATCATATCTATCACAAGTTCCAGATAGATATATAAGAAAACAGACACTAACCGGTGGAGAAAGATACATTACAGAAGAGCTAAAAGAACTTGAAAGCAAAGTTTTAGGAGCAGAAGAAAAAGTTGTAGCACTAGAATACAAAGCTTTTTCAGAAATAAGAGAACACATAAAATCTCAAATACAAAGATTACAAAAGTCTGCAATGGCAGTATCACAATTAGATGTTTTATGCTCATTTGCACAAGTTGCAGAAGATTTTAATTACTGTATGCCAGAAGTAGATGATAGTGGAATTATAGACATTAAAGATGGAAGACACCCAGTAATAGAAAAAATGTTACCAAGTGGAGCGTTTGTGGCAAATGACACATATCTTGATAAAGAGTCAAACAGAGTCTCGATAATAACAGGACCAAATATGGCTGGAAAATCAACATATATGAGACAAGTCGCATTAATTACATTGATGGCTCAAATTGGTTCATTTGTACCAGCAACATCGGCACACATCGGAGTAGTCGATAAAATATTCACAAGAGTCGGTGCATCTGATGACCTAAGTATGGGACAGAGTACCTTCATGGTAGAAATGATGGAAGTTGCAAATATTCTAAAAGAAGCAACGGCAAACAGCTTGGTTGTACTAGATGAAATAGGAAGAGGAACATCAACATATGATGGACTTTCAATAGCTTGGGCAGTTGCAGAATACATAGAAAACAAAGAAAAATGCGGAGCAAAAACATTATTTGCAACACACTATCATGAATTGACACAACTAGAAGATACACTAGAAGGTGTAAAAAATTATTCGATTGCTGTAAAAGAAAAAGGAGAGGATATAATTTTCTTAAGAAAAATAATTCCAGGGGGAACAGACGAAAGCTATGGTGTACACGTTGCACGTTTGGCAGGAGTTCCAAAGGCAGTAACTCAAAGAGCAAATGAGATATTAAAGAAAATAGAAAGAAAAAATGTGCTTGTAAACAAAGCACAAGAAAAAGAAGATAAAAAGCAAGTATCAGGGCAATTAGATTTATATAATTTCAAACTTGCAGAAATAGCACACGAATTAGATAAAGTAAATGTAAATGAACTAACTCCTATAGAGGCTCTAAACACACTTGTTAGAATAAAAGAAGAAATAAAAGGATAAAAAAATTCTAGTGTAATAAAAATATGATATAAATTAAATTTTCTAAAAAATAGTAAGATTTTTTCTTGCTATTTTTTTCATTCTAGTGTAGAATATTAGATGTAATTTATATAGAAATAAGAATAAATAAAGGAAGAGGGATAATTAAATGAAAAAAGTAATAGCAATCATATCTATCTTGTTTTTATTAATGGGATGTACATCTGTTTACGCAACAAGTCAAGTTAACGAAGTAGCTCAAAGTACAACTGGAAAAATAATTGAAATAAAAGATAAAGAATTGAAAACGTTAGAAGAATACAAAGAAGCCTATGGCTCTGATGCGTATGGATTAACAGCGTTTTTATTAAATAAAATAAGAGTTTATAGTATTCCATTTGGTTTTGTGGCTATAATAATAGCAGCAATTTATCAATACATAATTGGGCTAAAAAAATTAGACGTAAGAGATAAAGGTTTTGCTTTAATGATTGCAAGTGTTACAATAGTAGTAATATGCCAAGTATTGCCACTTGTATTTGCAATAGTAGTAAAAGGTTGGAGGGGTTAAACTAATGAGAGTTTTATTCGCAGTAAATAATGAAAAGATTTCAGAGGCTATCACAAAAAAATATCAGTCTATGTACAAAGAAATAATTTCAGGGAAAAATGTGTATTTTTTCAACGCGATAATAAAAGAGTTACAAAAGGATAAGTCTTATGACAGAATAGTTATAGGAGAAGATTTGGAACCTTATGCAAATAATAATTATGAGGTTATAGATAATTTCTTATATGATAAATTAGATAGTATAAGTGATGAAGCTTCTAATAGTAGAGAAGGAGATATTCCTATTATTTTAATTGCAACAGATAGACGTGAAAGACGTGATTCATTGCTTGCAAAGTTGTTTAGTATGGGAATCTATAATGTCCTTATAGGACAAGATAGAAGAATTGATAATGTATGTAAACTTATCAATATGCCACGTACTAAAAAAGAAGCTAAAGTGTACTATGGTATAGATGGAGAAGAAGTAGAATATACAGATTCAAACATGGATACTGTAAAAGAAGAAGAGATTCAGCACATATTAAATCATTATAAAAAACTAGGAAAAAATGAAGATTTATATGTAAAAAGTTTTGAAGAGATCGCTGAACAATATACAGACACTCAGCTTAAATTAATTACAAAATATTTGCCACTGAATGTTAGAGCTGTTCTTGAAGAAAGATGTCCAAAATATCAACAGGTTATGATTGGAAGCGTAAAAAATCAATTTGCAGCTAAGGGAAAAGCAGGAAAGAAAATTACTACAAAAAATATAGAGAGTAAGAATGTAAATAAAATTGAACTTATTGATAAAGAATTACAAAAAGCAAAACTTACAAAGCCGGTAGTAATTCCATCTGCAATAAATATGCAAAATGTAAAAAAAGCATATACTACAGCAAAACAAGATAAATTAAATTCAATGAATTCTACAATACCTAGTGTAGAACGAAATAGTAGTACAATGCCAAGAATTGAGCAAAGTAATGATGCTTTTTCATCATTATTTGACGAAGAACCAGAAGATGTTCAACCAAATATTCAAAACAATCCTGTACATGAATATGTAGAACCTAAGTCAATTGAACAAGAATATGTACAACCAATAACATTGCAACAAGGCAATACAAATTTGAAGCTTCAACAGTTCGGACAAGATACAAATACAATGCCAGAAAATGAAGAAAGTAATCAAACTGAACCAGTTCAACCAGTAAAGAAGGGGCGTGGAAGACCAAGAAAAGAAAAAACACCTGAAGAAATTGCTATGGAAGAAGCAAAAGTAAAAAAAGGCAGAGGTAGACCTAAAAAGATAGTTGAATCAGAGGAAACAGTTGAGCCAGAAGCTGTTACATTGCCAGAGACTGAAGAAGATAATGATATAAATCTATTTGATTTAAACAATCAAGTATCTTCAAATGTTCAAGAACAAAATTCAGATGATGTAATGCTACCTGGATTTGAAGATGAAACTCCAGCACCAAAGTTTGAACAACCAGTAGAGAATAAACCTGTTGATTTCTTTAAAAGAGATTTTAACAATGATTTATTTGAAAACAATGAAATGCCTCAATTACCAGGTATGGAGAGCTTTAACAATAACAAAATTGTAGAACCTCAGGAGGAAAATAAGCCTGAAGAGAAGAATGAATATGAAGAAAATGGCGGATACCTAGGCGGAGATTTGCAACAAAATAATACTCAAAATTTAAATAATAGCGAGATGAACAATTACAGTAATTCGTTTGAATACTTCAATAAAAATAATCAAATACAAGGTTCAAATTCTATTAATACTGTTGCAAATAATACCCAAAATGAAAACACAGCAACACCTAATTTAGTAACAAGCGATTGCAAAATTGTATCATTTGTTGGAACATCAAAAAATGGAACATCATTCTTAGTAAATAATCTAGCGGTTTTATTATCTAATAAAGGAATAAAAACAGCAATATTGGATTTAACAAAAAATAAAAATGCATATTACATTTATACTCTAAACGAAGATGCATTAAGAGAAAAGTCCTTTAGATGTATTGATGGACTTAGAAGTGGTGTGGCAGATGGCATTCAAGTAGGTAAAAATCTTACTGTATATACTACATTGCCAGGTGAAAATCCAAGTATAGATGATTATGAAAACATATTAGATACATTATCTAAAAATTATTCTTTAGTATTATTGGATTGTGATTTTGACACAAATTTCAATTATTTTGCAGAATCACATGAGATATATTTAGTACAAACATATGATATTCTTACAATTCAACCATTAACGGCTTTTTTAAATGAATTGAAGTATAAAAATATATTAAATCCAAATAAATTAAGAATAGTAATAAATAAAACACTGAAATTAAGAAAGTTAACCGACAAAATGGTTATAGGAGGAATTTCTTGTTATAATGATCCAGCATCAACATATATAAATACACTGTTTGATAAAGATAATGTAAAGTATACAACAATCCCATTTGAAGATCAAACTTATGGTAGATATTTAGAGAGATTAGTAGATTGTGAAATATCGTTAAATGGGTATTCTAAAATTTTCTTAGACGCATTACAAAGATTAGGAGACATGGTATATCCTTTAATTGCAAATGAAAAAAATAAGACAAAACCAACAAAGAATTATAATGATTATAGTAAAAAGAATACAAAAACAAATTATTCATTTAATAGTAATATGAATGCAACATTAAATAAGATGAGAAATAATTTTTAAATAAACAAAATGAGGTGAAATTTTACAATGATGATAATAATAGTTTTATTACTAGTAGCAATAATAATAGGCCTAATGTTCTATAATATGTCAATACACAAAAAAATTGATTCTTTTAAGAACATAAACCAACAAATTACAAGTTTAAATGTATTACAAGATTTTATGGATACCATAAGTGAAACATCAAGTGTTGATGATAAGCTGAAAAAAATTAATGACATATTAATAGAAAAATATGGTATAAAATATTCAACCATTGTAGTTTATAATGGTGCGGAATTTGTAATAAGAGCCTCAAATGTTGCAGAAAAACATTGGGAAACATTGAAAAATTTGCAGTCAGAACCAGTTTTTGCAGATAGTATAGAAACGGGTATTCCAAAATACATTACAGTTGAAAAAGAAGGCGAAAAATTGCCTTATCAAAAAATGGAATTTGGAAGAGCAAAGGCAGCAATGTTCTTTCCAATATACATAGACAATGTTTACATTGGTTATTGGATAATAGAAGGAAGTACTCCTCATGAATTCGATAATGTGGATACTACAATATTAGAAGTTGTAAAAAATAATATTGTTGCTGTTTTAAAAACTGTAGAAAATCAATCTACAATAGAAAAAATTGTAAGAGATGACCAATATTCAGAATTAAAAACAGCAGAGTATTTATACACAGAAGGAAAAAATGTTATAGATAAATATTCTACATCAACTGTTTGCTTATTAAAAATAATCAATTTAGTTGAAATAAATGAAAAAATAAGCAGAAAGACAGGAGATAATGTAATAACACAAGTTTGTAGAGAAATAAAACAAAACTTATCACCAGAATATTTATTTGTGAGATATATGGGACCAAAATTTGCTATAGTTTTTTCAGGTGTTGACTTAGAAGCCGTTGAGGAGTTTATGAAAACAGTAAAAGAAAAAACGGAAGCTATAAAAATAGCACCTGCAGAAGACTATAAAGGAGATGAAACTGAGGTATCACCAAAATTAAATATTGCTCTTGCAAAATATTATAAAGGCACTGCTTTAGTTGGTGTTACACAAAAACTAGAAGAATATTTAGACACAGCTGATACATCAGAAAGTAATATAAATTATTTATAGGAGGTTTTATATGGTTACAGACGAAACTGTTAGTTTTAATGTTGAAAAAGAAAAAAATGAAAAAACTAGGGAAATTCTTAAAGAGGTATATAAGGCTTTAACTGAAAAAGGTTACAACCCAATAAATCAAATAGTAGGCTATATACTTTCTGGAGATCCTACATATATAACAAGCCATAATGGAGCAAGAAATTTAATTAGACAAGTTGAAAGAGATGAGCTATTGGAAGAAATGGTGAAAAATTATATTGGATTGGACAAGTAATATATGAGAGCTTTAGGAATAGATTATGGAGATGCAAGAGTTGGAATTGCTATAACAGACCCATTAGGTTATACGGCACAAGGGTTAGAAACAATTCATCATCAAGGAAATGATAAAATAGTTTTAAAGCGATTGGAAGAAATACTTGCTGAATATAATAACGAAATTGATACATTTGCAATTGGAATGCCATTAAATATGAATGGCACAAAAACAGAACGCGTAGAAGTTACAGAAAAGTTTATACATAAATTACAGTGTAAATTCAATAAAATAAAGATTGAAAGAATAGATGAAAGATTGACAACCGTAGAAGCACACAAAACAATGAACTTTTTAAATGTAAATAAACATAAAAAAAGAAATATAGTAGATACAATTTCAGCAGTATATATTTTGGAATCTTATATGAAAATGAAAAAAGATAATTGAATATAATTGACAAAAAATAAAATAATAGTATAAATAAAATGGTTTTAATTTTGTAGAAATACAAATTATAATAAAATTAATTTTGAAGGGAGAATAAAGTAATGAATGACGAAAACATAACAAACAATTCTGAGGAAGAATTATCAGACAACATAATAACTTTAACAGACGAAGATGGAAAGGAATCTAATTTTGAACTTTTAGATTTAGTTGAATTAGATAACGAAGAATACGTAGTTTTATTACCAGTAGATGACGAAGAAAGTGAAGAACCAGGAGAGGTAGTAATTTTAAAAGTTGAAGATTCAGACGATGACAGTGATGAAGAAACAGAATCATATGTTAGCGTTGAAGATGAAGAAACATTAACAAAAGTATTTGAGATATTTAAAGATAAATTCAAAAATGAATTTGATTTTGTAGACTAATAAAACACAAGAATATGGCTATTGAATTTTCTTCAATAGCCATTTTGTAATTGAAAATTAAATGCAAATAATTTATGCTTTGAGGAGGAAGAAAAATGCAAAAATTTAGTACATGGATGGTATTAGCTTTAGATGTAATGTTTTGGATATTTAGAATAATTGCAGCATATACAAGTTCTATGGGTATAGAATTTATGGTAAAGCCAATGGATATGAATATGGAAATAGCAATGATATTTTTAGCTTTAATATGTTTTGTGTTTATTGCAAAGAGAAAATTTTTAGGTTCTATTGTATATATGATTGGATATTTAGGCTATTTTGGTGTATATCTATTTAAAAATTTACAAGCAATGCAGGCCGGAACTGGAATGATGGACGATTATATAAATGTATTATTCTCTTTAGCAGGAGTTGCATTACCACTGTTTACTTTTTTTGATTTATTACTAGATAAAAATAGACAAGCCCATCCAACAGATAAAAAGACTGACTGGTTTTATAATAACAAGAAATATGATATGGAAAAAGACGAAAGAGCAGATAAGAACAACTATAGAACATTATAAATATCGGCTTGACATAAATTTTAAATTGACGTAATACTAAAAAAATGGTATAATAATTAATGTTTGAAAAACGCAAAAATATGAAAGGAGAACGCTTAGTACGTAATCATTTCACTTCCAAATAGCTAATATTTGGAATACAAACAAAAGAGGAGATTCTATATGGAAAAAGCAAACGATAGCAAAATTTTACGGGTAAACGGTGCAATTGCAACGGATAATTCGATTACTTTGATAACAAAAGTAAATGGAAAATGGTATGCAACGCGAGCTAAAGAAAATAATGGTGCTATTGCTTATGAAAATTGCAAGGCAAAAATTGAAGATAATGATGACTTAATCATAGACGAGATGAAGTCAAGGACTATTTCTGCCATTAGTATTTTTGTAATAGTAGTGTTAGCGTATCAGATTGCAGTTGTATTCAAAAATTTGATGTTTGCCACCATCGTAACGGCTTTGTGCATTGACAGTGTTGTGTGGAAAGGTTCAATACTGAAATACTTTAATAACTTTTGGAAAATAATTCATAAAAAAGAAAGAAGGAGAATGCATGCTGCAACACACAAAGTATTAAATGCTTATGAATTCCTAAAATCAGTGCCAAATACTGATGAGGCAAAGAAATATAGCAGTTTCACTGAAAATTGTGATGATGCTAAAAATAGCCTTGGAATTGTAACTTTACTTTTTATGTTCATGGCAGGTTGGATTGATGGACGGTTTATAACACCGGAAAAGACGCTTATGGTATATGGCATAGCTTTAATTGTTTATGCTGTCATCTTTAGATTTGGATTATACAAATTTGCAAGTTGGTATTCTTTAAAGAAACCGACTAGGCATCAAATATCTATGGCTATAGTTGCCTTGGAAGAACATTTGGAGTTAATTAAAAAGGTGAAAGAAGATGAAGACTGTATACTTGGAGATGAGAAGATAAAAGATATTTTCATTTCCTATGAGGAAGCAACTACAATTTGAGTGAACTAAAACATTATAGGTAAAACAGAAAGAGCAACGTATCAGCTATACGTAGCTCTTTCTGTTTATTTTAATTGATATGAAATTATATTATTACAGACATTATTTTAGAAATTAAGAACTATATAATCTACTTTTTGAAAATGAAGAGAAAATTCACTTTATAAAAATGGAGAAATATGGTATAATAAAAAATGATTGTATTATTGTGTTGTAAAAGGGAGAAATTAGTTTGTAGACTATATGTTCCATTTAATAAATCAAGAGAGGGCTGAAATTGACTATGAATAATAGTAAAAAAAATAATAGAGAAGAAACGAATAATGCTTCCTCAAGAGTATCAATATCATGGTACCATGGGCACTTGGCCCAGACACAGGAGGATCAATACGTGAACCAGCAGCATTTTGTGGAGTAGTAGGATTAAAACCAACTTATGGATTAGTTTCAAGATATGGATTAGTTGCATTTTGCATCATCACTAGATCAAATTGGACCCATCACAAAAGATGTACGAGATTCAGCAATGTTATTAAATCTAATAACAGGACATGATGAAAAAGACTCTACATCATACGATAGACCAAAAGATGATTATGTAGTAGCATTAAAAAATGATGTAAAAGGATTAAGAATTGGAGTACCAAAAGAATTCTTTGGAGAAGGAATACAAGATGATGTTAAAGAGCAGCTACAAAATGCAATAGAGACATATAAACAATTAGGAGCAAAAGTTGAAGAATGTTCACTAGACATAGCTGAATATGCTTTAGCAACATATTATATAATTGCATGTGCAGAAACAAGTTCAAATTTAGGCAGATTTGATGGAATACGATATGGATATAGAGCAAAAGACTTTACAAATCTAAAAGAATTATACAGAAAGTCAAGAACAGAAGCTTTCGGAGAAGAAGTAAAGAGAAGAATAATTCTTGGAACTTATGTATTATCATCAGGATATTATGATGCATATTATAAAAAAGCACAAAAAGTTCGTACATTCGTAAAAAAGCAATTTGATGAAAACTTTAAAAAATATGATGTATTATTAACTCCAGCAGCACCAACAACAGCATTTGAGATTGGATCAAAATCAAATAATCCAATTGAAATGTATCTAGCAGATATCTGTATAGTTTCAATAAACATCGCAAGTGTACCCGCAATCTCGATACCTTGCGGAGTAGATAAAAATGGAATGCCAGTAGTAATGCAATTAATAGGAGATAGATTCAGTGAAGCTAAACTACTAAATGCAGCTTACACATTTGAACAGAAAATACAATTTAAACAAAATCATAAACCAGAATTCAAAAAATAAAATGATTGGAGATAAAGATGAAAAAATCTGTAAAAATCATTGTGATTTGTCTTATAATTGTAGCTATATTTATAGCTATTGATATAATTAATAATAAAGTTGAACAAAATAATATAAACAATAATATAATAGATGAAACTACAAATAATATAAATGAGAATTATATAAGTAATGTAGTAAATAAAAATAATAAAGTAACTGATAACAGTTCAATAATTGAATGCAAAGAAAAAGTCAAGCAAATAATGAGCAAAATGACTTTAGAAGAAAAAGTTGGACAAATGTTTTTAGCAAGATATCCATCTTCAGGAGTAACAAATGAGATTGAAGATGGAAAACCCGGTGGCTATATTTTATTTGGAAGAGATTTTGATAATAAGACCAAAAGCAAAATAATTTCTGAGCTTGAAAACAATCAAAAAGCAAGCAAAATAAAAATGATATTAGGAGTAGATGAAGAAGGAGGAACAGTTGTAAGAGTAAGTTCCCATAAAGCATTTAGAAGCTCTAAGTTTTTATCACCACAGGAAATTTATAATAAAGGTGGAATAGATGCAGTATTGCAAGACTCAGAAGAAAAATCAGGATTGCTAAAAAGTCTTGGAATTAATATGAATTTAGCACCAGTTGCAGATATTACATCAAATACCAATGCATTCATTTATAAAAGAACTTTAGGACAAGATGTTCAAACAACAGCAAATTACATTGCAGAAATTGTAAAAAATATGAAACAGTCAAATATAATATCAGTACTTAAACACTTTCCTGGATATGGAGATAATGTTGATACACATACAGGAATAGCAATAGACGAAAGAACAATGGAAGAATTTGAACAAACAGATTTTATACCTTTTCAAAGTGGAATACAAAATGGAACTCCATGTATACTAGTAAATCATAATATAGTAAAATGCATGGATAGTACAATGCCAGCATCATTATCAAAAAATGTACATGAAATTTTAAGAAATAAATTAAACTTTATAGGAGTAGTTATTACAGATGACTTAGCAATGGATGCTGTAAAAAAATATGCAGAAAATAATGAAACAGCTGTGCAAGCTGTATTAGCAGGAAATGACATGATAATATCATCAGACTTTTTAGCACAAAAGCAAGAAGTTTTAGATGAAATAAATGCGGGAAAAATAGATATAGAATTGATAGATAATGCAGTAGAAAGAATACTATCAATGAAATATGCTTATGGAATAATAAGTGATTAATAATAGGAGGAAAAATAATGGCAAACTAGGATTATGAAGAGATAATTGGACTAGAAGTACATGCGGAATTATCAACAAAAACAAAGATATTTTGCTCATGTCCAACAGAATTTGGTGCTGATCCAAATACACATGTATGTCCAGTATGTATGGCAATGCTAGGAGCATTACCAGTACTAAATGAAAAAGTTGTTGAATATGCAGTAAAAGCAGGACTTGCAACAAATTGCTCAATATCACAAGATAGTAAAAATGATAGAAAAAACTATGCAATACGATTATCAGATGAATATATTGAAAATATAAGAAAAGAACTACCAGAAATGCCAGAAAGCAGAAAAGCAAGATACATTTCTGAGTTACACTTATCTGAAAAAGATAGCAACTATTTAACAAGCTCAAAAGCATTATCAGACATTTTTGAAAAAACAGGGAAAATATGCAAGAACTATAAAGCCGTATGTAACTGGTTAAATTCAGACATAGCTAGAATATTAAACGAAAAAGAAATCGAACCAGAACAGATTCCATTTACAGCAGAACAATTAGCAGAATTAGTAGAACTAATTGATGCAGGAACAATAAGTTCAAGCATAGGCAAAAAAGTAATACCAAATTGCAATTAGAAAATGCAAAAGTAGAAAGTCAAAAAGAGTTTCCTCAAGAACAAGAACTAAAAGATAAGCAGAGAAAACTTGATAGTATAAATGCAGAATTAAAAATTAATGATGATGACCATGAAATTTTAGGAGATGAACAAGAAGAATTAATAAGAAATTTAGATTCTGAAGAATTAAAAATAAAAAGCAATGAAGAATGGATAAGAAAATTTGAAAAGAATATGCATATTGATAAATTAGATAATATTATTATAAATGAATTAATAGAAGATATACAAGTTTATGATAATGGTAATATAAACATAATATTTAAATATCAAGATGAATTTATTGAAGCAATTGACTTTATAAAAAGAGAAAAATATAATATAATGTTAAAGAATGTTGTATAAATTAAGCAAAGGAGTGAATAAATTGGCTAATAAAAAAGATATAAATGAAAATATAAATGAGACAGATAAGGTGTTTAGAAAAGTCGTACTATCATGGTATCCGGGACATATGGCTAAAACGATGAAGCAGCTTGAAACTGATTTGAAATTAGTTGATGTAGTAGTAGAAATACTTGATGCAAGAATTCCAGCTTCTAGTCAAAACCCTGAAGTTCAGAAATTAATAAAAAATAAGAAAAAAATTGTTGTGTTAAATAAGTCAGATTTAGCAAATGAAATTGAAAACAAGAAATGGCTTAAATATTTTGAGGAAAAGCAGATACCAGCAATATTATGCAATTCAAACAATGGAGAAGGCGTAAATAAAATAATAAATAAATTAAATGAGATAATGAGTGAAGAGAGAAATATTGCACAACAAAAAGGTAGAAATAAGATTGTACGTGCAATGATAATAGGAATTCCAAATGTGGGAAAATCATCATTTATAAATAGAGTTTCTAAAAAAACGTCAATGAGAGTGGGGAATAAACCAGGTGTTACAAAGAACAAGCAGTGGATACGCCTTACAAGCAATGTAGAATTATTAGATACACCAGGTGTGTTATGGCCTAAAATTGCAAACGAACAAACTGCTTTGAATTTAGCTTATACAGGGACGATAAAAAGTGATATAATAGACGAAGTGGAAATTGCTTACAATTTAGTTAAATTTTTAATAGAAAAATATAGGGAAAACCTAATTGAAAGGTATAAGCTAAATTCGGAAATAGTTGAAAAGATTAATAATAATGATGAATTAGAAGAAAATGAAAAAATAGTTGAAATAATGAATTATATAGGAGAAAAAAGAGGAACTGTATCTAAAGGGAATAATATAGATTTAGAAAAAATTTCTAAAATAATATTGGAAGATTTTAGGACTGGAAATTTAGGAAAAATCACATTAGAAGTGGTAGCTTAAATGGAGGAGAGAATGATTGAATTAATAGAAAGAAAGAGAAACGTGGCAGAAGTTAATACATTATCACCATTAACATGGGCTTATGTTGGGGATAGTGTATTCGAATTGCTTGTTAGAACACATTTAACAAATACTACAAAATTAAAACCTCATATGTTACATATTGAGGCAATAAAATATGTTAAAGCTGATGCACAAGTAAAATTATTACATAAAATTGAAAAAGAATTGAATGACGATGAAAAAAACATAGTGAGACGAGGAAGAAACGCAGAAAATCATCATGTGCCTAAAAATGCAACTGTAGAAGAATATAGTTATGCGACTGCTTTTGAAGCTTTGATTGGTTATTTATATTTAACAAAACAAGATGAGAGGCTAAAAGAAATTTTACAAATGTGTATTCAATAAAAATTAAAAAGGAACTTTTTTGATACATTTTTAATGTACAAAAATTATTTGAATAAAAATTAAAAAAATGGACTTAACTAGTTGACTTGAAGCATAAAAAATGGTATATTAAATAAGTGAATTTTATGGCCCCTTGGTCAAGCGGTTAAGACGCGGCCCTCTCAAGGCCGAATCATGGGTTCGATTCCCGTAGGGGTCACCAGAATAAAGCTATTATTTTAATAGCTTTTATTTTTTTGTTTAAGAGAAAATATTCTAGCGGGAATCGAAAAGGAAGGGAAAAAGCGTCCAGTGGAAGCTTTGACCGACGCGGGTAGATTCATACGTAGGGTCACCAGAATAAAGCTATTATTTTAATAGCTTTTATTTTTGAAACTTTTGCATATTATGTAATTCTAAATAAAAAAACTGTCGATGAATTACAAACAAAATTTTGTAAAAAGTGTTGACAAATGAAAAAATAAAATGTAGTATATATACGAACAAAAATTTGGAGGCTAATAAAATGATTACAACATTACACATAAAAAATATTGGAATAATTGATGATATTGTAATTGATCTAAATAAAGGATTGAATGTATTAACAGGAGAAACAGGTGCTGGAAAAACATTAATAGTAGACTCTTTAGGGATAATTGCAGGGGGCAGATTTTCAAAAGATATGATAAGAAGAGGCCAAAATATGTCTTTTGTTGAACTTGCATTATATTTACCGGATAATCCTAATTCAATTGATGGAAATATTGTAGTGTCCAGAGAAATAAATACATCTGGAAAAAATTTATGTAAAATAAATGGAAGATTAGTAACTGTAAACGAGTTAAAAAACTTTATGAAGAATATAATAGATATTCATGGACAATATGATAATCAAACTCTAATGGATACAGAATTTCATACTAAATATTTAGATAAATTTATTGGCACCAGAATTGCTGAAATACACAAAAAATATGTTGAACTATATACTGAATATATAGAACTAAATAAAATGCTAAAAAATAACTATGGCGATGAGATAGAAAAACAAAGAAAGCTTGATTTATTACAGTATCAATATAAAGAAATAAAAGCGGCTAATCTCAAAAATGGAGAAGATGAGCAACTAGAAGAAAAAAGAAAAATAATAATGAGTTCAGAAAAAGTTGCGGAAGCCTTAAATATTGTTAGTAATAATTTAGAAGGAAATATAATAGATGTAATAAATGATTCTATTAGAGCATTAGAAAAAATCAAAGATGTAAACAGTAAGTATAGTGAAAAATTAGTAGAAATGAAAAATATATATTATGAAGTACAAGAAGTAGCACGAGATATTTCATCAATGAAAGAAGACATTTATTTTGATGAAAGAGAAAGAAATGAAATCGAAGAAAGACTGGATGAAATATATTCACTGAAGAAAAAGTACGGGAATACTATAGAAAAAATATTAGATTATAAGGAAGAACTTGAAAAAGAAATTGATAGAATTGAGAATTTAGATGAAGAGAATAGAAAAACAAAAGAAAAAATAGAAAAAATAGTATCCACAATGGAAGAACTATGTAAACAGATAGAAGAATTAAGAGCAAAGAACTCAAAAATACTGAATGAAAAAATCAATGAAGAACTTGTACAATTAGAGATGAAAAATGCAAGATTCAATGCAAAAGTAATAGAAGATGGAGAATTTTCGATTAATGGAAAGAGTCATGTTGAATTTGTAATTACAACTAATCTTGGAGAAGAAGAGAAAAAATTAAATAAAATCGCATCTGGTGGAGAGATGTCTAGAATCATGCTTGCAATAAAAACTGTATTATCAGATATAGATGAAGTTCCGGTTTTAATATTTGATGAAATCGATACAGGAATAAGTGGAAAAGCAGCAAATTCAGTAGGAAGCAAATTGAAAAAAATAGCAAAAAAACATCAAGTAATAATAGTTACACATTTGGCTACGATTGCGGCTCAAGGGGATTATAATTATTACATATATAAAGAAGTTGCTGCAAATAAGACAAATACAAATGTAAAATTACTGAACGAAAGTGAAACAATTAGAGAAATAGCAAGGATAGCATCAGGAGAAATAACAGAAATATCTTTATCTCATGCTAGAGAACTAAGAAATAAGAATGTATAATAAAAAATAATTAAAAAAAGAATTGAAATAAACTATAAAATAAGTATACATAAACGTGTAAAAATATTTACATATTTATTATTCTAGTATATAATATAAACATCAAAAATGAAAGGTAAAAAATATGTTTAATGTAGATAAAAGAATATTATATATCATAATTGCAATTTTTGCTGTAAGCACAATTGTACAATACATACAAAATCCAATGGAATTATTAGCACTTCTTCTTACTCTACCGGGAGTAATTGTAGCTATAACATTTCATGAATTTGCACATGCATTTGTGGCAGATAAATTGGGAGATGATACTCCGCGAAGACAAGGTAGATTAAACTTAAATCCTTTATCGCATATTGATCCAGTTGGTTTTTTTATGTTGATATTTGCTCACTTTGGGTGGGGAAAACCAGTAGAAATTAATCCAACAAATTTTAATAGAAAGAGGTCAATGTCAGCACAAGAAGCTATTGTCGCTCTTGCAGGACCTGTAATGAATTTAATAATAGCAATAGTATTAACAATAATATTATTTGCAATAAATGCATTTGCATCTACTTTTGTATTTACAACAGTAGGAATGTTAATTTGTTTAACATTACAAATGGCTATTAGTGTAAATATAGGATTAGGAGTATTCAATTTAATACCATTGCCACCATTAGATGGGTCAAAAATTCTAATGCATTTCCTACCATATAATGCAAAAACATGGTTTGAAAATAACACACAGCTGTTTTATGTTATATTTATTGTGTTATGGATAACAAATTTAATAAGTTATATAATAAGTCCAGTAATAGGTGTAGTATCAAATGGAATTTATGCTATGGTATCGGCTCTATTTGGAATTTTTTAGTGATAAGATAGAAAGAATAAAGTATATATGCCTTTCAGAAGGGATGAAAAAGATGAAAGATATATTAATAATGCGGAATTGAATCGAGCTGTGATGAAACATCCGTGTCAATAGTAAAGAATGGAAGAAAAATATTATCAAATGTAATAGATACACAAATAAGTATACATGAAAAATTTGGGGGTGTTGTACCGGAAATAGCCTCAAGAAATCACGTAGAAGCAATTTCTACTGTAATGAAAAAAGCTGTTGCTGATGCAAATATTAATATAAATGATATTGATGCAATAGCATGTACATATGGGCCAGGACTTGTTGGTGCGTTATTAGTTGGAGTGTCATATGCTAAGGCATTAAGTTATGCGTTAAATAAACCTTTGATTGCGGTAAATCATATTAAAGGTCATATTGCTGCTAATTATATAACACACGAAAAATTAGAACCACCATTTTTATGTATGATGATGTCAGGGGGCAATACGCAAATAATTTTAGTAAAAGACTATAATACGTTTGAGGTTCTTGGAAAAACTAAGGATGACGCCATAGGAGAAGCTTTTGATAAAGTGGCTAGAGTAATTGGTCTTGGATACCCGGGAGGTCCTAAAATTGATAAATTAGCACAACAGGGAAAACCTAATATAAATTTGCCTAAGACACATTTTGATAATTTGAATTTTAGTTTTAGTGGAATAAAAACTGCTGTAATAAATCTAAATCACAATAAACCGGGTATAAATAAAGCGGATTTAGCTGTTAGTTTTGAAAAAACAGTTGCAGAAATATTAGTTAATCATATAGAAGAGGCAGTAAAAATAACAAATATAAATAAAATTGTATTGGCTGGTGGAGTTTCTGCTAATACATATATAAGAAAAAGTTTCGATGATTTTGCAATTGAGAAAAATCTGAATATTTATTATCCTGAACTTAAATTATGCACAGATAATGGTGCTATGATAGCATCTGCAGGGTATTATGAGTTTATAGGTGGTAATACATCAAATCTTGAGTTAAATGCAATACCAAATTTAACTCTTAGTTAAGGAGAATTAATAATGTCAATATATGCAATATCAGATTTGCATTTATCATTTAATACAAATAAACCAATGGATATATTTGGTTGGGAAAATTATGAGGAAAGAATAAAGAAAAATTGGTTAGAAAAGGTAAATGAAAAAGATTTAGTATTGTTACCAGGAGACTTTTCTTGGGAAATGAAATTAGAAAATACATATAAAGATTTTGAATTTATAAATAATTTACCAGGAAAGAAGCTTTTGTTAAAAGGAAACCATGATTTATGGTGGACTACATTAAAAAAGATGAGGACATTTTTAGAAGAGGAAAATCTAAAAAATATAGACTTTATATATAACAATAGTTATGAGTTTGAAAATTACATAATAGCTGGAACTAGAGGCTGGAACTTAATATCGGAAGGTGAAGAAGACAAAAAAATAAAAGAAAGAGAGCTATTAAGATTAGAAAATTCTATAAAAAATGGAATAGAAAAGTATGGAAAAGACAAACCAATAATAGTATGTATGCATTATCCTCCTTTATTAAAGGACTTTAAAAATAGTGAATTTACAAAAATATTGGAAAAATATAATACTAAATATTGTATATATGGTCATTTGCATGGAAAAAGTCATGTTAATGTACTCGAAGGCAATATAAATGGTGTTAATTATAAAATGGCTAGCTGTGATTATACTAAATTTGACCTAATAAAAATAGTATAAAAACAAAATCTAAAAAAAGCTTGCAATATGCACAATTTGTGGTATAATAAACTAGCAATTTGTTGAAAATTAGAAAGGACTTGAATTAAATGAGTATAAAAATAGAAAAAACAGAAAACAATAATGAGTTAAAATTAGAATTTACAATTGAAGCAAAGAAATTTGATGAAGCAATAATAAAGGTGTTCAATAAAAGTGCAAAGTACTTTAATATACCAGGCTTTAGAAAAGGTAAAGCACCATTTAATATTGTTGAGAGAATGTATGGAGACGAAATATTCTATGAGGATGCTTTTAACGAATTAGTTCCTTCAATTTACGAAAAAGAAATAGAAGACAATAAATTAGATGTTGTAAGCAAACCAGAAATAAATATTGTAAAAATGAAGAAGGGTGAAGACCTTGTATTTACAGCAATAGTTCAAACAAAACCAGAAGTAAAATTAGGCAAATATAAAGGTGTTGAATTAAAAAAAGTTGAATATCCAGTAACAGACGAAGATGTAGAACATGAAATTGCACATATGCAAGAGCATAATGCGAGAACAATAACAGTAGATGATAGACCTGTAAAGGAAAAAGATATAACAGTTATTGATTTTGATGGATATGTAGATGGAAAAGCTTTTGAAGGTGGAAAGGCTGAAAATCACGAACTTGAAATAGGAAGTGGTGCTTTTATTCCTGGGTTTGAAGAACAAATAATTGGGATGAAAACTGGAGAAGAAAAAGAAATAAAGGTTAAATTCCCAGAAGAATATTTTTCAGAAGATTTAGCTGGAAAAGAGGCAACATTCAAAGTAAAGGTAAACGAAATCAAAGAAAAGAAATTACCTAAATTGGATGATGAATTTGCTAAAGATGTTTCAGAGTTTGATACATTAAACGATTTAAAAACAAGTATAAGAGAAAAAAGACAAGCTGCAAACGACGACAGAGCTAAACATGAGACAGAAAATGCTGCTGTTGAAGAAGTTGCAAAAAATACTGAGGTTGATATCCCTTCAGGAATGATAGATAATGAAATTGAAGCAATGATAAGAGATATGGAACAACAATTAGCTTACCAAGGAATTAATTTAGAGCAATATCTAAAGATAATGAATAAAACAAGAAAAGAAATTGAAGATAACTACAGAGAACAAGCAGAAAAAAATGTAAAATCAAGATTAGTGCTTGAAGCTATTATTAAAGAAGAAAAAATCGAAGCTTCTCAAGAAGAAGTTGATGAAAAAATTAAAGAAATGGCAACAAGTTATGGAAGAAAAGAAGAAGAACTAAGCAAGAATGAAGCATTAGTTGAATATTTAAAAAATAGTGTAAAAACAGAAAAAGCAATAGAATTAATAGTAAAAAATGCTAAAATAAAGAAATAATAAACGGAATAGTTAGGGGGGATTTATTTATATAAACTATAAATATTGTTATGCTCACTAACTATTTTGAATTTTATAATAAAAACATTATAGAGGAGGAATTATAATTATGTTTGAAAAAGATAGCTTAGTACCATATGTTATAGAACAATCGGCAAGAGGCGAAAGATCATATGATATTTTTTCTAGATTATTAAAAGATAGAATTATATTTTTAGGAGAGGATGTAAATGCAACATCTGCAGGACTCGTAGTTGCACAGTTGTTGTTTTTGGAATCAGAAGATCCAGATAAAGAAATAGATTTATATATAAATAGCCCCGGAGGTTCTATTACCGATGGTATGGCAATAGTCGATACTATGAATTACATAAAATGCCCAGTATCTACTATATGCGTTGGAATGGCAGCAAGTATGGGGTCAGTATTACTTGCATCTGGTGAAAAAGGGAAAAGATTTGCTACACCAAATTCAGAAATATTAATACATCAACCTTTAATAGGTGGAGGGGGTCTTTCGGGCCAAGCAACAGAAATAAAAATACATGCAGACCATATGGTAAAAACAAGAGAAAAATTAAACAAAATATTAAGTGATAGAACTGGCCAACCAATAGATGTAATAAATAGAGATACAGAGAGAGACCACTATATGACTGCACAAGAAGCTCTAGAATATGGTTTAATTGATGGAATAATGGAAAAAAGAAAATAAAAAATATTAACTCATGAAAATTTAAAGTAAAAAGGAGATTATGGATGCCAAAAGGAGATAAAGACAAGTCTATTAGATGTTCTTTTTGTGGTAAAGGACAAGAAGAGGTCGAAAGAATTATTGCTGGACCGGGTGTATATATATGTGATGAATGTATAAAAGTCTGCACTAATATTATAGAAAATGATTTATATGAAGATAGTGAAATAACATATGAGAATGAAGCACCTACAGACTTACCAAAGCCAGAAGAAATAAAAGAAATATTGGATCAGTATGTTATTGGGCAAGATGTAGCTAAAAAAACATTAGCGGTTGCTGTTTATAATCATTATAAAAGGATTAACGCTGAGAAAAATACAGATAAAGATGATGTAGAAATACAAAAAAGTAATATTTTATTATTAGGACCTACTGGCTGTGGTAAAACACTACTTGCTCAAACTCTTGCAAGGATATTAAAGGTACCATTTGCAATTGCTGATGCAACAACATTAACTGAAGCTGGATATGTTGGAGAAGATGTAGAGAATATTTTATTAAAATTAATACAAGCAGCAGATTATGATGTTGAAAAAGCTGAAAAAGGAATAATATATATAGATGAAATAGACAAAATTTCGAGAAAATCAGAGAATCCATCTATAACGAGAGACGTAAGTGGAGAAGGTGTGCAACAAGCATTATTGAAAATTATTGAGGGAACTGTTGCTTCTGTACCACCACAAGGTGGAAGGAAACATCCTCATCAAGAATTTATACAAATTAATACGCAAAATATCTTATTTATATGTGGCGGAGCGTTTGATGGACTGGAAAAAATAATAAAAGATCGTGTTGACAAAAAAACAATGGGATTTGGTGCAGATATAAAGAGCAGTAAAGAAATGAACAAATATGATGTATTCGAATCTTTACTACCACAAGATTTATTAAAATTTGGACTAATACCAGAATTTGTTGGTAGATTACCTATAGTAACAACTCTTAAAGAGCTAGATAGAGAAGCTCTAATCAAAATAATGGTTGAGCCAAAGAATTCTTTAGTGAAACAATATAAAAAATTATTTAAATATGACAATGTTGAATTAGAATTCGACATTGAGGCACTAAATGCGGTTGTTGATAAGGCAATTGAAAGAAAGACGGGTGCAAGAGGTTTAAGGGCAATTATTGAAGATATTATGAGAGACATTATGTTTGAAATTCCTTCGAACCCAAAGATTGAAAAGTGTATAATAACTAAAGCAACTGTTGAAAATGGAGAGGCACCAAAAATAATAATAAATAATAACCGAGAAATTCCTAAAAAGGTAAAAGCTAAAAGAGCAACGACAAACAAGAAAATTGGAACTGCATAGAATAATAAATAAATTATTTACAAGAGAAAAAGGAATATATGTGCTATACTCCTTTTTCTCTGCATATAGGAATTTGCAAAAGAGGTAAAAAATGAACAAAAAAAGATTGAACAATATATTACCTAATTTATTAATGATTGTTATTATAATTGTTGCATTTTATATATATCGAAAATATGATTATAATTATTTTTCAAAGGGAATTTTAGAAAAAGGCAGAACAGAATTTTCAAGAGATTCTAATGTTAAATATTCAAAAGATAGAAGTTATAAAATAGAAAATAAAGTGTCAAATGATGCAATGTTTTATAGAGAAGTAACGGTGAGAAAAAATACACCGTATAGGGTAACCTGTATGGTAAGGACTGAGAATGTTGTCGGAAATGAAAATGATACAATGGCGGGAGCTCAAATTTGCTTGAATGAAACAGATGAACATTCAAATGTAATACAAGGAAATACTAATTGGACTAAAATTGAATTTTTATTCAATTCAAAAAACAATGAAAAAGTAGAAATAGGGTTTAGATTGGGTGGAATATCTAATACTGCAGAGGGTACTGCGTGGTTTTCAGATTTTACAATAGAAGAAGGTTCAATAGACGAAAGTAACATATGGAATTTTGGTGTATTTTTAATAGATAATGTAAATGCTACAATCGAAGGAAAAAAACAAAATTATTCGATGACAACAATGGAAAAAAGCATTGTTGAAAATAATATGCAAAGGTTACAAAATTCAATAGCAGATATGTCTAACAATCAAATGAGCATTACATATGACATTATAGAGATTAAAGAACCACTTACATCTTTATCATATGATGAAGATAATGGATATTATATAGGTGAAAAAGATGTATATAAATTAATTAACAAATATGTTCAACAAAAAGAGTTTGACCATATATTTGTATGTACAAACCTTCCGCTAGAAAGTATTTTAACTAATAACGAAAAAATTTGTGAATGGGTAGGACTCGGAAATATGGTTTATATTGGAAAGGGATTTTCTAATATAAGGGTGGTAAAAAATCAGTATTCATATTCTGCATCTAATACATTTCCAGAAGAAGTATTTCTACATGAATTCTTACATACACTCGAAAGAAATTCAAGCGAATATGGATATGAAGTTCCAGTACTACATGATTATCAAAAATATAGTTACACAGATGATAAAAGAGATGGTTTAAGAAAATGGTATATTGATTATATGAATAGAAAAGTAAAAGATAAAAATGGAAATTACATAGGATTACCAGAAAAAATATATGGTTTAAAACCAGCAAAAACAAGTGATTTCACATATTCAAACAAATTAAATAAATTAGATGAACCTAAGAATATTGTAGAAACAATTGAATGCATAGTGCAAAAAACTAAGAAAATATTTGAAAAGTCAAATAAAAATTATAATATTGTACAAACAAAAGGAGTATCTGAATAAAAATGGAATTATCTGAATTTAATTATGAACTACCAGAAGAATTAATAGCGCAAACACCAATAGAAAAAAGAGATGAATCTAGACTAATGATACTAGATAAGAATACAGGAAAAATAGAACATAAAATTTTTAAAGATATAATTGACTATCTAGAACCAGGAGATTGTTTAGTAAGAAATAATACCAGAGTTATACCAGCACGTTTATATGGAAAAAAAGAAACTGGTGCAAATGTTGAATTTATATTGTTAAAAAATTTAGAAGGTGATATATGGGAAGCTATGGTTAGACCTGGAAATAAACTCCATATAGGCACAAAGGTTATATTTGGAGATGGACTCTTAAAGGCCGAAATATTAGACATGTTGCAAGATGGGACAAGAAAAGTAAAATTTATATATAATGGTATATTTAATGAAATACTTGATAAAATAGGACTAATGCCACTTCCACCATATATTCATGAGAGTTTGCAAGACAATGATAGATATCAAACAGTGTATGCTAAATACAACGGCTCTGCAGCCGCACCAACTGCTGGATTGCATTTTACGGATGAACTTCTAAAGAAAATAGAGGAAAAAGGTGTGAAAATTGCAAATGTTACACTGCATGTTGGAATTGGAACTTTTAGACCGGTAAAAGAAAAGAATATAGAAGACCACCATATGCATACAGAACACTATTATATTAAATCAGAAGATGCAGAAAAAATAAACTCAACAAAATTAGCTGGTAACAGAGTAATTGCAGTTGGAACGACATCTTGTAGAACAATTGAAACAGTTGCTGACAAAAATGGATTAGTAAGAGAATGCGAAGGAGATACTGGAATTTATATTTATCCTGGATATAAATTCAAATGCTTGGATGGATTAATAACTAATTTTCATTTGCCAGAATCAACATTATTAATGTTGGTATCTGCTTTAGCAGGCAGAGAGAATGTTTTGAATGCATATAATGAAGCTGTAAAAGAAAAATACAAATTTTTTAGTTTCGGAGATGCAATGTTTATAAAATAAAGGAGAATTAATATATAAAATGAAACAAGCAATAACATATGAACTATTACATGAAGATAAAAATTCAGGAGCAAGAAGAGGGGTTGTTCATACACCACATGGAGATATTCAAACACCTGTATTCATGCCTGTTGGAACACAAGCTACTGTTAAATCAATGACGCCAGAAGAAGTAAAAGGTTTAGGAGCTCAAATAATATTGTCAAATACATATCATTTATACTTAAGACCAGGAGAAAAAATAGTTAAAGAAGCAGGTGGTCTACATAAATTTATGAATTGGGACAAGCCAATATTAACAGATTGTGGAGGCTTTCAGGTTTTTAGTTTAAGTGAATTAAGAACTATATCAGAAGAAGGTGTGGAATTTAGATCTCATTTAGATGGAAGTAAGCACATGTTTACTCCTGAAAAAGTAATGCAAATTGAAGAAGATTTAGGAGCAGATATAATAATGTCTTTTGACGAATGTTGCCCATATCCATCTACATATGAATATACAAAGAATTCAATGGAAAGGACTACTAGATGGGCTGTAAGATGTAAGGAAGCACATAAAAATGTTGAACAACAAGGTTTATTTGGCATAATACAAGGCGGATTTTTTAAGGATCTAAGAAAACAAAGTGCAGAGGACTTAATAAAATTGGATTTTCCAGGATATGCTATTGGAGGAATTAGCGTCGGAGAGCCTAAGGGTGAATTCTTAGATATATTAAGATATACTACTCCATTAATGCCTCAAAATAAACCTAGATATCTTATGGGAGTTGGAACACCAGATTATTTGATAGAAGCAGCTCTAGCAGGAATTGACATGTGTGACTGTGTGTTGCCAACTAGAATTGCAAGAAATGGTACAGCGATGACTTGGAATGGTAAGGTTGTTATAAGAAATGCAACGTACGAAAAAGATTTTACTCCACTAGACCCAGAATGTGATTGCTATACTTGTAAAAATTATACAAGAGCATATATAAGACACTTAGTAAAAACCAAAGAAATATTGGGAACAAGATTATTATCAACTCATAATTTATATTTCTTGACTAAATTAATGGAAAGAGTTAGAATTGAAATAGAAAATGATAATTTATTAAATTTTAGAGAAGAATTTTATAAAAAATATGGTTATACTGACGAAAAAGAATAATGTCTATATGCATTATAGTAATTAAGGGGGAATTTTTAGATGAACATATATGAATCACAACCGGAATTAGAAAATAATAAAACTAAAACAAAAAAATTAATGATAATAATTGGTGTTGCAATAGTTATATTATTTGTACTATCAATAGGTTTAATATTTTATATATCTTATATAGAAAAAAATAAATTTAAATGCTATATTGATGGCACAAAAATTTCAACAAAATCAGATATGATAGTTGTTGATGAGAACAAAAATAATATTTATGTTTCTCTTGAGGATATAGCGAATAAAATTGGTTATACAAAAAATAACGGTGAATATAAAGACCCGTATTCAGAGGATGTAGATAAATGTTATTTGCAAAATAAATACGAAACTGTATCATATATAACCGAGTCTAACCAAATATATAAAGCAATATTGCCAGAAAGCCAAAGTTCAGATGCTGATTATGAATATTTTGAAATTGATGAACCAGTATTTATGTCTAACAATAAAATGTATACAACAATTGATGGAATAAGTAAAGGATGTAATTTAGCATATTCATATAATAAGGATAATAATACATTGAAAATATATACAATGAATTATTTATCAACATCTTATGCGAAAACAATACCAGAAAGTGCTGAAATTGCCGCACAAGATGATGTAGAAGCATATAAGAATAAAAAAGCTATTTTATATGATATGATAGTAGTGAAGAATGCATCTGGCAAATATGGAGTAAAAAATTCATCAAATAATACTATAATTGGAGAAAAATATAAATCTATTTCTTTCGAAGAAGAAGAGGAAGAATTCATTGTAGAAACTGATGATGGAAAATTTGGAATTATAGATAAGACGGGAAAAACAAAAATTACGCCAGATTATACCAGTATAAAGTTAATAAGCAAAGATAGAGGATTGTATTTAGTATCTAAAACATCAAGTGCATCAAAAACACAATACGGAATAATTAATAAAAATGAAAGAGTAATTGTATATATAGAATATGAGCAAATAGGAATTAACAAAAATGATTTCCCTACAAATGAAATAGAAAACCCATATATTTTATTCGGAAAATGTATTCCAGTTAAAAGATCAAATAAATGGGGCTTATTAGACTTAAATGGAAATACAATTGCTTCGCTGGAATTTGATGGCTTTGGCTGTTTATCAAATTCGTCTAAAAATAATCAAGCTAATAGTTTAGTTGTAATTCCAGAATACGAAGCTATAGTTGTATATAAAGATAAAATGTATGGATTGTATAATTCATCTGGAAAAGAGCTAATTTTACCTCTTGTTACAGATATGTATGTAATAAATAATTCTGGAGAAAACCAATATTATTTAACATACCAAGGAAATACTATGAATGTTATTGAATATTTACAAAATGTATTAGGGCTTGATCCTGTTACAAATGATTCTAGTAAGAGTAATACAAAAAGTAGCAATAGTTCAAATGAGGTTGTTAACAACAATAATGAACTATAATTTATAGTAAAAAGGAAAAAAGTGAATATCTACAATTTATAATAATAATAATGATATTGCTACTATTTTATCTTGCAAATATAATAATAAAAAGAAAAAATAAACATAAAAGGCCTTCAATTATAATATATTATATTAATTTATAATTGGAGGTTTTTATGTATCAAATTTATAAAGAAGATATCTAAAGAAACAGGTAACACAGAAAGTAATAATATTACAAAAATTTTAAAGGGCAGTGTTATATCAATAATACTTACAATTATTGGTTTGTTAGTATATTCGGTAATACTTGCAAATACAGAAATTGGTGAAAGTACAGTTAATTATATAGTAATGGGAATAACATCAATTAGTATTCTTATTGGAAGTATATTGAGTATTTCAAAGATTGAAAAGAAAGGAATTTTAAATGGAGCTATTGTCGGAGGAATATATGTTATTGTAATATACTTATTATCTAGCATAATAAACTCAAACTTTAATATAAATTTAAGTGCAATTATTCTAATGGTTGTCTCAATTATTGCAGGAATGATTGGAGGAATTATAGGAGTTAATATAAAAAAACAATAAAGAAAAAAATTAAGTAAAAAATTAAGTAAAAAATGCATATAAAAGGTTGATATTTTCTGGTAGATAGAGTAAAATTTAACAGTACGGAGGACTATATGGTAACATTTTCAAATGTTAAAAATAATAAAGAAATAAATTATTTAATTGAGAGTTCCCAAAAGCAATTGGATGCCCTTGGATATACAGAGCATTCAATGAGGCACATTAATATTGTTTCAAATAGAGCAGCTGAAGTACTTCAAAAGCTTGATTACAATGAACATAGAGTTGAGCTTGCTAGGATTGCTGGGTATATGCATGATATTGGTAACACGATAAACAGAGTAGACCATGCACATTCAGGAGCAATACTGGCTTATGAAATCTTAAAAGACATGGGGATGAATTTAGAAGATCGAACTGAAGTTATGATGGCAATAGGAAACCATGATGAAGCAACTGGAACGGCTGTAAGTGATATATCGGCGGCTTTGATTTTAGCAGATAAATCAGATGTTCATAGAAATCGTGTAAGAAATAGAGACATTGTTACATTTGATAAGCATGATAAGGTAAATTATGCTGTTACTAAAACGGATTTCATCATGGATAGAGAAAAACGCAAAGTAACACTAGATATAACAATAGATAATACTATATGTCCTGTGTTAGATTATTTTGATATATTTATGGAAAGAACAAAGATGAGTAAATATGCAGCAAAATATTTAAATATATGGTTTGAATTAATTATTAATGGAACAAAATTATTATAAAATATGGAGGAAAATAAATTGAAAAAAGCAAAGCAAAACAACAAAACATTAAAGTTATTAGGAAAAATCTCTACAATAGTAATTATTTTATTACTATCACTAATTTCATTTGTGGGTATTTATGTAAAAGATAAAAATACCATGAAAAATGTAATACCAGAATACAAATTAGGAACAGATCTATATGGAGCCAGAAATATCTTGATAAAAGTAGATGATAGTACTACAACAAAAAAATATGATTCTGACGGAAATCTAGTCAAAGATAGCTCGGATGGAGATGAGAAAAATGAAAATATTACTGAGGTAGAAGAAAAGGTAAATCCAGATGAGCTAAGAACAGCTGATAATTATGAAGCTGTAAAAAATATTATAGAAGCTAGACTAAAATATATGAAAGTAGAAGATTATCTTTTAAGATTTGATGAATCTACAGGGGATATTAGCTTAGAAGTTTCAGAAAATAGTAATACAGATTATATTGCTCAATATACAATTACAAAAGGTGAATTTAAAATAGTAGATAATGATACATCAGAAGTATTATTAACAAATGCAGATTTAAAAGAAGCAAAAGTACAATATTCAACAAGTACTTCTGGAACAACAGTATATTTAACAATAGAATTTAATCAAGATGCTGTAGAAAAATTAAGAGATATATCAAAAACATATGTTAGTTCAACAGATACAGATGGAAATACTACGACAAAGAAAATAAAAATGACACTAGATGGTAGTACAATTATATCAACATATTTCCAAGAAGAAATTTCGACAGGTATAATTCAATTATCAATGGGGACAAGCACAAACACATCTGAAATACAGTCAAATATTCAATCGGCATCTAATATGGCGGTATTATTAAATACAGATCCAATGCCATTAAAATATACAATGGAAACAAACCGATTTGTATATTCAGACATAACAGCAGAAACAGTGAAAATAGTGATAATAGGGCTATGTATAGTAGCATTAATAATGGCTATTTGCATGGTAATAAAGTTTAAGAAAAATGGATTAATGGGTGCAATTGCCAATATAGGATTTACAGCAGTATTATTACTTGCAGTTAGATATGGTAATGTTGAAATAAGTTTAGCTGGAATATTTGCAATTGCTGTTGCAGTAGTGATTGAATATATAATTACAATGTTAATACTAAACGAATATAGTAAAAAATGTGAAAAAGAGGTTTTAATAAAAAATATAAAACATTTGATGGGAAAAATTGCGATTTGTTTAGTTCCATTTGTAGTAATGGCTGTTACATTTGCATTAGTTAGTTGGGAAGAAATTGCAAGTATTGGAATGATACTATTCTGGGCAATAATAATAATGATAATTTATAATGCTTTGATTTTAGGATTAAAAACTTTCGAAAGCGCAAATGAAAATAAAAATGTCTAAAAGAATATTAAAAAAGAAAAAATGATAGCAAAAAAGCAAATAATAAATAAAAAACAATGTAAATGATGTTTTACAGAAAGGAAATAACAATGAAAAAAATAGTTCAAGTATTATTAATATGTCTAATAATAGCAGGAATAATAGTAATATCAACAGCAGGCTTCAATGTTGGATTAAAATATTCAGAACATGACGAAATTAGTATAAATGTTGGTTCTAAATTTAATGTTGCAGATATAAAAGCAATTGCAAAAGAGGTATTTGGAAATTCCAATGTATTAGTACAACAAGTAGAATTATACAAAGATATGGTTCAAATAACTGTAAAAGAAGCAACAGAAGAACAAATTACAACACTTAATGATAAAATAAATGAAAAATATGAAATAGAAAATCAACTAACAGATATAAAAGTAGTTCATATACCAAATGTTAGACTAAGAAATATAATAAAACCTTATATTTTACCTATATCAATAGTAAGTATAATTATTATAGTATTTGCGATGATTGTATTTAGAAAATTAGGTGCATTAAAAGTTGCATACGAAGTGGCTATATCAATAGTTGCTCCACAAGCAATACTAGCAAGCTTTTATGCCGTTACAAGAATTCCAGTAAATAGACTAACAACTATAATTGCTATAATGATATTTATCATATCAATAACATTGCCTATGGTAAAACTTAATAAAGTAAAAGAAGAAAAATTAAAAGAAGCTAAGTCGAAAGAATAAAAAACGTAAAATTATATATAATTAACCAAAAGATGTTATTAATAATAAAATGTATTAATAACATCTTTTTTGGGAGGTATATATGAAATTAAGAAAATTATATAATAGATTATTTTGTAGATTAGATAAAACAGACTTTACTCAAGAAGAAGCAACGGAGATATACGAAAGAACAAATGCGCTGTTAATAGATGTAAGAACTCCTGAAGAATATAGAGAAAATCATATTGAAGGCGCAGTGAACATTCCTGTTTATGAAATTGATAATATAAAAAATGAAATAATTGACCCAAACAAAGTAATACTGGTATATTGTAAAACTGGGAAGAGGAGCAAGATTGTAAAACAAATCCTGATTCAAAATGGATATAAAAATGTACATACGTTCAGCGCAAAAGTATAAAATTTAAAATTAATTATAATTCTAAAAACATTAAATATTTTCTACTAGAAAAATGGATTTTATAAAAGGCAAATCGTTAATAAGACCCTTTTGTCTTATTTAACGATTTGTAAATTGTGCAAATGTCGCAATCTGTACAAATAGATACTGAACTTCCAAAGATTGCTTGTAGTGTATTAATAAAATCATCAGCTGGACTTATTAAATGAATAATAAGCTTGCTAGGGAGTAATGATAATAATGAATTTAATGCATAATCATTTGCTGAAAATGAAATATCAGACAAGTAGCATTTATCTAAATTATTTTTGGCAAGAGATATTACATTTTTTTGTTTATCTAGTAAAATAGCTTCCCCATTAAGATATATTAAATGAATTATCTCTGTACATGGAGTCCTAGAGGAAATATATATTTTTAACATTTCAATAAACTCAGCATATTCTCTATTTACAACAAATTGACTTACTGCAAAATCTAATATTTCATCTAAACAATTAATATATTCACCTGTCCTAAATGTTATGAAACCATCTAAAAATATCGATTTATTGTATGAAATATAACGTAGAACAGATGCCCACAAATATTTAGTTCTATTGGCTATATTAGTTTCGACTGAAACAGTATTTGAATGTTTATTCTCGATTAATAATTTACAATTATTTTTTATAATGTTCATATCAATCTCATCAAAATAAAAATAGTTTAATAATAATAATTTATAAATGATAGAATCCTCATATTTATCTATAATACAATTTGTTATAACAGAAGCAAGTTCTTTATAAAATTCGGGGATATTATTTCCACGATAATGAATGATAATATTTGTATATTTAGAAAAATTTTTCTTAACAAAAACAATATCGTCTAAGTTTATTTTAGCGATATTAACCATTAAATAATCAATTGCAGTGTTATTGTTTGTCTTTATGCATAACGAAACCATTATAGAAATCCCCCGTAATGTGAACAAAATCTAATATTAGTATTTACTAAAAAGCGTCTGATATACATATAATATTCTAAAAAATAAGGAGCGAAAATTGTCCATGATAATATAACGGTTTGAAATATCTTTTAAAAAAAATTTCGCTACAGCGCTCTTGGTCGGAGCTCCTTCGGACTCCTCAAAAGACGAGCATGACCTTATTTTATAAAATAAGATATTTCAAACTGTAAAGAGAATATGATTTATAAAAATAAGGACAAGCTTTTAGCTTATCCTTATAAAATTATTTATATATTGTATAATCGATTTCTGGAAATATGCAGTCTATTTCAGAAATATTCTTTAAAAATTTCCTGTCAATTTTATCGTCTTTTATTTGTTGGTATAATTTCGTGAATCTACCAATATGGTCTTTTATTCTTTTCTTAGCATAGTCGACCATTGTACCATTTGTAATAATAAACAACCAATCGCTACTTTGAGCAAGTAATAATTCACGAGCACATTGATTTAATGCCTTCCTTTTTAAACCGTTTTCTGGCTCATCGGGGAAGAGATTTGCAAGTTCCACCATTTTATCACCAGCAACATGTAAATGTCTATGAACGTAATCGTTTGATTGATTTAGCCATACTTCACTGTAACCGTTAGCACCCCAACTAGATCTGCAAGGAGTACATAATTGCATTTGAGGATATTTGTCAATGTATTCGCTAGGTGTAATTAAATCAAAATCACATTTATCATAATAAATCTTTTTGAATAATGTATATAACCAGTCTGGACCTTCATACCACCAGTGACCATATAATTCAGCATCATAAGGACATAACACAATAGGTGGATTTTGAGTAAAGTTTGCAGCTTCTGTAATTTGTTTCTCACGAGAATCGAAGAAGTGACCTGCTTGCTTGTTTATAGAATCTTGAGCCCACTGCAAATTGTAATAATCCTTCTTGCAATTTTTACCGGTTATTCTGTAATATTTTATTCCAGTTGGAACACGAGCTCCATTACATGCGATATAAGGTTTTATATAATCATAAGGTGCATCGTAGCCGATATCTCTATACCATTCTCTATAATTGAAATCGCCAGGGTAACCATTTATAGAACTCCAGACTTGCCTTGAAGATTCTAAATCACGACCAAATGCAACAATTCCATCTGGAGAAACTATTGGAGCGAGTGTGCCATAAATAGGAGTAGGGTTGGCATACAAAATTCCATGAGTTTCTGTTATTACATACTGTATTCCAAATTCTCTTAGGTATTTATCTGCTTCAGGAACATAACCACATTCAGGAAGCCAAATTCCACGAGGTTTTCTACCAAAATATTTTTCATAGCATTTAACACCAACAGCAATTTGAGCTCTTACAGTTTTCTCGTTAACATATAAAATAGGGAAGTAACCGTGTGTTGCTCCACATGTTATAATCTCTAAAACACCAATATCTTGAAAATGTTTAAAGCCAGAAATAATATTACATTTATATACGTCTTTAAATACATGCAAATCATTTGAATATCTATCAACATAGTACTGCGCTAAATTTTTTAATGATTTATTATCTTGGTTTCTAATAACTTCCTTTTTTGCAAGTTCGATATGTGATAGTAAATATTTTATATATCTTTCTTGTAACAAAGTATTATCAAGCATATTTAACAATGGAGGAGTCATAGACATTGTTATTCTAAAATCTACATGTTCATTTTCTAGTTTTCCAAAGTTTAAAAGAAGCGGAATATATGTTTCAGAAATGGCTTCAAATAGCCACTGTTCTTCTAAATAATCTTCGCTTTCTGGGTGATGTACAAAAGGTAAATGCGCATGAAGCACAAAACTTACATATCCTTTTGGGTTGTTTTTCATAATTAATTTGTCCTTTCTTGGTTTGTAAAAGGAATACAAACGCATAATTGAAATGTACTTAAATATGTATAGCGGTAATTTTCACAGCTATTAAATCTAATAAAAGTGCCAGCGCTAAAAAGTGAGGCACTCATAAAAATCTATTTAAATGTCGAGCTAGAAGATGAAGGATTATTTAAATCCAATTGCCAATGGTTGCTATCAATCCAACTATTTTTATTAAAGTCACTTTGTAAATCATATAAATTATAAATTCTTCTAATATTACGAAGAAATGAAATAGATGTAATATCTTTGGCAGTGACAATATTTGTTTTTACATCTTTAAAGTAAACATTTTTAACATTTCTGTCGAATAAAACATGATCATTTGGAGCTTCTATTACATTTGAAGAGGTTACATATAAATAATCATTTTGAATATTTACATGTTTTTCACTGTTATAATATTTAGGTCTACGACCAAGTTCAACAGTATATTCACAATTTGCATCATTTACATGCAAATACCAACTATTTGCAAAATCATCAATTTCTATCTCGAAAGAATAGTGCATAGTGTTATTATGAATTACTAAAACGGGTTTTGTATTGTTGAAGAAATCTTCGCCATAGTGCTTTACAAAATTTACTCTATCTATATCAGAAATATCCCAATATATAAATAATGTGGTAGGAGTTTGAGCAAGCACTCTAACAACAGTTTGATTATATCTATATGGCAAATCGTAGTATTCAATTACTTCAATTTTTTGTGTTAAATTTGTTGTAGATGTAATTTCATCGGCCGAAAGTTTTTTCTTTCTAGTAGTACTTCTTGAGGTAGTTGTTTTTTTAGTAGTTTTTGTGCTAGAAGTTTTTGTTGTACGTTTTGAACTAGAAGCCTTTTTAGATGTAGCTGTAGTTTTTCTAGTTGACTTACTCGAAACAGAAGCTTCAGTTAATATATCTTTGCTAGAATAAGATTCATTGCTTTCTACTTGCTTTGAAGCTGTAACTTTTGAAGTTTCTTTTTTACTAGATGATTTTACTGTTTTTGTACTAGATTTTGCTTTTTTTTCTTTTTCCATAGAGGCTTTCGAAGTCTTACTAGTTGGTTTTGTAGTTGAAGACTTTTTAGCTGTTGTTTTTTTCTCTACAACAGGCTTTTCTATCTCATTTAATTCTGTATTTTCTAATTTGCTTGCTGTTTTTCTTGGCATGTTTTTCCTCCTTTGTTTTCGCTCAATAAAAATCTTATTATATACTATATCAAAATAAAAATAAATTCAATAGTAAAATCAAAAATAAAATTAAAAAAATTATCAAAAAATGTTTACATTTGTAATTTTTTTGTATACAATAGAGCAAGTTAGAAATTATGTGAATAATATACTAAAGAAAATTATGTGAAGGGAGATTTTTCTAAATGAAAATATTAATGCTAACATGGGAATATCCACCAAGAATAGTTGGAGGAATAGCAAGAGTTGTTCACGATTTATCTAAAAGATTAATAAAAGATGGTCATGAAGTAACAGTTGTAACGTATAGAGACAACGCAGATGTACCAGAATATGAAAACGATAAGGGAGTAAATGTATATAGAGTTGACAATTACATGATACATCCAAACAACTTCATCGACTGGATAATGCAATTAAACTTTAATATGCTATCAAAAGCAACAGAAATTATAAACAAAGAAGGTGGATTTGACGTAATTCACGCCCATGATTGGCTTGTAACTTATGCTGCAAAAAGCTTGAAGAATGCTTATGATATTCCAATTGTTGCAACAATACACGCAACAGAAGCTGGAAGAAACAGCGGAATTCATGATGAAACACAAAGATATATAAATGATACAGAATGGCTATTAACATATGAAGCTACAGAAGTAATAGTAAATAGCAATTACATGAAAAATGAAATTCAAAGATTGTTTGGATTGCCATTCGACAAGATAAATGTAATACCAAATGGAATAAATTTATCTAACTTCACAGGAATTGAAAGAGATTACGATTTCAGAAGACAGTATGCAATGGATAATGAAAAAATTATTCTTTATGTTGGAAGACTAGTATATGAAAAAGGAGTTCAACATTTAATTGCTGCAATGCCAAAAATTTTATCAAACTATAATGATGCAAAATTGATAATTGCCGGCCGTGGTGGAATGATGGATGAATTAAGAGCAGAAGCAAGTAATTTAGGATTAAATGATAAAATATATTTTACTGGTTACTTAAACTCAAAACAGGTTCAAAAAATGTACAAATGTGCAGATGTTGCAGTATTTCCAAGTACATATGAGCCATTTGGAATAGTTGCACTAGAGGCAATGCTTGCAGGAGTTCCAACAGTTGTATCAGATGTCGGAGGACTTGACGAAATAGTAACACATGGTGTTGATGGAATGAAGTCATATGCAGGAAATGCAAATTCAATAGCAGATTCTGTAACAGCATTATTATATGACCATCAATTAGCAACAAACGTATCTAAAAAAGCAAAACAAAAAGTTAAAGATCAATTCAACTGGGAGAAAATTGCTCAAGATACACACTTTACATATGAGAAAGCTATTTGCCAGACAATGGCTGAAAGACAAGCAAAACAAATGCTACAAGAAAAGGCAAAGAAAACGGAAAAAGCAGAAAATTCTCAAAAAGAAATTACAAATTTATTAAGTTTCAAGAAAAGACATGCATATGCATAAATTAGGAGGTTTGAGACTATATGAAAATATATGATGATGCTCACAAATTAGCAAAACAGATAAGAGAATCAAAAGAATACAAAGAGTATAAAGAATTAAAAGAAAATATAGAATCAAATCCAGTAAAAAAAGCACAAGTAGAAGAATTTGAACATTTGAGATATAAAATTCAAGTAGAAACTATGCAAGGAAGCGGAAATGCTACTGAAGCAAAACAAATGTTACAAGAAAAATATGCGGAATTATTAAAAGATGAAGAAATAAAAAAATACTTTGATGCAGAAATACAATTTAATGTTATGATTGCAGATGTAAATAAGATTATTGCTGAAGCAGTTAAAGATGTATTATAAATATAGTAAAAAACGGAGCACTTAAATACACTAAAATATTTATGTGCTCTTTTTGTAAAAAAATTAACAATGCAATTGAATCTATGTAAATTGAATAAAAAATATGTTGGTTTAAAATTAGAAATTATGAGTGATAAAAAATATTGAAACGGACATATCTAACAAATTAATAAAAAAGGAGAGGCTTTTTATGATAATAATATTAAGTATTTTAATAACAATGCTACTATTAACAATAGGGCTGAACGTTGGCATAAAAGATTTCAAAAAATTAAGAGGAATAGTAGAAGATGAGAAATTAACAGAAACCATAAAAAAATTTCCAAGCAATACAGAAATATGCAAGCAAACATTAAAAAAATTAAATAAGGAAGATGTAAAAGTCGAAGAAGATAATAGTTCAAAGACAAGCGTATATCTTGTATTTAAAAATAAAATAGTAATTGGAAAAGCAAATGTAATTACAAGAATACAAACTGTTATACACGAATGTATTCATTCGACACAAGACAAGAGACTATTAAAATTTAATGTGATATTTGCCAATATTAATAATTTATATCTTTTGATAATATCAATATTGAGCTTGTTTAATAAAATAAGTTATAATACTGCTACAATTTGTTTGTGGGTTTTAGCACTTATGCAGTTAACATCGTATACGGTGAGAAGCTTCTTAGAAACAGATGCCATGACAAGAGCAGAATTCATGGCACAAGATTACATAGAAAAAACAGACTATGTTACAAAAGAAGAAAAAGATAAGATAATACAAACATATAAAGATGTAAATAAAGTTGGAATAAAATCATACAATTATGTGCTATTAATGAAAGCTCTGATAAAATTACTAATATATGCAATAATTATGATGGCAATGGTGGAATTATTATAAATAAAACAGCAAATATGAAAAAATATATATAACAAGTTGTTTTACTTTTACACTTTTTTATTTTTGTAATTTAAAATAGAAATGTAAAAATTAATTACGAAGGAGAAATAAGTGATGAAAAGGACAAAACAACAAAATCAAAAATTTAATCAAGGTATAACACTTGTAGCGTTAGTAGTAACTATTGTAGTTTTATTGATACTTTCTAGTGTTAGCTTAAATTTAGTTCTAGGAGATAATGGAATAATAGTAAAAGCAAAAGAGGCGGCTGAAACAACAGCAGCTGCACAAGAAAAAGAGGCAATGGAAAGGAATTTACTTGAGAAGGAACTTGAAAACTCATTATCAACACCGGCTGTCGAGCCAACTGATGGTGTAAAAATACCAACAGGTTTTTATTATGTTGGAGGAACTAAGGCTAGTGGTATTGTAATATCGGATAATAAAAATGATAAAAATAAGTATAGAAATCAAAAAGTTGTAGGAACCGATTTATTAGGAAACCAATATGTATGGATACCTTGCACAACGGACAGTTCAAGCTCAGATCTTCAATATGCAAGAACCGAATGGGGAGTTGAAGTAGATGGAGATGATAATTCAAGAGCTATAAAAGATGAACTTACTTTAACAGATGCAAGTGTTACATATTCTGATGCAGATACTGCAAATGGTATAAATGCAGATGTTTCAAAAGAGATAGTTGCACAGATAAAGGCAGAAAAGGCAAGCGTAGCCCAATATGGTGGATATTACATTGGAAGATATGAAGTTGGAAGAAATAGTGATACAGCAGTTGTAAAATATAATCAAACTCCATATGCCAGCATAACTTGGAGCACAGCCTATGGTTTAGCAAAAAAAATAATTACAAATTCAGAGGTAAATTCATATTTATGCTCGAGTTATGCATGGGATACGGCAGTTAATTTCATACAAAACAATAGTACAGCTAAAAATTATGCTACAAGTATAGAAGGATTTAACGGAAACTGGAATCCACAGGCAGTAAAAGATCCGAGTGGAAATGTAATTAAACCAGCGGGTACTAGTCAACAATTAAATACGGGGCTTACAACACAGTTCTGTAATATATTTGATATGGGAGGTAACGAAGCAGAATTTACTACTGAGTTAAACCCAGGTACTTCCGAGACGGATGTGCTTCGTGGTGGTGGTTACAACTACGGCGACCGTCCAGCAGGCCGCCGTTGGGACAATAGTTCAGGCTCTGCCTACCTTACCTACGGGTTCCGCGCCACTTTATTCTTAAAGTAGCTCTGACCACTGTTAAGATTACAGAAAATATGCGAAAAATGAACTGAAAAGTAAAATAAGAACATAAGGAAAGAAAAACATGGTAAATGATCCGTTAGAAAGATACAAATCATCGGGAACATTGATATTAATTCCTAAAATAGAAGACTATATAAAGTATACATATCAAGTACTTGTAAAAATACCAAGGGTAGAAAAATTTAATATTGGTTCGGAAATAAAAACTTCTTCATTAAGAATGTTAGAATATGCGCATTATTTAAATAAGGATAGGCAAAATGCCTATTCTTACTTGAATAAAATTGATGCTTTGATCAGCTATAATAGGTCTATGGTAAGAATTTTAAATGATGAAAAATCAATAACAAAGAAGAACTATGAGACGTGTATTTCAAAACTTGCTGAAATAGGAAGAATGGTTGGAGGACTGATAAAAGCAAATCCAGATGTTAGAAAGTCGCCAAATGAATAGAATAATAATATCAGGACGTATAAAAAGTATAGATTATAGATTAGTTGATAAGGGAAAAGTATATGCAATTTCATTTATAGAGTTGCAAAACGAAAAGTCAAAAGAAAATCTTCAAGTGATAGCGAAAAATGGTATGGCAGATTTAATTTATCGAAAATTTGAAATTGAAAGCAATATTTTGATTGAGGGTTATATACAGAAAACCCGAAAAAATCTTATGGTGATTATAAGAAGTGTGGAAAAATTAGAAAATGGCGAAATGGATAAGAAATAAATATGATGAGGTATTATCATATGAAAGTTTAATGAGAGCACATAAGCTATCTTGCAAAGGTAAAAAGCTAAGAAGAGAAGTTATACTTTTTTCTCTAAAGAAAGAAGAATATATAAAATATTTGTATGAAAAATTAAAGAGTGGAACATATGTACATGGAAAATATAGTGCTTTTAAAGTATATGAGCCAAAAGAAAGAATTATAGAAAAAGCACCATATATAGATAGAATTGTGCATAGGTGGATAGTAGATAATTTTTTGGCTCCATATTATGTGCCAAGTTTTATAAAGACAACATATGCTTGTATAAAAGATAGACGGAATGCACAATGCAACATTAGATTTGCAATTAGGAATGAGAAAAATGAAAAGAGCATATAGAGATTATTATATATTGAAAATGGATATAAGAAAATATTTTAATAGTATTGATAAAAAAATATTATATAAAATATTAACAAGAAGAATAAAAGATGAGAAGCTATTATGGCTAATACGTCAAATATTAACTGCACAGAAACGTCAAAAGGGCATAGAAATAGGAAATTATACATCACAGACTTTTGCTAATATTTATTTAAACGAGTTGGACCAATATGCAACTAGAAAGTTAAAAGTTCCATTTTATTATAGATATATGGATGATATTGTTATTCTTTTTAAAACTAAAAAAGATGCAAAAGAGGCATTGGATAAAATAAAAAAATTTTTAAAAGAACATTTAGAGCTTGAACTAAATGATAAAACTAACATATTTAGAGGAAAACAAGGTGTTAATTTCTGTGGATATAAAATAAATGAAAACAGAATGAAAGTTAGAGATAAGGGAAAGAAAAAATTTAAGAAAAAAGTAAAAAAGTTGCTCAGAGAGATAAAAAATGAAAACTTATCTTCAAAAGATGCAAGAATTTATTTGACAGGGCATTTGGGATATTTTAATATTGCAAATACATATACATTAAAAAAGAAAAATATATTATTACAAGATGAATTACTACGAGAAAAAATTATATATTAGGGATAAACTGTAAGCTAATTACTCAACTTCCGAGACGGTTGTGCTTCGTGGTGGTAATTACAACAACAACAATCCAGCAGGCAACCGTTGGGACAATAATTCAGGCAATGCCAACATTAACAACGGGTTCCGCGCCACTCTAATATCATTTTCGATGTATAGGTTTAAGGACCTATGCCAATAAAGTATTAGATATTAAAGAAGTTTATTCCTTCCTATTAAATGGTAAAAATGAATAGAATTTTAGTGCGACTCTGGTAGGAAACGAACGAAACACTAAAATGTTAAATTAAAAATATAGAGAATAGTTGAAAAGAAATGTTATGGAAAAGGAATACTTTCAATAAAGAGATTTGTTGAAAGTATTCCTTTTCTAAGTTTGCTTTTATAATTCATAAAATGTCATAAAAAATATATCCATATTATCCCTTTTTTTAATGTAAGATTTAATAAACTCATAACATGAGTGGAAAATACAATAAATTTATTTAATAGCTTTGCGATATTCCATTAGCTCCGTGCTTTCTCTTGCGAATTTTTGCAATGTGTTAAAAGCTTCACTAACAGAAAGAGTATCTGGATCTATTTTTGCTATATTTTCTATTAAGCTGTCACATTTTTTATAGTACACATATGTATAGTCTGACAATACTGGACTTTGGGTGGATTCTATAATTTTTACTGAAATATTAGAACCACGAAAGTATGCTAAATATTTATTTAATTGTGAAGCAGGAAAACCACATTTTACAACAGAAGCATTCAGATTTGTTAACTTAAAATTAAACAATTTTGATATATCTTTTGCATCATCATCTAGAAATATATAGAAAATTCCGTATTTAAATAAATAATAAACATCGCACTTTTCTTGCTTTAGCTGTAAGTATCTATTGTATAAAGTACTCATATACACCTCCATAAAACATAAAAATTATATATTAAAAATTGGAAAAAGTATAGAACTATGAGTAGTTGCAAAATTACATTAAATTTATTTAGAAAATAACTAATGGGTAAAATGGAAGGAGAAAAAATGGCGTATTCAGATAAAATTTATAAAAAGGAAAAATTAATAAGTAGAACATTTTATATTGATGAAAAATTATATTTGGAATTAGAAAGATTATCTAAAGAGGTATATGAAGCTTCAATAAGTAAGTTAATAAATGTGGCGATAGAAGAGTTGATTGAAAAAGAAAAAATAGAAGTATACGAGAATAAAAATAGAACTTGCGTTACAAGGTCTATTCTAATAAGAGAAAGCTTGTTAAAAGGTTTGAGTGAATTGAAGATAAAATATGGTTTATCGATTAGTATGTTAGTTAACATTGCGGTAAAAAATGAAATTATGGAAGAACAAAAATAGAATATTACATTTTTATTACATTTACTTAAATTGTTGAATAAAATTTCCCATATTGATATAATTTAACCATACTTATAGACAAAATAGAAAAATATACTAAGGAGAAGGTTGAAATAGTTATAATTTTTTAATCTTCTGGTGGAAAGGAACGAGGAAAAATGTTGAAATCAAATGTTAGTTATAGCACAGATAAAGACAGCTTTACTGCTGGTAAATCATGTGCTGAAAAGGCAGTTGTAGACTTAATAGAAACTAAAGTTGCTTTTGTATTCAGTTCTGTGAAATACAATCAGAATAAATTGCTAGAAGGTGCAAAATCAGTTCTGGGAACGGCTCCAATAATTGGTTGTACATCATCTGGAGCAATAATTGTACCAGATGGAGTAGTATCATCAGAAAGCGGATTTGCAGGAATGCTTGCAATAGGAGACGATGAAACTGCTGTTGGAGTTGCAGGTTCAGAACGTGGAAAAAATCCAAGAGAAACAGGAAAAAAAGTTGCAAAAGAGGCAATGGCTAAAGTTGGAACAGATAAGGCTCCTGCATATGTATATATGATAGCTTCTCCAGGAGAGGAAGAAGAGTATGTAAAAGGAATTGAAGATGTAGTAGGCTGTGTTCCTGTTTTTGGAGGTAGTGCTGCAGATGATTCTATATCTGGAGATTGGAAAATATTTACGAATGATAAATGCTTTTCTGATGGTGTTGCTGTTGCATTTTTCTATACAAATAAATCAATAAGAAATAAATACACTGGAGCTTACCACGAGACTGTAAACTCTGGAATTGTAACAAAATTGAATGGAAGAAGACAGTTAGTCGAAATAGACGGAAAGCCAGCACTAAATGTGTATGCAAAATGGACTGGCAAAAAGGTGAAGGATTTAGCTGGAATGAATTTGTTATCTGCTTCTGTAACAGAGCCTTTAGGAGTAAAAGATAGATTGGGCTCACTAATTGCAATACGTCACCCAATGATTGGAAATGAAGATTTATCAATGAATGTTGGAAATAACTTAGCAATTAATACAGCAGTAATTCAAATGCAAGCAAGTGTTGATGAATTAATAGAAGCAACTGGAAAAACATTAAAGAATGTAAGAACAAACCTTCCATGCGAAGCTGGAGCATATCTTTTAATACATAGTGGAGAAAGAAAGCTTGGAATAAATGAAAGAATTGAAGAAGTTGCAGAAAGACTAAAGAAAGAAGCAAAAGGTGTTCCATTCTTAACTGTATTTACATTTGGCGAATATGGAACAGAAGACCATGGAGAAAATACTTGTGGAAGATTAATGCTTTCATTTACTGGATTTGGCAAGAATAAATAACAACAGAATGCTAATAATAAAATTGGAAAAGGAGGAAAATCGATTATAGGCTAAAGGTCTATAAAATTGATTATAAAAAATTATGGCTAATACTAGATTTATATTAAATGAGACTTCATATTTTGGATTTGGAGCTAGAGAAGTTCTACTAGATGAATTAAAAGATAGAGGATATAAAAGAGTATTTTTAGTATCTGATAAATCTCTTGTTGATGCTGGGGTTACAGATAAAGTTATAAATATTCTTGAAGAGGGAAAGGTTAGATATGAATTATATGATGATGTAAAACCAAACCCTTCAATTGATAATGTATTACACGGATATAAAAAGAGTAGATGGTTTAGACCAGACGTTATTCTTGCAGTTGGCGGTGGTTCTAGCATGGATACTGCAAAGGCAATATCTATACTTATGACAAACCCAGATAGAGATGATGTAGTTTCACTAAATGGACCATCAAATACAAAGAAAAAAGGACTTCCAATGATTGCAATGCCAACAACGGCAGGAACTGCAGCAGAAGTTACAATTAACTATGTAATAACAGATGAAGAAAGAGAAGTTAAAATGGTTTGTGTCGATCCACATGACATACCAGTTTTAGCAATAGTTGATACAGAACTTATGGCTTCTATGCCTAAAAAGTTAGCTGCTGCAACTGGAATGGATGCATTAACACATGCAATCGAAGGATATATAACAAAGGCACACAACACAATGTCTCAAATGTTTTCTATGAAAGCAATAGAGCTAATTTATAAAAACTTAGCTAAAGCTGTAAATGACAAAGACCAAAAAGCAATAGATGATGTTGGATTAGGCCAATATATAGCTGGAATGGGATTCTCAAATGTTGGACTTGGAATAGTTCATTCAATGGCACACCAATTAGGAGCTGTTTATGATACTCCACACGGCTTAGCAAATGCAATATTACTTCCAACTGTATTAGAATTTAACGGAGCTGTTTGTGCTGATTTATATAAAGAAATTTTAACACAAGGTATGGGAATAAATGCCATGAAATTTACAGATGAAGAAGCTGTAAAAACACTATGCGAAAAAGTAAGAGATTTATCTGAAGCTGTTGGAATTACTCAAACAGTAAAAGATGTAGGAGCAAAGAAAAAAGACTTTGCAATGCTTGCAGATAAAGCAATGGAAGATCCTTGCAAACCAGGAAATCCAAGAGAAGTAACAAAACAAGACTTTATAGATTTATACGAAAAAGCTTGGTAATCATTTATTATTGAAGAAAAAATCGCCCAAGAGGGACGCCCCTTTTTGGGCGATTTTTGAATTAAAAAATAATATTAAGACAAAGGATGAAACTCCTTTGTCTTATTTTAGTGCTGTTCTGGTATAAAATAGTCTACTACTCCATAAATTAATGCACCTATCATCGCTGCTATCCAAGATATAGAATACCCAGCCACGAAAAATTGTGTAGCATACAATACAACGGCCGCAAGGACAAACCCTACAAAGCCTTTTCCAAATGCACTTGCATGAAGTCCGGTAAATTTAACAAGCAAAAAATCTATAACAGTTAAAACAACTGCTGCTAGTGCTAAAGCCCAAATATTGTTTATAGTAAATCCTGGTGTAAAAAATGCAGTTATAGCAAGTATTACAGCAGATGTTACAAACCTTAAAATTACTTGCGCAAATGTATTGGAATGAGAGTAATTTCTTGCCTCAATATTATTGTTATCCATGATAAAACCTCCTAAAATGAATTTATTTTTAGTATTTACAGAAAAAAATAAATTATTCAAAATGATGAATAAATACAAGAAAATAGCAAAAAATAAAAATGAAACAGTAATCAAATTAATACATAGAATTAACATAATGCAAAACTATATTAATGTGCATATATATTTAAGCTAAAAAATAGAAAAATTCAAATTTTCAAAATATAAAATAAATGGTTTATGAATAAAGCCTATAAAAATTCAAATATCTAGTAAGAGGAAAATTAATGTTAGCAACTTTTATCAGGTCGATTATTATTTATATAATTGTATTAATTGTAATGAGATTAATGGGAAAACGTGAAATAGGGCAGATGCAACCGTTTGAACTTGCAATATCAATAATGATAGCAGACTTGGCATCAATTCCAATGACTGATATTGGAATCCCAATTTCAAATGGAATAATTCCAATTTTAGGTTTACTGGTAATGCATCTAGTAATATCAATATTGAACATAAAAAGCAGTAAAATAAGAGAATTTATATGTGGAAAACCAACAGTGCTAATAAATAAAGGAAGAATAGACGAGAACCAGATGAGAAAAGAACGTTTTACTTTAAATGAGTTAGAAGAAAAATTAAGAAGCAATAATGTTATGAATATTGGAGATGTAGAATTTGCAATACTAGAAACTAGTGGAGATATTTCTGTAATACAAAAACCTAATAAAAGAACGACTACACCTGAAGACTTTAACATTATGCCAGATTATGAGGGAATGACATATAATCTTGTAATAGATGGTAAAATATTGAATGAAAATTTGAAATTAATAGATAAGAATTATGATTGGCTGAAAAAACAAACGCAAAAATTTCAAATGATACCAGAAGAGGCACTAATTGTAACAATAAATGAAAAAGGAAATATATATTGCCAAAAGAAAGAAAAAGATTAATTTTTTTGCAAACTTGTTATAAGAAAAAATATTAGAAAAAAATTCGATAAAATTAGGAAAATTTAGGGAAGGAAAAATTATCAATATGAAAAAAGAACTTATTATAGTAATTATAATAGTTATAGCAATAATCATATTAGACACAATAACACATAATTATACAAAAATAAACTTTGCAAAAATAAATGAACAATTGGAACAAATAAAAGAAATTAGTGAAGATATATATATAATGGAAAAAGAACAAGATATTGTTGAAAATGCTAGTAAAGAGGAAAACGAAAATGACAATAAAACTAGTAAACAAGAAAAACTAAAAGAAAAAATAAAAACTATGGAAGAAGACTGGAAAACTATAAATAATAAGACTGCACTTTATATAGAGCACGAAGAATTAGAAAAAGCAAATGTGTCTATGGTAAAATTTAAAAGATATATTCAATTAGAAGAATATACAGAAGCAATTGCAGAATTAGAAAATTGCAAATATATTCTAGACCATATAAGAGATAAAGAAGCAATGCAAATTATTAACTTATTTTAAAAAATAAAATCCAAATTATTAAAAATTACGGTATGGTGCTCTTAACCAGAGGTTCTAATTGACTCCTTAAAAGGCACTTTTCACCTTAATTTTTAAAATTTGAATTTGATTTATTAATATATAAAAGATGATAATGCTAAAATATTCTAAACAATAAACCAGTAAAAAATATGTATGCATATCTATAAAACTTTGTGTTTGAAAATTGTTTTTTGTTGTACTCGAAAAAAGATTTTAAGGCACTGCGTTTATCGAAAATAGTAATCAAAAAGCTTTCTCTATATTTAGGAAAACTTAACAAAGTTACAGGCCACATGTGCTTTACGATTATGTCTTTTTCTTTATCATTTAAATTAAATAATTTTTCTGCATTATATAAAGCAATTTGAGGGTGAATAAAAGCATGAAAATGTTTTAAATGAAGTTTATGTTTTGAACCTCTCCAGTCATACAAAAATAAATCGTGTAGCATTGCACCTCTAGCTGCAGAAACATAATCCCAGCCATATTTTTTGCAAAATAAATATGACCAATAGGCAACTTCTAAACAATGTTCATAACAAGAACAATCGTAGTGTTGCCTAAAATTTTTCATCTGTTTTACAGTAGGATTTTCTAAAATATCTTTTGTTATATTTAAAAATTCAATTATATTATCATAGTTATATGTATGTACACTAACTTTTTTTTCTCTAACTTTTAAAGTTTGCATCTTATGTTATTACCTCTATGTTCATTTCTTAAATTTATTATAAACACAATAAAAGTCTATGTCAATAAAAAAATAAGAGATTAAAATGGTATTTTCTTGCAATATTTTTAAAAATAATACTAGACAAAAACACTTGTTTGTGTTATTATTGGTTCAATGAAGTTTTTATCATTATAGCTATGAAAAAATTTTTGTTATAAATTAAAAATGAATTTGCAAAGCAAGAAATGGAAGTACTTATGATTGATTTAAAACAGAGTGTTCAATATATTAAGGGTGTTGGACCGAGTAGGGCAAAGTTATTAAGCCTACTTGGTGTAAATACTGTTGAAGATTTGATTAATTATTATCCGAGAACGTATGAGGATAGAACAAAAATAAAAAAGATAGAGGAGCTTCAAGATGGAGAAGATGCTCTTATTGAGGCTGTGACTGTAACTGCTGCAACCGTTTTTAAATTAAGAAGAAATATGTCTGTTTCAAAAGTTATGGTGCAGGACGATACTGGTAGATGCTTAATTACGTGGTTTAATCAGGATTATATGAGAAACGTAATTCATGCACACGAAAAATATAGATTTTTTGGAAAAGTTACTAAAAAACTGGGGCAAATAGAAATGACGTCACCTGTTTTTGATGAGGAAGGAAAAAACAAGAATACAGGTAAAATTGTGCCTGTTTATTCTACTACAAAAGGATTGCCAGACTCAGCAATAAGACAAGCTGTTGAAAATACACTTTCGATGGTAAATGCGAAATTACAAGAAACATTACCAGAATATATAACTAAAGATTATCATTTAATGGAACTAGATCAAGCAGTAAGAGAAATTCACTTTCCAAGCAAAATGGAAAATTTGGCGAGAGCAAGAAATAGGTTAGTATTCGAAGAATTGCTAACATTTCAACTTGCTTTATTAAGCTTGAAGGAACAATATGATAATGAAATAAGAGGCATAAAATACAGCAAAGACGTACATATGTCAGATGTAATAAACACATTGCCATTTAAATTAACAAAAGCTCAATTAAGAGTTCTTGAAGAAATAGACAATGACATGGAATCGGAAAAGCCGATGAATAGGCTTTTACAGGGAGACGTTGGTTCTGGTAAGACCGTAGTTGCAATGATTGCAGCATATAAGGCTGTGAAGAGTGGATATCAAGTTGCAGTAATGGCTCCAACAACAATACTTGCAACACAGCACATAAATAATTTTAATAAAATATTAGAGCCATTTGGAATACGTTGTGGATTACTAGTAAGCAGTCTAACAAAAAAACAGAAAGGCATACTCCTAGAAAAATTAAAAAATGGTGAAATAGACATATTAATTGGAACTCATGCTCTTTTACAAGAAAATGTAGAGTTTAAAAATGTAGGACTAGTAGTAACAGATGAGCAACACAGATTTGGCGTAAAACAAAGAAGTGTAATTGCTGGTAAAGGAAAAAATCCAGATGTACTAGTAATGACTGCAACTCCTATTCCAAGAACACTAGCGATAATAGTATATGGAGATTTGGATATTTCCATAATAGATGAACTGCCACCGAACAGGAAAAAGGTAGACACATTGGCGGTAAAAGAAAATATGACAGATAGAATAATTCAGTTTATAAAGAAAAATGTGGACGAAGGTAGACAAGCATACATAGTATGTCCATTTGTAGATGAAAACGAAGAAATGATGGATGTAAAATCTGTAGAAAAACTAGCAGAAAATTATAAAAACGAAGTGTTTAAGGATTATAATGTAGAAATATTACATGGAAAAATGAAACCAAAAGATAAAGAACAAGTAATGCAAGACTTCAAAGAGAATAAAATAAGCATACTAATTTCTACAACTGTAATTGAGGTTGGGGTGGATGTACCAAATGCAAACATAATGGTAATAGAAAATGCTGAAAGATTTGGTTTGGCACAGTTACACCAATTAAGAGGAAGAGTTGGAAGAGGAGAATTTAAGTCATATTGTATACTAAAATATAACAGTAATTCTGCAATAGTAAGAGAAAGAATGAAAACAATGACAACAACAGAGGATGGCTTTAAAATAGCAGAAAAAGACTTAGAACTAAGAGGCTCTGGAGAATTCTTCGGAACAAAACAACATGGACTACCAGAATTCAGAATAGCAAATATATTTGAAGATGTTAAAATACTAAAATTAGTACAAGAACTTGCACTAAAAATAGAAATGAATGATCCGAAACTAGAAAAAGAAGAAAACAAAAAATTAAAGGCATTAGTAAATAGAGTAAGAGAAGAAAGAATAGAGTTGTAATAATAGAGTATGAATAAAGTCGAAAAATGCGCACGAAAATGGGAAAAAATACAAATTATATATTGACAATAGTTGAACTAAAATTATATAATATGAGTATACTAATAGGGGATAGCTATTTATTAATTCGAGTGTTTCGCAACTCATAAAAAATGGCGAACTATATATTCGAGCATTTCACAGCTCATAAAAAATGTGAACAATATATTCGAGTTATTGCTAACTCAAAATAAATAGCATTCTATAATAGATAGGGGTTAAATGAAAGTTTAGCTCCTATTTTTTTGTTAAGGAGGAATTTTATTGAAAAAGTTAAGCTTTTATGAGGTCGATAACATTTATGTAAAATATTTGAGAGAACATGGAGACGAAAAGGTTCCAAGAATAGATTATGAAACACATCAAAAATTTTTTTGTGGAGTCATATTTTCAATAAATAATTTTAATTATTTTGCACCAGTATCATCATATAATAAAAAACGACGAACAGCTTTTCTAATTTATGATAATGACAAGTTTACTAAAGAACAAAAACCAATATCATCTTTAAGACTTTCATTTATGTTTCCGTGCCCTTCTGAATGCTTAAATATAAAAAAGTTTGAGTATGAAGATATAAAATATCAAATTTTATTAAGAAAAGAATTGAAATATTGTAATGTACATAGAGAGAAGATAGAAAAATTAGCAAATGAAGTATATATGCTTGGAAAAAATGAAAATACAAGGAATAGATTTAATATATGCAATTTTGAAGTGTTAGAAAAGGAGTGTAAGAAATATTGCAATCAAAATTTTGATAAATGAAGTTTTAACCTTTATTTTTTGCAAAAAGTATGTTATCATGTTTTTGAAATAAAGAAAGAGGTTAATTTATGGAAAATAAATATAATATGACATTAGAGCAAAATATATTTCTTGCAAAAAGAAATTTGGTTGATAACATATATGCAAATGCAAGAATGGAGGGAATAAATATAACTTTTCCTCAGACTAAAACAATTCTTGATGGTGTAAATGTTCCAAATTTAAAGATTGATGAAATTCAATGTGTTCTTAACTTAAGAGATGCATGGAAATTTGTAATTGCTAACATTGATGAAGAATTTAATACGAAATTTATATGCAAAATAAATGAGTATGTTGCAAGAAATGAGAGTCTTGAATGGGGAAAACTAAGAACTGGAAGAGTAGAAATAACAGGAACAGAATATATTCCAGAAGTTCCAGATAAAAATAAAGTGGCGAAAGAAGTTAATGATATTTTAAAAATAGAAAATGCAACCGAGCGCGCAATTACATATATGTTATATGGAATGAGAAGCCAGTTGTTTTGGGACGGAAATAAAAGAACCAGTACTATTGCTGCTAATAAAATAATGATATCAAATGGAGCAGGAATTATTAAGGTACCAGATAATAAATTGGAAGAATTTAATAAACTGCTAACAGAATTTTATAATACAAATGATATGACGAAAATAAGCAAATTTATATATGAAAATTGTATAGATGGTATAAGAATGTAATAGTATAAAATGCAAGCTACAAACAAGTAATACATATTAAATTATAAAAAACTATGAATTTCTAAGAAAATTTCCGAAAACCCTTGCATTTTTTCCATAAAAAGGGTATAATAATATTGACATAAGAAGTACGGCAGAAGAGTGGAAACAAGTTCCACTCTTCTACAATGTTATAAGAGAATATTTAATATGAATATAGGGAGGTATATCTTGTCTAAAATAGAAGAAAAAGTAGAAGAGCTCGTTACAAAGCCAATAAATGAACTTGGTTACAGAGTGTACGATGTTATGTACGTAAAAGAAGGCAAAGACAATTATTTAAGAATATTTATAGATAATGATACTGGAATTAGCTTAGATGATTGCGAAAAGGTAAACAATGCAATTACAGATATGCTAGATGAAGCGGATTATATAAAAGACCAATATTTTCTTGAAATTTCGTCTTCTGGAGTAGAAAGACATATTAGAAAAGATTCACAATTGCAAGAGCATATTGGTAAAGATATAGATGTGAAATTGTTTAAACCATTAAATAAGCAAAAAGAACTTGAAGGAAATCTTAAACAATTTAACGAAAAGACCATTACATTAATCATAAATGAAGAAGAAATTACAATAGAAAGAAGTAACATTAGCTCGATGAAAAGAGCTTTTAAATGGGAATAATATAATTGAAAGGAATGATTGGAAAATGAAGAAGAATGTAAAAAAGGTAGAAAACAAAGGAATTGATAGTACAGAATTAATAATGGCACTAGATGAACTTGAAAAAGAAAGAGGAATAAAGAAAGACTATGTTATAGAATCTATAGAAACAGCTTTAGTTACAGCATATAAGAGAAATTTTGATGTTACATCAGACAACGTAAAAATTACTCTAAACCGTGAAACAGGTGAGACACACGTTTATGAAGAACTTAATGTAGTAAATGAAGTTGAAGATTGGGATACACAAATTTCAGTAGAAGATGCTAAGAAAATTGACCCAAGATATAATGAGGGAGATGTTGTTGAAAAGGAATTAATGCCAAAGAACTTTGGTAGAATTGCAGCTCAAACAGCAAAGCAAGTTATAGTACAAAGAATAAGAGAAGCTTCAAGAGAAGTAATATTTAGTGAATTTAATGAGAAAAAAGGCGAAATAGTTTCTGGTATAGTACAAAAAGTTGATAAGAACATTGTTGTATTAGATTTAGGAAAAATTGAAGGTATAATGCCAATTAAAGAGCAAATACCAACAGAACATTACTATGTAAATCAAAAACTAAGAGCTTGTGTTGCAAATGTTGAAAAAGGTGCAAAGGGTTCAACACAAATAATAGTTTCAAGAGCAAATAATGATTTCTTAAGAAAATTATTCGAGCTTGAAATTCCAGAAATTTATGAAGGTTTAATCGAAATTAAGAGTATTTCAAGAGACCCAGGAAAAAGATGTAAAGTTGCAGTATATTCTCCAAATGAAAACATAGACCCGGTTGGTTCTTGTGTTGGACAAAAAGGAATTCGTATTCAAAATATAATAAATGAATTAAGCGGAGAAAAAATAGATGTAATAGAATGGAATGAAGATCCATCTACATACATTGCAGAAGCTTTACTTCCAGCAAAAGTTATGGCGGTTGATATTAAAGATGAAGAAAGATTTGCTCAAGTAATAGTTCCAGATGACCAATTATCATTAGCTATTGGTAAAGCAGGACAAAATGCAAGACTTGCAGCTAAACTAACAAACTGGAAAATAGATATAAAGAGTGAATCTCAATTTAGAGAAATGATACAAGAGCTACAAGCAAATGGTGAAGAAAAAGAAGAAGCTGAGAGCGAAGAAGTTGCTGACGATGTAGCAAACGTTGATGAAACAAATGTAGAAGAGGCAAACGAAGTAGAAAACGTTGAAACATCAGAAGAAAATAAAGACGAAGAATAAAAGGAAGTGTGATACTTGAAGAAAATACCACAAAGAACTTGCTTAGGTTGCAATGAAGCAAAACCTAAAAATAAATTGATAAGAATTGTAAAGCAGAGTGACGGCAAAATATTCGTAGACAAAACAGGAAAGGCTGAAGGACGAGGTGCATATATATGTAATAATGTAGAATGTTTGGAAAAGGCCATAAAGTCAAAGAGATTGAGCAGAAGCTTTGAAACAGAAATAAACAACGAAATTTATGAAAGCTTAAGAGGTGTAATTATTGATAAATAGAGAAAATAAAAAGGAATTAAGCACAAGAATAAATATAGGGGGGTGGAATTATTGGGTAAAATAAAAATTCACGAACTAGCAAAAGAAATAGGAATGTCAAGCAAAGATGTACTTGAAAAAGCAAAGTCGCTAGGCATAGATGTAACAAGCCATTTAAGTAATGTGACTGATGAACAAGCAACAGAAATTAGAAATGCATATTCAAAAAATAATAAAAATAATGTGAAAAAGGAAAATAAAGTGGAAAATAAGAAAGAAACAAAAAAAGAAACAAAGAAAGATAACAAAAAAGATACTCCAGTAATTATTAGAAGAGAAGTTATATTAAATGATGAAGAGGATTCTAAGAAAGACACTAAGAAAGCTGAAGAAAGAAAAGATGTAGGTTTTGTAAAAAGAAGAAATAATAACGATTATAATATTGTTTACAGAAATAAACCTAATAAACCTCTTACGGTAAATGAATTATTTGGACTTGGTAAAAAAGAAGAAAAGCCAAAGGCAGATGTAAAAGCTGAAGCTGCAAAGAAAGAAGAAGTTAAGAAAGAAGAGAATGTTGCTAAAGCTACTACAACCGAAGTAAAAACAGAAACTGCAAAAGTAGAAAAAGCTGAAACTCCAAAGGCAGAAACAGTAAAGACTGAAACTGTAAAAACAGAAGCTCCAAAGCCAGAAGTTAAAGCAGAAGCAAAACAAGAAGCTGTAAAAGCAGAAAGCTTAAAAACTGAAGTTGTAAAGAATGATAGAACTGAATCTCATGACAAAAATGACAATTATAGAGGAGAAAATTCTAGAAACGACAACAGAGGCGAGTATTCAAGAAACGATTCTTTCCAAAGAAGAAATAACTTCAATAATGGAAATAGAGAATTTGGAAATAATAATGGTAACAGAGACTTTAGTAATAACAGAAACCAATTCCAAAGAAACAATAACTTCAATAGAAATGATAGATTCCAAAATAATAATCAATCAAGAGATGGTTACAGACAAAATAATCAAAATGGCCAAAATAATAGATTTAATAATGGCAATAATGGTTATAATAAAAATAACCGTGATAACAACGGATTTAACAGAAATAACCGTGATAACAATGGCTTTAATAGAAATAATAATCGTGATAATAATGGCTTTAACAGGAACAACAATGGTGGTTTCAACAGGAGACCATTAGATGAGAAGAGATTAGACAAGAAAATTAACGATATATTAGAGACTGAAATTGTTGAAAAAGAAAGCCAAAGAGATTATTCTACAAAGGCAAGTTTCAAGGCTAAGAGCAATAAATATGATGAAAATAAGCAAAATAAGAATAAGTCTAGAAGATTCAATGGTGAAGAAGAATATGATGAGGGCAAGTTAAAGAATTTAAAACAAGTAGATAAGCTTTCTAACATGTTTGGAGACCAAGAAGGTGGAATGCTTGATTACTATGATTTATCAACAGAACGTGGTAAGAAAGGTAAACGTAAAAACCAGAAAAATACTGAGGAAAGAAATAAGCAAAAAATATTTAAGCTAACAGAAATAACAATTCCAGAGAGCATAAGTGTTAAAGACCTAGCAACAGAGTTAAAGAAAACAAGTGGTGAAGTAATAACAAAGCTTATGGGATTAGGAATAATGGCAACTATAAATCAAGAGCTAGATTTCGATACAGCATTCTTAGTAGCAGAAGAATTTGGTGTAACTGCAAATAAGAAGGAAGAAGTTAAAGAAGAAGATATACTATTTGACGAGTCAGAAGATAAGGCAGAAGACTTAGTTCAAAGAGCTCCAGTAGTTGTTGTTATGGGACACGTTGACCATGGTAAGACATCACTTCTAGATGCAATTAGAAAAACAAATGTAATAGAAGGCGAAGCCGGAGGAATTACACAACATATTGGTGCATACAAGGTATCAATAAATGGAAGAGAAATTACATTTTTAGATACACCAGGACATGAGGCATTTACAAGTATGCGTGCTAGAGGTGCTCAAATTACAGACGTTGCAATACTTGTTGTTGCAGCAGATGATGGTGTAATGCCACAAACTGTTGAAGCTATAAATCATGCTAAAGCAGCCGGAATTCCAATAATAGTTGCAATAAACAAAATTGATGTACCAGGAGCTAACCCAGAAAAGGTAAAACAAGAATTAATGAAATATGAATTAGTTCCAGAAGAATGGGGTGGAGATACAGTATTTGTAGAAATTTCTGCAAAACAACATATCAACATAGACCAATTACTAGAAATGGTATTATTAGTTTCAGACATGCAAGATTTAAAAGTAAATCCAAATAAGCAAGCTAAAGGTGTTGTAATAGAAGCAAGACTAGATAAAGCAAAAGGTCCTATCGCATCTGTATTAGTACAAAGAGGAAGCTTAGACGTTGGAGATACAGTAGTTGTTGGAACATCAATTGGTAGAATTAGGGCAATGAAAGACGATAAAGGAAAACGTGTTAAATGTGCAGGTCCTTCTACACCAGTAGAAATTATGGGACTTACAAAAGTACCAGAAGCAGGAGAAACTTTCTATGAAGTTAAAGACGAAAAAATGGCTAAACACTTAATAGAAAGAAGAGAAAGAAAAGCAAGAGAAGATGCTATGAATGCATACAACAAAGTAACATTAAGCAATCTATTCGAGCAAATGGAACACGAAAACTTAAAACAATTAAATATAATTGTAAAAGCAGATGTTCAAGGTACAGCAGAAGCATTAAAGCAATCTCTTGAAAAATTATCTGATAACGAAGTTGCAGTAAAAGTAATACACTCAAATGCAGGAGCTATAAATGAATCTGATGTTAACCTAGCAAAAGCTGCAAAGGCTATAATAATAGGATTTAACGTAAGACCAAACGCAACAGCAAAAGAAGTTGCAGAAAAACAAGGAGTAGAAATCAAGTTATATTCTGTAATTTATCAAGCATTAGAAGATGTTGAAGCTGCAATGAACGGCTTACTAGACCCAGTTTACGAAGAAAAAGTAATTGGAAATGTAGAAGTAAGACAAACATTCAAGGTTTCAAATGTTGGAACAATTGCTGGTGGATATGTAAAAGACGGAAAAGTTGAAAGAAATGCAGGAGTAAGAGTAATAAGAGAAGATGTTGTAATACACGAAGGCAAACTTGCATCATTAAAGAGATTTAAAGATGACGTTAAAGAAGTTGCTAAAGGGTTCGAATGTGGTCTTCAAATTGAGAATTACAACGATATTAAAGAAGGCGACATTATAGAAGTATTCGTAATGGAAGAAATAAAAAGAACTAAAAAATCAAAAGTACAACAAATTTCTCAAGAACATGGAATGAACAAATAATCTAAAACCGAAGAAAGGAAATTTTAGAGAAAATGAGTAAAAATGAAGCTAGACTTGGCAGAGTTAATGAAGAATTAATGAAAGCCTTAAGCCAAATAATAACTTATGAATTGAAAAATCCTGATGTTACAGGAATGATAAGTGTTACAAGAGTAAAGGTAACACCAGACTTAAAATATGCGAAAGTATATGTAAGTATGTTAAATTCAAAAAGTGTAGAAAAAACTATGCAAGGGTTAAAAGACTCTGCAGGCTTTATGAGATCACAAGTTGCTAGAATGGTAAATTTAAGAATTACTCCAGAGCTTGTATTTGAATATGATGATTCAATAGAACATGGAGAAAGAATAGATAATATTTTAAAGCAAATTAGTGAACAAGATAAGGCAATAAAAGAGAAAAAATAATATTTTTAGGGACAGCACAACTTTTATTATGCGGTCCCTAAAAGTCTATATAGGAAGGAACAATAATGACTTTAGATAATATTTTAGAAGAAATAAAAAAAGCAAATACCATTGCAATAGTAGTACATGAAAATCCAGATGGTGACGCCATTGGAAGTGCACTTGCTATGAAATTGGCATTGGAGCAATTAAACAAAGAAGCAGACGTAATAATACCAGAGTATCCAAGTGCATTCAGCTTTTTGCCAGGAGTAGAAAAAATAAAGAAAGAATCTGACATACAAGAATACGATTTAGCAATAGCTTTAGATTGTGCAAGTATCAAGTTATTAAATGGATTTGCAAAATATTTTGATAATGCAAAAGTAAAGGTTGCAATAGACCACCACAGTAGTAACACAATGTATGCAGATTATAACTTCATAAGCCAAGATTCACCAGCATGTGCCCAACTATTATTAGTTGCATTTAGTTACTTTGGAATAGAAGTTACTAAAGAAATAGGAACTTGCATCTTAGCAGGAATAATCACAGATACGGGTGGATTCAGATATTCAACAGTAACAGCTGAAACTTTCAGATTTGTTGCAGAGCTATGCGAAAAAGGTGTAAAAGTATCACAAATATATGATAAGGTATATTCAAGCAAGACAAGAGCTAAATTTGAATTACACAGAATTGCACTTGAAAGACTAGAGTTTTTAGAAGAGGGCAAAATAGCCTACACATACATAACAAAGGCAGACGAAGAAAAAGTTGGAGCCGAAAATGGAGACTACGATGGAATTGTAGAGAATGGTAGAGACGTTGAAGGTGTTGAAGTTTCACTATTCTTAAGAGAAACAAGCAAAGGCATAAAAGCATCAATACGTTCTAAAAACTATGTAAATGCAGCAGAAGTTGCAATGATGTTTAGTGGTGGCGGACATTTACGTGCAGCAGGTTGTAGCAATTTACCAGGAACCATAGAACAAGTAAAAAACCAGATGATAAACAGAATAAGAAGCTGCCTAAAATAAATTTTGTCGCCCAATAGGGACGCCCTTTCGTCCAAAAAGGGGCGTCCCTATTGGGCGAAAGGAGCATTAAATTGAACGGAATAATTTTAATAAATAAAGAAAAAGGCTGTACATCACATGATGTAGTTTATAAAGTAAAAAAACTAACAAATTCTAAAGTAGGACATACTGGTACATTAGACCCTAACGCAACAGGAGTATTACCACTTTTAATTGGAGAAGCAACTAAAATTTCTAAATATTTAATAAACCATGATAAAGAATATGAAGTTGTATTAGAATTAGGCAAAAAAACCTCGACAGCAGATGTAGAGGGAGAAGTAATAGAAGAAAAAGCAGTTTCAGATAAAAGCTTAGAAGAGCAATATGTAAAAGAAATTTTAAAAACATTTATTGGAAAACAAGAACAAACTCCACCAATTTACTCAGCAATAAAAGTAAATGGAAAAAAGTTATATGAATATGCAAGAAAAGGACAAGAGGTAAAATTAGAGCCAAGACAAATAGAAATATATGATATTGAGCTTCTAAACATAAATAAAACAGAAAAACAAATAAGCTTTAGAGTTAGGTGTTCAAAAGGAACTTACATAAGGAGTTTATGCGAGGATATAGCAGAAAAGCTTGGAACAGTTGGCTTAATGAAAGAGTTAAAAAGAACTGTGGTTGGAGATTTTAAAATAGAAAATGCAATTACTGTAGAAGAATTAAAAGAAAAAATAGAAAATAAAGACTACTCTTGCATAATTTCTATAGAAGAAATATTTAAACATAATAATAGAATAGAACTAAATACACAAGATTATAGCAAATATGTAAATGGAGTAAAGCTAGATATAGAAAATTGTAAAATAACAGAATTTGATGTGACACGAAGAAATGTTAAAGAAGAAACACAGAAAAACAATTTAACAGATGAAACATATAGAATATACTTAGACAATAAATTTATAGGACTTGGAATTGTTAGTGAAAATAAATTAAAAAGAGATTTGATTATACAAGACTAACAGTATGAGAAAATATAAAAAGGCGAAATTCAACAAAAAATGACAAATTTGAAAAATAAGAAAAGATTATTGTACTGGTGTAGAACGATGATATTATTCAGATTGAATAAATAATACTTTATTTGAAAGAATAAAACGAACTTGCCAAGGAATTAGAGGATGCTGTAAATGAAAGTGGTAGTAATTCAGACGATTTATTGATAAGATTAGCTTTTATAAGTTAGTCTTTTTTATACTAAATAATTCATATGTGACTAAATGAAAAATTTTACGTCAGTATAGATGAAGGAGATAAAATGGAAGACAACGAAATAATTGAACTTTACTGGAAACGTGATGAAGTGGCAATACTAGAAACAGATAAGAAATATGGAAAATATTGTAGTAAGATAGCTTATAACATATTAGCAAGTGTTGAAGATTCGGAAGAATGCGTTAATGATACATATTTTCATGCGTGGAATGCGCTTCCACCTAATAGACCTAATATTTTTAAGGCTTTCCTAGCAAAAATTACAAGGAATTTGGCTCTTGATAAATATGATAGTAAAACTGCACAAAAAAGAAATAATTCAATGGATTTAGTTTATGAAGAATTAGAAGATTGCATACCAACGTATAGTATGGAGAAAGAAATTGAACACAATGAACTTGTGAAAGAGCTTAATATGTTTTTAGAAAATCTGTCAAAGGAAAAAAGAGTGATATTTCTCGAGAGATACTGGTATATGAGTTCGATTAAAGATATAGCAACAAAACATAGTCAAAAAGAAAGTAAAACGAAAATGGAATTATTAAGAATGAGAAATGCCTTAAGAAAATATTTGGAGGAGAGAGGTGAAATGGTATGAATTCAAAAGATTTATTAAGAGCTTTTGGCGATATTGATGAAAAATATCTAGATGAAGAGCATGAGACACCAAAAGAGAAAAACAAAAAAGAATTTTATATTAAGATTATTAGAAATAAAAAAATTATCTATGGCTTATCATCGGCTTGTGCGGTATTTATATTAGGTGTTGGAATATTGGCTGTACAGAAGAAGTCGAATAATAACGTGACGAAAGCTGAAAATGAAATAATGGTTAGTAGTCAAAATATGAATGTAATGTTAGAAATTAATCCGATGCAAGGTGCCTCAATGGCAAAATTAGATGCAGATGTACAGACCGTTGAAATAAGTAGCTTGCCAGAAAAATTTGGATTTATTAATAATATTGCATTGCCAAGTGAATATAAATTAGAAAATAGTTATGAAATTTATACAAGAGAAAATTATGATACTGCTGAATATAGTTTATTGCATGATTACGTATTTAATTATAGTAAGGACTATGAAAATACTATTAAAGTAGCTTTTTCGGAAGTAGGAGAACCAATAAGAGATTATTTCTTAGATGACAGTAAAAAAATATCAAAAATTGGTGATGTAGATGTTATTATATCTCAATATGAAAAGATGTATGTAGCAACATTTAAATGTAAAGAAATATATTTTGACATAGAAACAAATGGAATAACAGAGGAAGAATTAGTAAATCTATTGGAAAGCATAATAAAATAATAAATGAAGGACTACATTAAACTGTGTAGTTCTTTTTACGTGTTGATAAAAGAGAGATTTTGTGGTATAAATTAAAATTGATAATTTATATAGGAGTTTATATTATGAAGATTATAACATTATGTGGAAGTTTGAGATTTCAAGAATGTATGATGCGCACTGCTGAAAAAATGGCGTTGTTAGGCAATTGTGTTCTTACACCGATATATCCGACTTCTGAAAATCCGGAAAGAACAAAAGAACAATTAGAAATGTTAAAAGAAGAGCACTTTAAGAAAATAGAATTATCTGATGCTATATTAGTGATAAATGTAGATGAATATATTGGATATAGCACAAATTTAGAAATAGAATATGCAAAAAAATTAAATAAAGAAATTTTATATTATACAGATTTGATAAAAAATAAAACAATAAAAATATAATAGGAGGAATATTAAATGATAAAACATATTGTAATGTGGAAATTTAAAGATGGTGAAAAGGAGAACATGAAGAAATTTTTAGAAGGATTAAATAGTTTGAAAAACATAATTCCAGAGATAAAATATATGGAGACTGGAATAAATATAAATCCTAAAAATGATTATGATGCAATCCTGATTTCTGAATTTGAAACTATGGATGATTTAGAAAAATATAAAAATAATCCTGAACATTTAAAAGTTTCAGCTTTATGTAAGCAAATAAGAATTGATAGACAAGCAATAGATTATGAATTTTAGGAGGAATAAAAATTATGCTTAAAGTAGTAGGAACTATGTTTTTTAATAATAGAAAATTGCTAATAGATAAACCAAGAAAAAGACCTACATATCAAATGGTGGGAGGAAAGGTAGAAGAAGGGGAGAGCCCATTAGAAGCGGCTATTAGAGAGTGCCATGAGGAACTTGGAAACAAGGCTGTATTCGATGAAAAATTATTTGAATTAATAATGGAATTTGATGAAATTGCTACTAGTGATGGAAAAACTCCTATTCATTTTTATGTGTTTAAATATAATGGCGAATTAGACGGAGAGTTTACTACATCAGAGGAAATTGAAAGATTTAAGTGGTACTCATCAAATGATGGTGCAGATATTTTATCAAACACACTAAAAAATGAGGTAATACCATATTGTATGAAAAATAATTTAATAGATTAAAATATAAAGGTAGCACATATAAATTTTGTATGTGCTATTTAAAAGATTTAAAATTATCGAAAAACGATAAAAAAGTATTGACAAACAAAAATATATGATATATACTGATGCCGAACAAGAAAAATGAGTGACTCATATAAATGAAAGGAAAATGTTAATATGAAGATTTTAGGAGAAAAAAGTTTATCATCTAAAGTTATAGTTGGATTAAAGGGTTTATTTACTATAATCAGTATTGTTGACTTACTAGTAATCGAAACAATTGTAAAAGTTATTATCGAGCTAATAGGCATGGAAAATGTAGAAAAAAGTGTGGCAAGTCTTATTCTATTTATAATGATTATAACTACTGGAATTATTGCACTTTTTATTATTTATCAATTTATAAAAATATTTCAACATTTGAAGGATAGTGATTTATTTTGTGAAAATAATGTAAAAAGACTGAGTACTATAAGTATATATTGTTTTGTGATAAGTACTATATATTTTATTACAGCAATATTTGCTATTGCAACAATAACAAAATATTTTCAAGAATTTGTATATTATATACTGTTTTCTCTGATAATTTTAGCAATAATTTTTGGTGTTGCTGGAATTGGAATAAAAATACTTAATGAAATATATAAGAAGGCAATTGAGTATAAAGAAGAAAATGATTTTACTATATAATGGAGGGAAGAAAGATGCCAATTATTGTTAATGTAGACGTAATGCTTGCAAAAAGAAAAATGTCCTCCGGTGAACTAGCAGAAAAAGTTGGAATAACACCTGCAAATTTATCTATATTAAAAACTAATAAAGCCAAAGCAATAAGATTTTCAACATTAGAAAAGATTTGTGAGGTATTGGATTGCAAGCCGGGAGATGTACTGGATTATGAAAAAGGAGCTGAAAAATAAATGGAGATTATAGGAAGTTTAATATTATCGCTTACACAGTCAATATTATTTTATGGTAAGCAAATTGGAATTTCAATGCTAATATTTGAATTGATATGTAATGGAATTATTTTATTTGTACTTAACAAAAAAGAAAAGATACAGAACAAGGCTGGTTTATGGCTTATGGTTCCAATAGTATTGCTAAGTAGTACATATTTTATATTTTCTAATAGAACTTTTTATGTTGCAAATATATTTGTAATATTTGCTTTAAATTTTATCATGTATGTAATTTTAACTAATCAAAAAGGTACTTTAACTAATTACTTATATAAGACAGGATTGCTATTTACTGATACTGTGGGAGAATGGAAAGATGGATTGAAATTAAGTAAAGAAGTTGTAAATGAACATTTATCTGTAAAAAAGAAAACTGTAAATTTTAAGAAAATTGCTAAGTCAGTATTAATTGTTTGTGTTGTAGTTGGAATTGTATTAATATTGTTATCATCAGCCGATTCAATATTTGCAAATCTATTTTCTGGCATAGGGCGTATATTTACGCATATTAATACAGCAAATATATTTAATCTAATTTTGAGAATAGTAATTATGGTAATGGTATACTTCTTATTCTTAAGCTTTATTCTGAAAGTTCAAGATGAATTTGAAGAAGATGAATATAGACGAGAAGTAGAAGTAAAAGATACTTTTACAATTAAAATGCTTTTAGCAACATTAAATATTGTATACTTGATATTCTGTTTTATACAAATACAGTCATTATTTGCTAAAATAAATATTCAAAATTCATTTGATTACGCAAATTATGCAAGAAGCGGATTCTTTCAATTGATGTTTGTATCTTTTATAAATTTGGCAGTAATATTAATATCAAATAGATATAATGCTAAAAAAGAAAAGAACATAAAAATACTAAATCTTATGTTAGTAGTGTTTACTATCATAATTGCAATATCGTCAATGTACAGAATGCATATGTATGAGATGGAATATGGTTTAACATATTTAAGAATGTTCGTTTATATCATACTAATTACCGAAATAATTGCATTTATTCCAATCGTAAAATATATTCTTGATGATAAGTTTGATTTTATGAAGTGGTGCTTTGGTATTTGCATTGGAGCTTATTGTGTGGCAAACCTTATGAATATTGAAAACATAATTGTAAGCAGAAATCTTACAAGAGAGAGTATTAGATCAATTGACTATAATTACTTATCAAATATTGCAAGTGAAGATAGTTATATTATATTGGAGGATAAACTACAAGACCATAATATAGATTTAAAAGAAGAAACTGCAATTGAGAATATCTTAATAAATATAAAGAAAAATGAAAAAACATTAAGCTGGCAAGAATTTAACATTTCAAAGATGAGAATTCAAAAGAGAAGAACAAATATACAACGAATGAATGAAATAGTATACGATTTATATGATTAGACTTTATTACTGCCTATTATTAATGGGCAGTAATAGTTTGTATTATGCAAGAATATATAATATTAACTTAGGAGGAAAGAAAAATAATATGGGAGCAATAGAAATTTTATTAATTAGTATAGGACTTGCAATGGATGCATTCGCAGTTTCTGTTTGTAAAGGATTAGCAATGAAAAAAATGAACTGGAAAAAGGCTGCAATTATAGGATTGTATTTTGGAATATTTCAAGCTGTAATGCCAGTTATAGGTTATTTTTTAGGGACTACGTTTGAAAAATTTATAACATATGTGGATCACTGGGTTGCTTTCATTTTATTAGTCGGAATTGGTATAAATATGGTAAAAGAAGCTTTTAATAAGGAAAGTGAAAATAGGAATGATAATGTAGATATGAAAACAATGCTAGTTTTATCAATAGCAACTAGTATAGATGCATTGGCTATTGGAATTACTTTTGCATGTTTGAAAATACACATAGTAATGCCTGTTATAACAATAGGACTGATAACATTTATAATTTCTGTAATAGGTGTAAAAATTGGAAATCGATTTGGTAATAAATACGAGAAAAAAGCAGAAATAATGGGCGGAGTAATATTGATTTTATTAGGAATAAAAATATTATTAGAACATTTAGGAATAATAAATTTTTAAAAATATTGCAATATAAATTTTTAAAGTATATAATAATAAAAAAGAAAAAAGGAGAAAATTACATGAAAAAATCTTTAATTGTAATTATTGTTATTGTTTTATTATTAGGAGGCTTATTAATTGGAAGCTATAATGGAATGGTTTCAAAGAGAGAGACTGTAGATACGGCATACTCTAATTTGGACGTAACATTGCAAAGAAGAGCCGATTTAATTCCTAACTTAGTAAATACAGTAAAAGGTTATACAAGCCATGAAACTGCTGCTATAGAGCAGGTAACAAATGCTAGAACTAAATATTTAAATTCATCATCTACAGATGAGAAAATAGAGGCCAATAATGAAATTTCAAAAGCATTATCTAATTTATTGGTGGTTGTAGAAAATTATCCAGACTTAAAAGCATCAACAAACTTTACACAACTTTCTGATGAGTTAAGTGGAACAGAAAACAGAATTGCTGTTGCAAGAAGAGATTATAATGATGCCGTTAAAACTTATAATTTATCTATAAAACAATTTCCTAATAGCATATTAGCTGGAATGTTTGGATTTGATACAGCAACATATTTTGAAGCAAGTGAATCAAGCAAAGATGTACCAAATGTATCTTTTGAATAAGAATAATAAAAGGAGAAAAAATTAGGAGTTATTTAATGTAAAAATGAAATAACTTCTAATTTATTAATTAGTATGGGAAAAAGAAAATTTTTAATAGGATGCTTAATTTTTATAGTAGTTTGTTTAGCTATTTTTAATAAATCAAGAGCTGTTGTTAGTCAAACAAGTGATTTTTATGTGAATGACTCAGCAGGAGTATTAGATAACAGTTTGAAAAATTATATTATATCAACAAATAAATCTTTGTATTCACAAACAGGAGCACAAATTGTGGTAGTGACTGTAAATAGTCTTGGTGGTGATACAATAGAAGATTATGCCAATAAGTTGTTTAGACAATATGGAATAGGAGATAGCAAGAAAAATAATGGTGTGTTAATTTTACTTTCTATTCAAGATAGAAAATGCAGAATTGAAGTGGGATATGGATTAGAAGGAACATTAACCGATGGAAAGACTGGAAGAATACAAGATGATTACATGGTTCCATATTTTAAAAATAATAATTGGCAAGATGGAATAAAAAATGGGTATAATGCTGTTTTAGAAGAAGTGAAAAATGAATATAATGTTACTATCAATGGAAGTGTGGAGGCAGTCAAAGGTAACCAAACAGATAAATATGACAAATTAGCAACTATATTTGCATTTTCCATTATACCATGCTCTTTAGTTTCTATGTTTAGTAGACATACCAAAAAAATTATAAGATGGATTTCAGCTATTTCATCTATCTTAAGCTTTATAATGTTCATGTTTTTAGATAGTGATATTTTATTAATGATATTTATGATTAGCGGACTGCTATTTCTTATAACGCTAGGTTCCGGAAGAGGCGGGTACTTTGGCGGAGGCTATGGTGGTGGAGGTTTCTCATCAGGTTCTTCAGGAGGATCCTTTGGCGGAGGAGGTTCTTCTGGCGGAGGAGGCTCTTCAAGAAGTTTTTAACAAGGCAAAAGAATGAATTAAAATCTACCTAGTAAAGTGTTAAATTTTACTAGGCAGATTTTTTAATGTAATAATTTCATAAAAAATTGTTCTGTACTGATTTCAGGAACCCTATTGTTTCTTTTTAGAAGATATAAACAATTAGGGTCTTTGGTTATTATGTTTATACCACTCGTACATGATAGACTTGCTTTAAATCCAAGATTTTTTACAATTGAATTTGATTCTTTAGAAACTGCTCCAAATGGATATGTGAATGTATTTGGTTGATATCCATTGCAATTATTTCTAAATTCTTCTTGTAGCTTATTTAAGTCATTGCTTAAAAAATTAGAATAGTGTTCAGCACTTTCAGAAGACGTTTTTTTGCAACCGTTTCTACCATTATTCATAGAGTGTGAATTATATGTATGGTTTTGAAATTCAATATAACCATCAGTAATTAATTCATTTATATCTTTCCAACGTAAATAACCATAATTAGGGTTGGCTTCATCTGACTCTGTGTATCTATCGGAATATTCTCCAACAATTGAAACTACAGCTTTCATGTTATATTTGTGAAGAAGTGGAACAGCATAACTTAAATTGTTATAATAACCATCGTCAAAAGTAATGATGATAGGCTTTTCAGGAAGCGGAGCATCATTATAAACATAGTTTATTAGCTCGGTCATTGTGATTGTAGAATAACCTTTGCTTTGAATGTATTTCAAGTCCTCTTCAAAAATGTTTGGGTGAACAATGTAAGTACTTTTTTGAGATTTTAACAGACTATGGTACATTATAATAGGTAACTCAATTTCATCATCACTTTTAGCAAATGAAAAGCTAAATAAAAATGAAAACAGAGAGACCATAGCTGTAAAACTTAAAATAATTTTATAATTAAATCTAATAACTTTTAAAATTTTCATACTTAATAATATGCTACAAATGATATTTAATGAATATATATAAATGTAATTTGTAATAGCTGTGTAATAAATGATTAATAGAGGTGCATATTACGGTAATAGATACGAATATTTTCAAACCCCTTGCAATATTAATGTAACAGTTATATAATAATCACGAATTAGGAGATATAATTATATTTCCTTAATAACGCTTCTTTTTTAAGGAGAAAGTATTATGAAAAAATTTTTAAAAACGTACAAGTCAGTTATTATACTTTTGGCTGCGATAATAATTGGCGCTATTGTGGGGATAGCATTTAAAGAAAAAGCAGCTGTCTTAAAGCCCTTCGGGGATATCTTCCTAAATTTACTATTTGTAGTAATAGTTCCGCTTATATTCTTAAGTATCACAACATCAATTGCGAAAATTAAACAACCAAAGAGATTAGGAAAAATAATGATTACTATTTTCTGTGTATTTATAGTAATGTCGTTAGTTTCTGTTCTTGTTGGAGTTTTATCAACGTATTCATTTAAACTTGTAAATACTGATGATGGAGCAAAAATAAGAGCCGAGTTGGAAGCACAAAGTGGATCGACGGAAACCACGGAAACGGAAGATTTAAATATTTTAGAGAGAACTGTAAATGTACTTACAGTTAGTGATTTTAACAAACTATTATCAAAGGAAAATATAATTGCAATTGTTGTATTTTCAATTTTATTCGGAATAGCCATAAAAATGGCTGGTGAAAAAGGAGAACCACTCGAAGAAGTTCTAGAATCAGCATACACTGTTATGTTGAAATTTGTACAATTAATATCGTACTATTCGCCAATAGGATTGGGCTGCTATTTTGCAGTGCTAGTTGGAACATTTGGTGGTCAAATTGCACTAGGATATGCTAAAACTTTTGTAATATATACATTAGTATCTATTGTTTATTATGTGGTTGCTTATTCTTTATATGCATTTATAGCAGGAGGAAAGAAAGGCGTAGTAGCAATGTGGAAAAACATTGTATCACCAACAGTTGTAGCTTTAGCAACATGTTCGTCAGCTGCAGCAATACCATCAAATACAGAGGCTGCAAAAAGAATAGGAGTTTCTGGAGATATTGCAGAAACAACGGTACCTCTTGGAACAAGTTTTCATAAAGATGGTTCAATAATCGGGTCAGTCTTTAAGATAATGTTTTTAGTATGTTTGTTTGGAACTAGTGCAAGCATATGGCAGGTTATGATTGTAGCATTAATTGCTAACTTATTAGTTACTGCAGTGCCAATAGGTGGTGGAACAATATCAGAAATGATGATTTTATCTATGATGGGCTACCCAGTAGCAGCACTACCAATACTTACAATGGTTGCAACAATAATAGATGCACCTGCAACTGTGTTAAATTCTGTTGGAGATTCGGTTGCATCAATGATGGTGGCAAGAGTTGTAGACGGTAAAAATTGGCAAGAAAAAAACAATAGTTAAAATAAAAATTAAACAATAAAATTTTAACTTATTTTCTGATGAGAAAATAAGTCGCTTAGAGCGAGATGTGTCTTAAAAAAACTATTGCACAAAAAAGTCTATTGTGATATTATATACACGATTTATGCTCGAATGGATAGTATATAATGAGCAATCAAGAAAGGAGAGCATTGCAGTTTTACAATGCACAATAGAAAATGGACAATAAAGAGAAGATATTAAAAGCAGAAGAATTATTAAAAGTAAATAAACAAGAGAATGTATTAAACTTTTTTAGAAAACTAAGTGAAGATAAACAAATAAAATTAGCGGAAAAAATTATAAACTTAAATTTTGAACAATTAAATAAACTCTATGCTGAAACAAAAACAGAACCAGAAATATCTGAAAAAAAGATTACACATATTAAATATGTTGATGAATATAAGTTATCTGATGAAGCTCAAGAAAAATATACAAAGCTTGGAGAAGATGTAATAAAAAATAACCAATATGCTGTTGTTACAATGGCAGGAGGTCAAGGAACTAGACTTGGACACAAAGGACCTAAAGGAACATTTTTAATAGATGTTTTACCTGAACCTAAATATTTGTTCCAAATATTAGCCGAAAATCTAGAAAGAGCTAACAAAAAATATGGAATCATTTTACCATGGTACATAATGACAAGTACAGAAAACAATGCAGAAACTGTAAAGTTTTTTGAAGAACACAATTATTTTGGATATCCAAAGGAAAATGTAAAATTCTTTATGCAAGGAAATTTACCACTATTAAAAAGAAATGGCGATTTAATAATAGATAAAGATTATTCTATTAAAGAAGCTGCAGATGGAAATGGCTGTATATATGGTGCAATGGCTAAGAATGGAATAATTGAAGAAATGAAACAAAAAGGCATTAAGTGGATATTTATCGGTTCTGTTGATAATACAATTTTGAACATGGTTGATCCAATTTTAGTTGGTCTTACAATAGATGAAAAACATGAGGCTGCCTCAAAATCTGTTGCAAAAGCAAGTCCAAAGGAAAAAGTAGGGGTATTTTGCAAGATAAATGGAGTTCCATCTGTTATAGAATACAGTGAATTACCAGAAAAAATGGCAGAAGAAGTAGACGAAGATGGTGAATTGCTATATGGAGAAGCACACATAATGTGTAACTTATTTAGCATAGATGCACTTGATAAAGTGTCTAAAATACATTTACCATACCATGTAGCAGAGAAAAAGTCTAACTATATGAATGATGATGAAGAATTTATAGAAGTTACAGAACCTAATGCTTATAAATTTGAAGCTTTTATATTTGATGCATTTAATTTCTTTGATGATATATCAATTTTAAGAGGAAGAAGAGAGAAAGACTTTGCTCCAGTAAAAAATAAAACTGGAAATGATAGCCCAGAGACTTCAAGAGAACTATATAATAATTATTGGAAAAATAAATAGGTTTTTCAAAAATTAAAATATAAATTTATTATTTTACTGAAAAATAAGTGCATACAATAAAATGTGTATGCACTATAATCTTTTGAAATCTTATATACCTGAAATTAAAAAGTTTAAAATTTAGTAAAAAGGAAGGAAAGTTAATTATGGAAAATTGTAAAATAACAGAATTATATAATCTTGATGAAACAATAGCCAAGGACTTATTATCAAAATATACATACCCATGGGAAGTGTTAGCTCATATAAATGATTTTATTTTAGAATTAGGAGTAACATTACCAACAGACGAGTATAATAAAATTGGTGATGATGTATGGGTACACAAAACTGCAACAGTATTTGAAAGTGCTTATATACATGGACCAGCAATAATTTGTAAAGATGCAGAAGTTAGACACTGTGCTTTTATTCGTGGTAAAGCAATTGTTGGAGAGGGAGCTGTTGTTGGAAATTCTACAGAGTTAAAAAATGTTATATTATTCAATAAAGTACAAGTTCCTCATTACAATTATGTGGGAGATTCAATATTGGGATATAAATCTCATATGGGAGCTGGCTCAATAACATCAAATGTAAAGTCCGATAAAAAATTAATAGTAATAAAAAATGGAACAGAAAAAATAGAAACAGGAATAAAGAAAATAGGTGCAATGCTTGGAGACAACGTAGAAGTTGGCTGCGGGAGTGTATTAAACCCTGGTACTGTAATTGGAAAAAATACAAACATATATCCGCTTTCATCTGTAAGAGGAGTAGTCCCAGCAAATAGTATTTATAAAAATAAAAATGAAATAGTAGAAAAAATATAAAAGCAGAGGTAGAAATATTTGTAATATGCAATATTTCTATTTTTATGCAAAAAAATAGAATAAAAATAGAAAAAATCTTATTAAGTAACATACTTAACGAGATTTTTTTTATGCTTTTATTATATCAAAAGAGTAAAGAAAATCAAGAGTTATTTTTAATTTTCTTGCCAAATAAAAATGAAAAAAAGAGAAATTGGGTAAATTTGAAAAATATTAAAAATGGCTTAATATAAGGTAAATTGGTTATTATTGCTTATCATTAAGTATGTTACTTAATAATAAGCTAGGAGGAAGAAAAACATATGAAAACAAAAGAAACAAGAGGAATTACGATAATTTCGCTAGTAGTAACCATAGTGGTTTTATTAATATTAGCAGGGGTAAGTGCAAGCTTAGTAATTGGAAATAACAATTTATTTGACAAAGCAAAAAGCACACAAAAGGTGCAAACAATAGCCGGAATAAAAGAAGCATTGGAACTTGAAAAAGCAGATATTCAAGTTGAAAGTAAAACAGTAAATTTAGAAAATTATTTAGAGCAAATAAGCACAGGAAAGAAAAATTATGATTTGAGTTCAACAGAAAAGATAGATAGCAAGAATGCATACATTATAATTAATGACCAATATAAATTTTTGTTAAAAGACAAGGAAAACGGAGATGTAGAAATAACGTATGAAGGAGTAGCAGTTTCAGGAGATTTAACATTATCTTCATATGATGGAACATATACGTATCCAAACAGTGGCAGTTTTGAAATAACAAATAATGCTTCTGGAGGAGAGCTAACAGTAAACTCAGATGCACCAAACATTGCCACAGTAAGTTTAGATGGAAATACTGTAACGGTAAAACCACGGTATAACAGCCGGAAAGGCTAATATAGTTGTAAAAAGTGCAGCAAATGGAGATTATGCAGAAAACAAAGTAGTTCACTTAGCAACAGTGCAAAATGGAACAATTTCGTTGAAAGTAACACCATATGTTGGAACATATGATGGACAAGAACACAATGCTTTATCTGAAATAGGTGTAGAGCCAAGTGATGCTAAATTAGAATATTCTATAAATGGTGGAAAATATAGTGAAGAGATGCCAAAGATTAAAGACACATCAGAATTTACAGTAACAGTAGTAGCAAGTAAAGAAGGATATAAAACGATATCTACAACAGAAACAATAAAGGTAAACAGAGCAGAAGGAAAATTAACACTTTCTTCATACAGTGGAACATTAACATATCCAAACAGCACATCTTTTACAATAAATGAGAATACAACAAATGTAAGCATAACATCTTCAAATACCAATATTGCAACTGCAAGTTTAAATGGAAATAC